>Ga0209395_1006080_pt1 | contig 13259 bp, 11 predicted proteins | sample GOMGulsemesocosm_3_FD_184635 | JGI IMG/M metagenome (GOLD analysis project Ga0209395, IMG submission 184635) | Methane-oxidizing microbial communities from mesocosms in the Gulf of Mexico - GOM9D Gulf of Mexico (SPAdes) (version 2) | ecosystem: Environmental > Aquatic > Marine > Cold seeps... | reverse complement strand
TAATGGCTGTTGTTATCAAATATGTGGTTGAAAGAAATGGAGTGGAGCGTATGACCTTTACTAGCAAAAAAGATGCTGATGCCTACGACAAAATGCTCGATATCGCAGAATCAATGGAGCAGATGCTAGAAAAAATTGATGTTGCCTTGAGTGAACAACAAGTAGAAACTTTAGCACTTGAAATAGCTAAGAATAAAGAATTATTTATGAGTGCCTTAAAAGGTAATAAAGCGCCGGTTGAAAAAGTCGAAAAAGAAAAAAAGACTGCTGCTAAAGCTGAAAATGTAACTGACATTAAACAAGCCTAAACTCCTATTAGTCATAAAAAATAAAAAAAGCGCATATGCGCTTTTTTATTTAACTGTGACCAGTCCTAAATAAGGTTACTCTTGCACTAAACCTGTAGGTATTTCTGAAAAAGCATCATCACCAGTAGCAACATCAACTAATTCATAACCACGTTGTTTACGCTTCAGCTTTAATATTGGCTTTTCAAAAGCACTTTGCTGACGAGACACATCTTCTTTTAACTCATTAAGTGTGCCACCATAAGGAGCAACACTTGTTTCAGACCAATTGACCGCTTTGCCTTTAAGATTATATTCTACTTCATGTATTTGATATAAAGCTTCGTTATCACCATCGGCTTCACATAAAATAACTCTAAAATTCCAAAATGCAGACATAACTATTCTCTTTGATTAATGTGTTAAATATATTTTAACAGCTTAATAAATTGATTTCACTTTCTGAGTTAATCATTATTAAGCTAAACAACACTATAAAATGCGATTTAGCTTAATTATCTTCAAGTGATTTAATTTATTTTTGAACTATTAACTTTTTTAATTCTTCAATTTGAGCTGACAAGTCGTCAATTGTTAACTTCCCGTCTTCTTTATCTTGTGCTTCTTTTTCTTTTGAATGCTCATCTTCAAGTACATTAACGACAATACCAATCACCATATTTAAAAATGCGAATGTGGTCAAGAAGATAAAAGATAAGAAATATATCCACGATAATGAATGAACATCCATTACTTCATACATCACATCGGTCCAATCTTCAAACGTCATAACCCTAAATAGCGTTAACATTGAAATTGCTATATCGCCCCATAGAACTGGATTGATTACTGCAAAAAAACTACTACCAATTGCAGCATAGATATAAAAGATGATAAACATCAGCAATACAACATAACCAAGCTGCGGCAATGCCCTTAGTAAAGAGTTTAATAACAATCTAAGCTCTGGTACAAACGAAACCATTCTCATCACACGGAAAATGCGTATCAAGCGTCCTATTAATGCTAATTCACTATCTTCAATAGGTATTAGACTCACTATCACAATTAAAGTATCAAAAACATTCCATGCTTTATGGAAAAACCGCTTTTTATTTTCTTCCGCAATGAATCGTATGACGAGTTCAAACAAGAATATAAAAGTGATAAACCAATCAAGTAAGTTAATAACTTTCATCACTGATGGTGAAATATCATAGGTCTTTGCACCAATCACTAAGGCTGAAAAAACAATAATGCCTATCACAAATAATTCAAAAACTTTATTACTTTTTAATCTCATAGAAAAAGATTGGATTTTACTGAAGTTCATTAATTTAACTCTTAAACTGGATTTTATAGCGCTAGATTGGCAAGCAGTTTAATTAAATTACACTACTTTTAAAACTAATATTATTTATTTTTTAGGCTCTTATACTCTCTAAGTATTACAATCGTTTTTTACTATATCTGTTAAACAAGTTTCATTTTTATTTTAGTTGGCTCAATTGAAGTTAAATGTTTTTCAAATCGATCAAACTCAGATAAAAATAGTGTTTCAGGGGTTTCTAGATATTTAACAAAAGATTCAGCTGTCACAGGCTTACTAAAATAAAACCCCTGAATAACATCACACTCTTCATTAAATAAAAAAGCCAGCTGCTCTTTGGTTTCTACGCCTTCAGCAACTAAATCTAATGACATTTTTTTTGCAATCGCAATGACAACCTTAATAATTTCTTCATCACAATCATCATTGCCAATATCTTGTATAAAACTCCTATCAATTTTTAATCTATCTAATGGAAGCTTACGTAAATAATCAAGTGATGCATGACCCGTTCCAAAGTCATCCATAGAAATACAAACACCCAGATTATTTATTTTTTGTAATTCCGCAATAAGTACATCAATATTATCTGACATTGCAGTTTCAGTTATTTCTATCTCTATTTGGCTCGGTTCCACATTATATTTTTTAAGCATAGATTTAACAAAATTCATAAATTTATCAGTTCTTAATTGGCAAACTGAGGCATTAACTGAGACTGAAATACCTTTGAATTCAGCCAGTTTATTCCACTCATCAATTTGCTGGCATACTTGTTCAAAAACCCATGCACCAAGCTGCTCAATTTGACCAGACTCCTCCGCTATTGGAATAAATTTATTAGGAGAAATTGTACCTCCTTGCTCTGGCAACCATCTTAATAAAGCTTCTACACCTACTATCTTTTGACTTTTAACAGATACTCTTGGTTGATAAACAACTGACAATTCATTTTTTTTAATCGCATCTTGCAGCATAATTTGAATTCGTTGCTTTTCTTGAATCATCTCCTGCATATTAGTTTCAAAGAATTGAAAATTATTACGTCCATTTGTTTTTGCACCATACATAGCTGTGTCTGCAGCTTTTAACAAATCATCAATGTCCATTGTTTTTTGTTCATAATGCGCAATGCCAACACTCACACTGACATTAAGTTTAATACCGTCAATATCAACCGGTTCTGAAACTTTTGATAATATTTTCTCTGCAACTTTCACAACGCCTATACTGTTATCTATATCATATAAAATAATGGCAAATTCATCGCCACCTAAACGCGCAACTAAATCACCTTCTCTCACACTAGCCCGTAGCATAGCGCTAACATATTGTAATAATGCATCCCCTGTATCATGGCCATATTGATCGTTAACAAATTTAAAATGATCTAAATCTATAAATAAAACAGCTAAAGTTAAATTTGAGCGTTTTGTACGCAAAATTGCTTTATTTAAAGAATCATAAAAATATGTGCGGTTTGATAAGTCAGTCAATGAGTCATAATTAGCTAGGTAATGAAGTTTTTGCTCTGTTTTTTTACGTTGCGTAATGTTTTGAAACACCACCACCCCCCCAATCACATGCCCTTGACTATTTACTGCTTCATCGCTGGTATATTCAACATAAAATTTCTCCCCTTTTGCTGTTTTCCACCTTTCATTCGACGACAAGTTAAAGTTATTCTCAGAAGTTATTATTTTTGATTTTTTCCAGCTAACATCATTGTTTTGTTCATCTGTATTAGCCAATACTTCATTCACCTCAAACACAAAAAAATCTTGTAAATTAGAGCTAATAAGTGTTTTATAATCTATATCAAGTAATTCACATGATTTAGGGTTGGCAAATGTAATCTTACCTTCTAAATCGATACCTAATACGCCTTCTCCTGCAGAGTTAAGTAACACTTGCAAACGAGAGTTTGCTTCTTCTGCTTTTTTCTTCTCTTGTTCTGCAATACGATGTAGCTTATCTAGCTCAACAAACTGGCGTACTTTATTAATGATAACCACAGGTTCAATCGGTGTAGTGACATAATCCACAGCTCCGGCTTCATAGGCCTTGTTTAATAATAAGTTATTGTGTTCATTTTTTGTTAACATAACAATTGGGATATGCTTAAAACTTTTATTTCCATGTATAAACTGAACCGTCTCATAAGCACTCATGCCAGATAATTCAACACTCATCAAAATAACTGCAAATTGGTGGTTTAATAGCGTGTTTAATGCTTCTTCACCTGAGTTAGCATAAATAATTTCAATATTAAGAGAGGTTAAAATATATTCAAGAGAAAAACAGTTTGATTTAATATCATCAACAATAAGCACTTTACTCATTTGGTCACTGTGCATCAATAAATCCTGCCTTGGATAGTTATTTACAAAGTATAGATAAGTTTTAAAAACTCCCCATTTTTAAAAGTAAGTTTTTATGTTTTAAGATGGTATTCTAGTATATTTGTAACTTCATCGATATTGATTGGCTTAGATAAATAATCGTTCATACCTGCTTGAATACATTTTTCTTTATCGCCAGCCATTGCATTTGCTGTCATGGCAATAATCACAATATTTTTATACTTTTCACCCGCCTTTCCTTCTCGTATACATGCAGTTGCTTGATAACCGTCCATAATTGGCATTTGGCAGTCCATTAAAATTAAAGAGTAAGCATCTGATCCATTTAATAAAGCTAAAGCCTCTACACCATCATTTGCAATTGTTACTGTTAAGCCTAACTTTTCAAGATTAGCCAATGCAACAACCTGGTTTATTTTATTATCTTCAACTAATAAAATATGACCATCAAGTTGACTGCCCGTTATGTTTATATTTCTTAAACTATGATGGGTGATCAGTTGCTTAGTTGAGTGCGATTGACGCTCTTGAAATAACACCATCAAAGCATTTTTTAAATCTATGCTGGTAGTCGGCTTAGGGAAGTAGGCATCAAAGCCAATAGATGAAAAATACTGCGCATCTCCTTTATCGCAAATAGATGTACACAATAGTAATTTTATATTCTTACAACTTGGAAGTGATTTTATTTTTTTGCCTAGCTCATCACCACTCATTTGTGGCATAGCAAGGTCCAAAATAGCCGCATCAAAGAAGCTATCAGGCAGTTCTTCAATTAGCGCTAATGCTCGCTTGGCACTTGGTGCTAAAGTAACCTCAGCACCCCATTTTGTAATTTGGCTTTTTAAAATGGTTAGATTGGTTACATTATCATCTACAATCAATATTTTTTTATTGTCTAGATTAATTTTTTTAATTTCTAATTGTGCAACATCGCTTTTTTCAAGTTTAACTTCAAAATAAAAGCTACTACCAATGCCCTGTTCACTCTGGGCTTTTATTGAACCACCCATCATTTCACATAACTGTTTCACAATTGCTAAACCTAACCCTGTACCTCCAAATTTACGGGTTGTACTGCTATCAGCTTGAGTGAAAGCTTCAAATAATTTAGGTAAAACAGTGTCTGACATACCTATTCCAGTATCAGAGACTCGACAGCTAAATAAGTAATAATCTTCAACTTCACTTACGCTGGCATCTATCAGGACTTCACCTTCAGAAGTGAATTTTAAAGCGTTACCCACCAAATTGTTAAGGACTTGCCGAATACGCCCTGGATCACCTTTAACCTGAGCGTAATGAATATCTTGTGTATTTAACAGCAATTCCACTGGTATATCTTGAGTGCGTAGAGCCATTATTTCTGCAAACTCTCCTAACATGGCCTCAATATTAAAATCGATATATTCTAAATCTAATTTACCTGCTTCGATTTTAGAGAAGTCTAAGATATCATTAAGTAAAATTAATAATGATTGTGCACTTGAACTAGCTAAGTGAGCATAGTTATTTTGCAACTCATCTAAACCTGTATCTTTAAGCAAAGTAAGCATACCAATAACACCATTCATAGGTGTTCTGATTTCATGGCTCATACTCGCTAAAAACTCACTTTTTGCTTTATTAGCAAAATTTGCTTCATCTATCGCAATTGCTAATTTATCATTTGTTTTTGTTAATTCTTGCGTTCTTTCTAATACTTTCAGCTCTAAGTTATCCCTCGCGATTTCAAGTTTCTCACCCATACTATTAAACGACATTGCCAATTGCGCTAGTTCATCATTTCCTGAAGCTTTTAGCCTGTATTCAAAGTTACCTTCTGCGAATTTAAGTGCGCCATCATCAAGATTTTTTATCGGTTTTAACAGCTGTTTATAAACTATAAAGTAAAAAATAAGCAATAAGATACTGAGCAATACAATTGAAATCATAACAAGTAAAAATCGAAACTCTGAAATGGCTTGCGCTTTCATTTTTGGATCTAATTGCAATACGATTGAAAATTTACTATCTGCAATTTCAAATGTTAAAGATCTTTCTTGCACTTGTGCCTTGGTTTCTAATAAACCTGCGACTAACTCCCCACCAGCACTTTTAATGCCAGCACCTAATACTGGGATCCCTTGCTCTTTCAGGTTTTCTACTAAGTTTGTTTGCAACATATTCATTGAGTCATGCCAACGATACGACAATAATACCCAACCAACAGCTTTGCCACTGACCATCACTGGGGCACTAAACCATTGGGCGTAATGTTCTTCTAATTGAAAAACACTTAAATTGGCATCAGTGCCGGGGTAACTAAAGCTAGGTTCGGTTGAGAGTTTAGGCAATAAAGGGTGATTTTCAAATGTTAATCCTAATACATCTTCTGTCGGGATTTTTTGTTTTTTTGCATTTATGGTATTGATGGCAAAAACGTATTGTTCGCTATCAAGTAAAACAAGGTAATTCAATTCTGGATAAATTGCTGCAATGCGATTTAATTGACTATTTAACCCTAAACTTAAATCATTATCTAACGCTCTTCTTAGCTCGGGATCACTTGCTATTACTCGAACAGAATTTTTTACATATTCAAGTTCACTTTTAATATGAAACTTTACAAAGCTCAAGTTATTTTCTAACGAGTAGTCAATTTGTTTTATTAACTGCTTTTGTAATAACGAATAAAAAAGACCACCCACAATGATTAATGAAGGCAAAATTGTCAAAAGTGAAAGTATGATTAATTTTGGTGCTAATTTTAGTCTGATATTAGTCAACATAAACCACATTAGTTAAAGATTGAGGGATAACAAGACCTAAGTCTTTTAATCTTTGTTTATTAATTAAAATAGTGGGTGGATTTTGAAGTTTAGTCTTTAACTTTGCAGGTGTACTTTGCCCTTTTAAAATTTCAGCAGCCATGTCTCCTGACATTTTCCCTAAAATATAAAAATCAGCCACAGTGCCAAAGGTAGAACCATCTATAATACCTTGTTTATTAGAACTTAAAATAGGCACTTTATATTGCTTAGATAATTCAATTAAAGCGAGTTCTCCACCACTTTGCATTAAGGTATCAGTAGTTGTGATAAATGCATCTACTTTGGAAGCTAATGCCTTACCCATACTTTTTACTTCATCAATATTTAATGGTTGTTGGTCTATTACTTGAATTTTATTACGTCTAAATAAACGAGATAAATTAACTGCTTGAATCTTTGAGTTCGGCTCACCTTTTCTATGAAAAATTGCAACTTTGTTTATATCTGGCATTAATTTAATCAAAAGATCGACATAATGGATTAATGGCACATAATTACTGGTACCTACCAAGTTATTTCCTGAATAATTAAATGATTCAATTAGCCCTGAGTCGGCGGGATAAGTCACAATAGAAAAAACAATAGGTGTTTTAGGGTCTAATGCATCTTTAACAATAACAGTGCCTGGTGTTGTTAAACTATATACTAAGTCTAACTTTTGATTTTGAAAATCTTTGGCTATCTCAGTCTGCTTTTGTTTATCTGCTTTAGCATTTCTATATATAAATTGTGTATTTTTTCCTTCAATAAAACCCTGCTCAGCCAAGGATTCTTTAAAGCCTTTTACACTTTGAGGATAACCAGACCAAACTGATAACCCTATTTTATATTCTGCAGAATATGCCAAAGTTGAAAACATCATTAACAGAATTATAAAAACTGGTATTTTATTCATTATTATTCCTTATAAAATTACCATATCATTTTGTACTGTAAACCAATTGCTAAATTATTAACATCACTACGTCTATATTGGTTTAATCTATATTCGCTAACAAAAAACAAATTCTCATAAAGTCTCAACCCCATTTGTACTTCACCTACTATAGGTGAGTTTGGCAATTGCTCCGACAAGTCTTGATTAAAAGTATGGTCGGCAAAACCTGACAAATAAAGCCTTTCGCTTATATAAGGAAATTTCATCATAAATACATGCTCAATTTGCCAAACATCAGCATCTTCGTGATCAAACTGAACAATATGGAAATTTAATGAATATTTTAAATTCATCGCTTTAAAAGCATTTTGTAAAAATGAGGTGTTATTCAAACGCCAACGAAAACCTAATCTATGTCTGTCGTTATCACTTCCCGTTCTAAAATTCATTTGTAGAGTTAAATCTAAAGGAGAGTCATCTGATATTTGCCAACGGAGGTTTTGTTCAGTGTAATAACTTGTGGTTTCTTTCAATGAATTATCGTCACTTTGATTATATAAATTAAGCAAACTAAAATATGAGAATCGATTTGGTAACTTTGCAGCTGTATTTAAAGTAAACACGCTATCAGTCTCAACATCGGTGAGTTCAGGGTAAACATTAAAATCTAAAAATCCTGATGATGTATTTTGAGATTGCCCGTAAACATTTGTAATAAAAAATAATGACAAAATAATACCGATATTAAGAAAGGTAACTATTTTCATATTTAAAATCCTTTTACTATGTTTTAATTACTAAAACATAGTAAAAACTATCTAGAAATCAATCTAATATTGATTTTACTTTTATAGCTAAACACTCACCAAAATGAATATGTTGCTCAGCATCCCAATGTATCCCATCTAAAGGACTTGTTTTAACTTCTTTTGCAGCATCAAAAAAGTGTATATTTAACGCTTGAGCAACCTTTAAATAATGTGTTGAAAACTCACGAGACATCTCTTTAGCATGTGCAAATTCATCTTTATCTTCTTCAGGAACATCTTCTACAAAATTAGGTGATATCAATAATATTTTTGATGTTTTTTGACAAAAATAGTCACTATTAATAACGGTTTCACACACTTGCTTTACACCTAAAGATATAGATAAAGCCGATTGCTGTAAGCTTGCTTTTAAATCATTGGTGCCAAGCATAATAATCACTAAATCTAAAGGTGAATGACTTTCAATTAAGGCGGGTAATAATTTAATACCATTTCGATCATTTCTATTAGGATCATCATGAATTGTTGTTCTGCCATTTAAACCTTCTTCAATGATGCGATACTCACAGCCTAACTTAGATTGCAATACACCTGTCCATCTAATATCAAATGGGTAGCGCTGTTTTGTAATGGGTGTATAACCCCATGTATTAGAGTCTCCAAAACATAAGATATTTTTCATATATATTTGACTTGTTATTATCTAATTTAAAAAATATACAATATCATTTTACATTACGCTCTCAAACAGTCATTGCTTTAAAATCATTGATAAATACTAATTTATTCTGCTATAAAAGAAGTCAAATATGTAATAAAGAGTTTTAAAATGGAAGTGATCATTATTTGTGCATTCATCGCAGTGCTTTTACCTTATTTAGCAAAAGCACCTCTTGCAATTGCAATGCATAAAGAAAGTAAATATGACAACAACTACCCAAGAGATCAGCAAGCCAGATTAACCGGTTTTGGTGCTAGAGCACTTGCAGCTCACCAAAACTCATTTGAATCTTTAATTATTTTTTCTGTTGCTCTTGCAATTGTTTTAGCTACAAATAACATATCAATAACGGTGCAAATATTAGCAGTTACTTATCTTGTAGCTAGGGTTGCTTATTGCATTATGTATTATATTAACTGGAGTAAATTACGCTCTTCAATGTGGCTGATTGGTTTATTATGTCCACTGACAATGATTGGCCTTAGTTTATCAAAATTAGTATAAGTTAGAGAAATGCTTGTTGATTTTTAACAACAAGCATTTTCATTTACAGAACAACTCTTTTTGACCTTTTGAATGACAATTTATCACCCCAGTTGTAAAGCATTAATCCAACAATCACAAACAGCGCGCCTATTACTAAGTTCACACTAATCGTTTCATCATTAAAGTATGCACCTAAGCTTAAGGCGATAACTGGCGTCATCATAGTGATTAATGCAACTGTACTGGCATTGAGTTTTTGCAAAATAAAGTAATAAGCAATAAAACCAATTAATGAACCAAAAACACCTAAATAAATAATGGCCCAAATTGAACGTTCCCCCCATGAACTGATAGGCAAGGTACCGTCCTTTAATAGCCAAACCAAAGTGAATAAAGGCAGCGATAATAACAGTGCACCAACAGTCGTTGAAATCGCATGAATTTTAATATCAACACTTTTAACCAATACAGAGCTTAAACTAAAGAAAAATACAGCTATTAAAATGTAAATTACACCAGGTAAACTATCGCCATCTAGCGATAAACTATCTGAGCAAACAAAACCTAAACCTAAAAAAGAAATTAACATAGCCAATTGGCGTACCATGCCAAACTTGGGTTCATTAAGTATTTTTTGCGCCAGAAGCCCCGCTAAAACAGGTGCTAAACCAAACATAAGAGACATCATGCCTGATGCCACATAAGGTGCAGCCATATAACAAAAAGTCATACCGCCAAAAATCCCTAAGCCAGAGTAACTATAAAGCTTTAAAGCTTGTTTATTTATCGGAAATTCAATTTTAGCAACTTTAATGATTAGCCAACCAAGAATAACGGCAATCATCATACGTGCTAATACTGCAAGCGTTGGACTTACAGTTTCACTACTCCACACTATGCCTAATGGCGTTGTGGACCAAATTAAAACGACGGCTAAATAAGCAATAGGTACGTTCATTTTCTTTCCTAAATATCTAAAATATAAAGAAACAATATTTGCGAAATTTGAATGGTATAAAAACAAAAAAGCCGCAATATTATTTCTGCGGCTTTAAAAGGGTAACTCTAGAGTTCTTTATTTACACCACAGATCGGCTATGCCAATAATAATTGCTAATTAATAGCCAACTATGACAGTTTTGATTTACATTTGAGGTAAGTCGATTAAGCTTCATTGCGTGTGGTATAAACTTTAATAATAAAAATATGAAGTGTTATTTTGCGCTTTATCTAGCATCTGAGTCAATAACTAATATGAATCATTATCCTTGTAAAAAGTAACAAGATAATTCGGCTTATTTTAATCGATGATTTTATTAAAAGCCTCATATGAAGCTTTTTGGCTCTCTAGAGATAACTGAATGAGATTATTAAAAATCAGAGACTAACTAACTCCTGGGATTTTGCCCATAAAAAAAGAGAATACTAAAAACGGGCATAAAATACTCAGTATGCTCATTATAAAATAGAGTAAAATTGATTTCGTAGATTCAGTTGTAAAATATGAAATATTAATAATGCGTTCCTAATATCTTTAAACTTAAACCATATTAGCTTGTGAATATGATATTTTTATTAATTTATATCAAAAAAACAGCTAAAACTGATGTTTAATTATGAAATTTTGTAACAATTATTTAAAATATTTCAGTATCTAACGACTTATATAAAAGGAGACCATTATTAACAATCACTCACCTTTATTAAATTCATATTTAGCAGATATAAAATATGCAGTTAAATCAGCACCTATTTTAGATTTAGCTTCAGGTTCAGGTCGAAATGGACTTTATCTGGTTAACAATAATATCCCTGTTATGTTCAGCGATATTAAAACTGACGCATTAGAAACCACTAAAAGAGAAATCAATTCAAACAACAGTGACAAAGCCAGTTTTTGGCAAGTAGACTTTGAACAAGAGACGAATGAACTTGAGCATAAACAATTTTCGGGAGTATTAGTGTTTAGATATCTGCACAGGCCCTTATTTGCAAGCATTAAACAAGCAATTCTACCTGGTGGCATTATTATTTATGAAACGTTTACTCAAGGAAATGAAAAATATGGCCGCCCTAAAAATCCAGATTTTTTATTAGCAAAAGGTGAGTTAGTTGAACAATTCAAAGATTGGCAGATATTACACCAATTTGAAGGTGTTGTTGAAAATAATGGCAACAAACAAGCCATAGCGCAAATAGTTGCGATCAAACCTGAACCGTAATAAAACAGAGATACCGGTTTTCACCCTATCTCTGTTTTTTAGTAAAAAATCACTCTCCTATGTCTTCATCCCATAATTCAGGTTTATCTTCTATAAACTGACTCATGAGATCTTTACATAACTGATTATCTAGGTTGATTACCTCAACACCACGGGATTTTAAGTATTCTTCAGGGCCTTTAAACGTAACGTTTTCACCTATAACAACTTTAGGTATGCCATATAACAAAACCGCACCACTGCACATATCACACGGCGATAATGTTGAATATAATGTAGCCTGCTTATATTCACTTGCTTTTATTCGCCCCCCATTTTCTAAGCAATCCATTTCAGCATGTAATACTGAACTGCCATTTTGAACTCTTTTATTATGTCCTTGCGCCACAACTTCATCATTAATCACTAAAACTGAACCGATTGGGATCCCGCCTTCATCAAGTCCTGATTTAGCCTCTTCTATCGCTAAAGCTAAAAACTTTTCCATGTTGCTCCTTGCTGTATTTATTTATAACTTAAATCATAAGCCCATAAACTATAGTCGAATTATTTATCTATGGGGGCTGCCATTTGATCTAAAGCTTGAATCTTTGCTTTACGACGACCGCCTAACTCCGAATACAACATACCTGCAATGATTAAGCTTGCTCCAATCCAGCCTTGTAATCCTAAATGTTCATCTAATATAAGATAAGCTGCAATATGTGCAAATATAGGCTCTAAAGCAAAAATAAGTGCCACCTTATGAGGTTCAATTAACCTCTGGCTTGATGTTTGTGCCCAATAAGCAAAAGCACTGGCAAGTAATGCTGAATATAAAATAGCGCCAATGACATTTTTATTATTGAGTTGCTCTATTAAGCTCATATATGTGTCGCTTACTACTGAGTTCATTTCAAAAAATGCAGCGATTATGCTGTAGCAAGTCACGGCACCTAGTTGTAATATACTCAATGGAATTATCGCAAAACGACCGCCATACCTTGCCATCAACGAAATATGACTGGCATAACATATTGCACTTATCGCGACTAATACATCGCCTTGATTAAATTCTAACTTGTCGCCCATTGTTAAAAAATATAAACCGATAGATGCTGTTAAAACACTTAACCATACTTCTTTACCCACATTTATTTTAAACAATAAAAAACCAATAATAGGCACTAATGGCACACACATACCAGTAATAAACCCGGTATTAGACACACTTGTATACAAGAGTCCCTGTGTTTGTAATGAAAAACCTAAAAATAACAATAAGCCTAAGCCAAATCCGGTTTTAAATAACTGCTTATTAGTATAGTTATGCTCACTTTTATCTGGTTTTTTCATAAAAAATAATAAAGGTAATAAGGCTAAAGTTGCCACACCAAATCGAAAGGCATTA
>Ga0209395_1006074_pt1 | contig 13265 bp, 11 predicted proteins | sample GOMGulsemesocosm_3_FD_184635 | JGI IMG/M metagenome (GOLD analysis project Ga0209395, IMG submission 184635) | Methane-oxidizing microbial communities from mesocosms in the Gulf of Mexico - GOM9D Gulf of Mexico (SPAdes) (version 2) | ecosystem: Environmental > Aquatic > Marine > Cold seeps... | reverse complement strand
GCATCATCTGAAAATAACTTCCTAAGCTGTGCAATACAGCGTTGAAGTGCATTAGGTGCCACAATGACATTTTCCCATACAGCATCTAAAATAACTTGTTGAGAAACGACATCACCCTTGGCTTCAACTAATACTTGCAAAACGGCTAATATTTTTGGCTCTATTGAGCTGATACTCGCGGCAATTGTTATTTCACTGCGTTGCCAATCTACTTTGTTTCCATCTATCCAAACGGGCTTCATTTACATCCTAAAATTTTAAATCGATTACTAAAATCAACAATACGGTATCATGAAAGGCCATAATTTCTAATAGATAACCACTAATTGATTGAAAAAGTACAGGTTATCATTATTAATGGCGATTGTGTAAGTTATTGTTTGTAATGGTAAAAGGTTAAATAGATATTAAAAAGAGAAAGATAGATTTGTATACAAATTATATTTTTGCTCAGATGTACTATAGATAAAAAGATTAAGAGACATAAAAATTGAAAAATCCTATTTTACTTATCACAAGCTTTTTAGTCTGTTTTGCAAATATAGCATCAGCACAACAGCTATATAACGACGGGCCTTATTTAATAGATGGAGATAAAGCTTTACTGGAATATCAAATAAATAAGAATCAACTCAATATTTCAGATTATAAAGGCGACTTATCAATACCAAAAATATTTAAAATAAATGAGAAAGATGTATATAACGATGCTGAAAAAATAGCGGCGATTAGTGATATTCATGGCCAAGTAGATGTATTTATACAGTTACTTGAGAAAAATGGTGTTATTGATGCCAATCATAACTGGAGTTGGGGAAAAGGGCATTTAGTTATTACCGGTGATATTTTTGACCGCGGTGATACGGTGACAGAAGCATTGTGGCTAGTATATAAGTTAGAGCAGCAAGCAGCTAAAGCGGGCGGTAAACTACATTACTTATTAGGAAATCATGAATATATGGTGCTACGTGGTGATGACCGCTACCTACACAATAAATATATCAGCACACTTAAAGTTGTTAACCGTGATTTAAAGGCGCTTTTTGCAGAAGATACGGTATTAGGTCGTTGGTTACGCAGTAAATCAACTGTAATCAAAGTTAATGGTTTGGTATTTTTACATGGTGGAATACATCAAGACTTTTTAGATTTAAACCTAAGCTTAGAAGAAGCGAATGAGCAGTTCAGACAAAGCATAGGTCTAAGTAAAAAAGAAGTAAGATCGCATGATATATTTAAAGTGCTTCACGCTTCTACAGGGCCTATTTGGTATCGCGGGTTCTTTAAAGAGGGGGAGTTGACTCAAAAGCAAATCGAAAGCTTATTAAAGCAGCTAGATGCTAAGCGTATTGTGGTTGGTCATACTTCTATGGATCAACTCGAAACGCGTTTTAATGATAAAATATTAGCAATTGATGCTTCAATTAAAAAAGGTAAAAGTGGCGAATTATTAATTTGGCAAGATAACAAATTTATTCGTGCAGATATGCAAGGAAAACAATCGTTGTTGTTTAACTAGATACACTCTAGAATAAATAAAAAATATAATATAAAAGAATTATCTTTGAATTTTATTCGCGGTTGTTTAATCAGTTTCATTTTTATTTTCATCAATACAGCTTATGCCGATGATGATATATTTGCTCTGTCTTTAGAAGAGCTAGTTGAAATAGAGGTTACGTCTGCTTCTCTTTTTAAAGAGTCCCTCGCAGATGTGCCTGTACCTATTACTGTCATCACTGCTCAGATGATAGGTGAAACCGGCGCTCGCAATTTAAAAGATTTACTAACCACCTTTGTACCAAACTTCACCAGTGTAGAAGACCAAAATGAGCAAAATGTCGCTGCACGTGGTGTTTTCACTTCTTCTCAACAAAAAATGTTAATTATGGTTGAGGGGCATAGATTAAATAGCCGTAGTTATTCTATGGCAGCTCCTGATTATGGTATCAGCCTAGATAAAATCAAACATATAGAGGTCCTTAGAGGTCCTGCTTCATCTTTATATGGCAATGTGGCATTAACAGCGACCATCAATATTATTTTGAAAAAAGGTGAAGAGTTAGACTCAACTCAAGTCACCTTTGGATTAGCAAAAAATAATACCCAACAAGTTAACTTTTTACATGGTCAAACTATCGCTGATTTAGATTTACTTGCTTGGGGCCAATACTTTAAAAGTGAAGGGGATACAATAAATATCCCAAATAGTCCTATTTATTTATCTAAGACAAGCCAAAGCGATAGTGCCATTATTGGTGGTTATGATGATCTACCAAGCTACGATTTAGGCACTAAAATTAAAGCGGATAATTGGAGCGTATATGCCAATTGGCGACGAGGTCATTATATAGAGCCTTTTTCTGGTGGCGGAAAAACAGGAGAACCTTATGATTATGATGATTATGCGAAGTTAAATGGAATTGGGCCAGGTTTAGGTTGGCAATCTCAACATTATAATTTTAGCTTTGATAAACAGTTAAATAACTGGTTATGGCACCAAGAAGTCTATTTAGATGTTAATGAAATTAAATCTTTAGTCGTTGTGGACCCAGAGATTAAAACTTACTCAGCACCTTCTTGGAAAGAGCGTTCTTTTGGTTTGACCTCAAGTTTTAACAAACAAACTGAAAATGCTAATTATTTAGTTGGCTTTCAGTATGATGCTATGAAAATAACAGATAGTGCGCTGTTAACTTCTTCTGAAGGCTCAGACTTACTACCAATTGAAGGTGGAGATGCTTTATTGCCAGAAGGTAAGGAGTCGATAGCTTCCATTTTTGTGCAAATGAAGTACCGCTTAAATGATTTATGGCTTGCCAATATTGGCGCTAGATATGATCACAAATCCCGTTACCAAACTGAAAATATAAAAGATTTAAGCCCAAGATTGGCTCTGGTTTATAACAAAAATGAAAAGTTTAATCTTAAACTGTCTTATGCTACTTCGTTTGTAGATGCGACTTTTTGGAATCGCTTTAGTACTTTGCCGTCTTTTAAAGGAAGTGAAAACTTAAAACCAGAAAGATTAGAGTCATTGCAACTTACCCCCACATTTACCTTGTTAGATAAAAACCTGATCCTTACCGCTAATCTTTATTATAACGAATTAAGTGACTTTATTTTTAGGGATAATAACGCTGATATATTAGATCCAAATTACATTAATGCGGGAGAACTTAAAAGTTGGGGTTTAGAATTTGAAGGCCAATATCAACATAAAGAATTGAATTTAAAAGCTGTAGTAGGTTACCAAAAAGCCATTAGCTCAGAAAATTATGGTGAAACTGATGGTGAAGTACATAATGTACCAAGCTTAACTGCTAACTTCATCAGTACGATAGCAGTAACACCAAACAGTGATTTTAATTTAATTATTCGTTATATCGGATCGCAAACTTCACCTATTTTTATGGAAGGGGAGGTTAACGCTAAAGAGTATGATGTTGACCCTGCGTTAGTATTAAATGCAAATTACCAACATCAAATTACAGCTGACTTTAATATTGCGCTAAATCTTCACAATGTATTAGATCATCAATATGAGCAGGGCGGTACAACAGTGCATCCCTACCCTCAGCAGGGACGCAGCGCAAAAGTCTCATTAAGTTATAAATTCTAAAACCACTTAAAATAGATATTAAAAATCATGGAACCTAAAGAATTTAAAGAACTTCATTTATCAAATGAAGAAAGCAGAGAAATCATCACACCTTACGCCTTTAAAATTAACAAAAGTTTATTAGGGTTACCGCTAGCAAGTGCCAATAGACGTGGCTGTGCCATGTTGATTGATGTGTTTTTCATATTTGTTGCCGCAAAACTCAGTGCTGCGCTTATATCGGTAGTAGCTGCTTTGGCCTTTTATCGCGGTATGAATGATAAGTACCTACCACAAAGTAAAACATGGCTACGTAAGTCTTTAAAGTTGAGCGCAGCAATAATATTATTTGTGGCCAGTATGGCTTTATTAGATGAAACTGTTGATTATTTTGATTCTTCAGAGGATTTAATCAAAGTATCAAGTGATGTTGTTTTAACTGAGCAACAACAAAAAGAGATAGAAATTTATTTAGCGGCTACAAAGTCTGATAAATGTAAAACTGAGTGTCAGCAAGCGGCTTTGGATACGTTAAAGGCTAAAAATACTGATGTTGCAAGTGATGGTTTTTTTGACAATGAATTTACCGGTAAAACAGATCCTAAAATAGCAAGAGCAGTTATTGGCGGGATTTATGAAAGTTATAAAGCTGAGCAAGAAAAGCTTAAGCAAAAAACAGATAACCCGGCAAATTCTCCGCTACAGACTAATCATAGTGTTGTGGAGTGGATTAAAGTTGTCATTACCGATCTAGGTTTAGGGTTTGGCTGGGCAGCTGTGTATTTTACGTTATTTACTTTGCTTTGGAGAGGCCAAACACCAGGTAAAAAAATGCTAGGAATTAGAGTGATTGCATTATCAGGTGAATACTTAAATGCTTGGGATTCATTTGGCCGTTACGGTGGTTATGGTGCGGGCTTTGCGACTGGTTTATTAGGTTTTATGCAAATTTATTGGGATCCTAATCGACAAGCGATTCAAGATAAAATCAGTGCCACAGTTGTAATAAGAGGTGACTTAGCACAAATAGAAGTACCGTATATACGTGATAAAAAGATTGAAAGTGAAACATGATAAGACTTGCTAAATATATAGGGCACAGCGGTTATTGCTCTCGTAAGCAGGCTTCAAGGCATATTGATGCCGGTGATGTGATGGTTAATGGTAAACCAGCGAATCATATTGATCATGTTACTGAGGATGATTTCATCACCATACTTGGGGAAGTGATTACCGTAGATACTCAGCGCGTTTATTATGCCTATCATAAACCTGTAGGTATTGATTGTAAGCTTAATAATGATGATCCTACAAGCTTGAGCCATCATTTGCCAAAAGCGCAGCGTGTATACCCAATTGGTCGTTTAGATAAAGACTCTAGAGGGTTATTAATTTTGACTAATGATGGTGAGTTTTGCAATCAAATGACTCACCCAGACTTTAATCATGAAAAAGAATATGTGGTTAAGGTTCAATTAAAACCTAATCAGCTAGTGTTAGGTGATGATTTTGCAAATAAGATGGCGGGTGGGTTGATAATCAATAATCAATTAACTTTGCCATGTAAAGTGACTGTGCTTAGTGAAAATATTTTCAAGATAATCTTAATTCAAGGCCTAAATCGTCAAATCCGAAAAATGAGTCATCAACTAGGTTATAAAGTGATTGATTTAAAACGTATTCGATTTGAGCAATATCTTTTAGCTGATTTACCTGAAGGTGAGTTGATTCAGATCTCCAAGGATAAAATTACACGTAAATAAACTTGAAAATTTTGCATTTCCTCTTTGTATACAAAATAGATATCAACTGATAAATTGCCTGTTCACTTTAAAGGAGATAGTTTTGGGCTGGATTTTATTTACATTCTTAGCTGCATTTATGCAGGCATGGCGCAATGCTTTACAAAGTAAGTTAAGCCAGTTTGTGACTGTCTCAGGGGTTACATTAGCCCGATTTATTATTGCAGGGCCTATTGCTGCAATATATTTATTTCTTTTATATCAATGGCAACCCGAAGAATTACCAAGGTTAAATACCTCATTCATTTTATTTATTATTGGCGCATCATTGGCGCAAATAGTCGCTACAGCATTAATGGTGAAACTATTTAAGCTCAATAACTATGCTGTAGGCGCAGGGTTAGCTAAAAGTGAGGCCATTGTCGCTGCTATTTTAGGCAGCATGTTTTTTGGTAGTCAGTTATCAGCTTTAGGTTGGTTTGGTGTGGCAACGGGTGCGGTTGCTGTATTTTTATTAAGTGGTTTATCTTTTAGGAAAAAACCAAATTTTAAAACTATCATGCTTGGCTTAGGTTCAGGGAGTGCGTTTGCACTCACATCTTTATGGGTGCGAGAAGCAAGTCATAGTATAGGGCTACCTTTTCCACATAGTGCGGCTTGGGTATTGTTAATCGTCATTAGTTTGCAAACGATATTATTATTGTTATTTATTTCAATGACTCAAAAAGAAACTTTAAATAAATTATGGCAGCATAAAAAAACGACGTCAGCAGTGAGTTTATGTAGTTGTATAGGGTCTATTGGCTGGTTTAGTGCGATGAGTTTACAGTTTGTGCCTTATGTAAAAACGCTTGGCCAAGTTGAAGTGTTTTTTACCATTTTAATATCTATTTATTGGCTTAAACAAAAGCCGAAAAAACAAGATATGTTAGGCTTATTATTAATTGCAGTAGCAGCTATATTGGTAATGTATGATTAATAAAGCATTTCGCATATTAACTTCATTTTTATATGGGTTGAGTGGTTTAGTTGTCGCATTTTTCATTGCTTGGATAATAATGTTTAAAGTGGATTTTTTATATCCTAGCTTTTATGATTTACTGTCGATAGATGAAACTATCTCAGAGTTTGCGCCTCAGAATTATTATAAACAAGGTTTTGAACTGACCTCTAAATCGCAGCATATTTCAATATTTTCTGAAATTGTTACAGCAATTCATAATGATGGTGACGGTTTAAAAGAAATTAGTTTTACATATTCAAATACGCTCAATCAAAAAATAACATCTGCATTTTTACATCAGGCTGAAGTGATTCATTTAAAGGATGTTGCACATTTATTGAATATTTTAATGAAACTAGCACTGGTTTTTACCTTGTTTTGGTGTGTACTTTCATTTGCTTTTCTATATCAAAAAAAATCGCTACCGAGTTTTAAATCTCAAATAAAGTCGATTTTTTTATGTATCGGAATGACTTTGCTGGTGGTTTTAATGGTAGGCCCTAAAAAACTATTTTATTGGTTACATACCGTGATTTTCCCTGCTGAAAATCAATGGTTTTTTTATTATCAGGACTCTTTAATGACCACTATGATGAAAGCGCCAATTTTATTTGCACCTATTAGTATTATACTGGTGATATTGGCTTTCATTATATTTATAGCAATGAAGTTAGCTATTCAGAAAGTAAATGATTACGTATCTTAACTTGTTTTGAAATTGAGTTTAAACTTTGGAACTTAGCAGAAGCTAACGGGACTTATCGACAATAGGGCACTGGATTGTGCCATTGCTTACATCCATATAAGCTAAGTCCCGTTTACCTATGAATTAATGTCTACTTCTTACTATCGATACTCCATAAAACGTTTTGATCTGAGCCCATGATTGTTGTTGGCATTTGGCCATTCCACTGTTGGGCTTTTACGTATTCAACTAATGTTTTTGATTGGCTTAAAGAGGCCGCTTTTGCTTTAATCGCTTCTGCTTCTGCTAATCCTTTAAGTGATATTGCCTCGGCTTCAGCTTCAGCTTCTTTTTTAATGGCATAAGCACGACCATCAGCTTGTGCTTTAGCAGCATCACGCTGTGCTAATGCAGTATTAACTTCTCGTTGCGCTTCTAATTTTTGACGATCAAGTTTATGTTGTTCTGCAGCAGCTAAGTTTTTCTCAGTTTGTTTAGTTTCAATACTCTGAATATATTTAGCAGGCAAAATGAGATTCTCAAGTTGCGCCGAATCTAATTTAACAGGGTATTCTTTCATACCATCTACAAGTAACTCTTCAATTTGTGCAATTACTTGGGAACGATTCTGTATTAACTCTTCAGCTTTATATCGAGCTAAAGCATCTTTTGCTGCTGATCTTAGTTTAGGATCTAATATACGGCTTTCAAATTGAGATAATCCGCCATAAGCTTTAAATAGCTCAAATGCCTGATCGCGTTTAACTGTCCAGTTTATAGACACCTCTGCCACAACAGGCATTTGCTCATGGGTTGAAGCGTTTAGCTTTTCAACATTCTTACGAGTACGAATTTCTAAAACTTCTATCGTATCCACAAAAGGAATTTTGGTATGTAATCCTGGATTCACTTGTTCTGTTGCTTCACCAAAACGTTTGATTATGCCAACGTGACCTTCATCGACTGTGTACATGGCTTGATATGCTGTCGCTATGCCAGCAAGACTTAAAATGACACCTATTACAGGGCCTTTCTTTTTACTTACTATGGCTGAAAGATCTGGTAATTCATTTTTATTATTTTGCATATTATTTCCTTATTATATTTAATTAGAGGTTATATATTTTTGTTAACACATAAAGTAACAAATAAAATGGACTAACGAGAGTTAAAATGATTGTTGGCCATTTTCCTCTCATAGAAGGGTCAAATAATAGATTGAAGGGTGTGAATTTATTTATTTAAGCTTTGATAAAAAAGTTTTGTCACTCTTTCTTGTGGTAACCAGTTTGAATAAGTTAATTTCAAAGAGTTTAACGGTTTTGCATCAATAACCGCTTGTTCAGACTTATGTGTTTTCATGGCTTCTAAGATTAAATTTTTAGCATTTTTGACTAAGTCTAAATAGTCTTTTAGCTCTTGTTTATTACTCATGGGTCCATGACCAGGGATCACTTGAGTATTGTTATCAATTTTTGTTAATACATCAGAAACCGCAGCTATCACGCCATTAACACTGCCTCCGCTATTTACATCAATAAATGGCAGGCTTTTTAAATTAAAATAAATATCACCCATATGAACAATGTTAGCGTTATCAAAAAATACAATAGCATCGCCATCTGTATGGGCATTTTTATAATGGATCAGTTTTGCATGTTCATCATTAAAATGCAGATTGATGTCTGTAGAAAAAGTTAACACGGGTAAAAAATGGGATTCTTCACCATGTTTATCTTTAAGTCGCTTGCGTACATTATTATGGGAAATAATGTGGCTTCCAGAGTTGGCGAAATTTTCATTTCCTCCAGTATGATCACCATGATGATGGGTATTGATAACAAATTCAGGTACGTTAGGTTTTATATCTTTTAGTTTGTTTTTAATGTCGTCTGATAATTTAGCAAATTGATCATCCACAATATAAATACCATCATCACCAATGCTCGCTGCTATATTGCCTCCTTGGCCAAATAATACATAAATATGTTTACTCAGTTTCTGTATTTTAACTTCGTTAGCATAACTTAATGAGGTGCTTAGAAATAAAATGGTACTAAGACAAATGATATTTTTTAGCATGATTTTTTCCTTTAATTATTTAACCTCAGCATAAGCTAATTTATCTGGTGGGTAAATAATACCAATTCCAATAATTAAATTATCACTCAGAGCTTATGAGGGTTTGCAGCTCTAAGTATGTTAATGAGTTAACTACTGCTTTCTTTATTCAATGAAGTGTAAGCCTTTAAAGCTCCTTTTAGGCGGGTTTCAAAGCGATTAATACCGCGTTATTGATTTTGATAAGGGAAATAACCATTGTCTGTAATCAATGCCTTGTCTAAATCGCTTTGAAGTTCCGCTGAATAACAATTTTATTAACGGAAGTGGTATGAACAAAAAAAGCTTGTTTTATATAATTACAGGTGTAATCTATACTTTATGAATTACAAGGGTAATCGTTATGTCGACAATAACAGAAATCAGTAAAACAGAATTTGAAGTACTTGAAGTGCTATGGCTGCAGCATCCAGCTTCAGCTAATGAGATCATTGCTAAGTTAAATGAGAATAAAGAATGGCATGAAAAAACAGTAAAAACACTACTTAATCGTATGGTTAAGAAGGGTGCTGTAGGCTTTGAAAAGCAGCAAAGAACGTATATTTATACACCTCTATTAGAGCGAGATTCTTATACATTAAAAGAAAGTAAAAGCTTACTTGAGCGCATGTTTAGTGGAAAAATAGCGCCTTTAGTTGCAGGTTTTGCGAAATCTGATGAGCTCTCAAAGCAAGATATATCTGAGCTTAAGCAATTGATTGATAAATGGGAGCAAGATAATGAGTAGCATGTTAGCTGATTCTCAATTATTAACTTGGTTGATTGAGCAGCAACTTTATATTTGTTTGATTATGATTGCATTAGTGTTTTTTGAGAAAAAATCGCTACCTAGTTTAGGAGCAAAATTAAGTTATAGCCTCTGGTTGATATTACCGTTGGGGGTTATTTTAAATAACCTACCCTTGGGGTTTGTTGCCATTGAAAATAATGAAGTCACCCGTTATTTAGTGGGGATTCAATCTCCTAAGTTCTCTCAAACAGAGCAAAATTACTTGCCTTTTATTTGGGGAATAGGTGCTTTTATTATTTTGTTTATTGGCTTTTTTTCAAAGCAACAGCAGCAGATTTCATCATCTTTATATCCGGCTTCAGCACAAGACTTACCAGTAAAATTACCAGCTAACTTAGGGTTATATTACTCTGATATTGTATCAAGCCCTTTGTTATTAGGCGTTCATACACCTAAGTTAGTTTTACCGACTCATTATCAAAAACTTTATAACCAAACTCAACTGAAAATGATTTTAGAGCACGAAATTTATCATTTTAAGCGCAAAGACAATTTATGTAATAGCTTAGCAATTATATTTTTAAGTCTATTCTGGTTTAACCCACTGATTTGGATTGGCTATTTTAGCTATCGTCGCGTGCAAGAGATCTCGTGCGATTCAGCTGTATTAAAAAGTAAAACAAAGTCACAGAGCATTGAATATGGTAAAGCCCTATTGATATGCGCTGAACAAACAAGCACTAAACTTTGTGCTTATACACACTATGGAGAGAAGAGTACTATGTTTCAAAGAATTAATAATCTAAAACAAAACAAATCAACCAAACCTTTAGCGCAATTAGCTGCTATAGCACTCACTGCGACTATGTTAAGCGGTATTGCTGTGGCGCACCAAGATGAAAGTCATGGCATAAAACAAGAGGAAGTTTCTCCAATCGTTCGTATCGAGCCTAAATATCCAATTCATGCGGCTGAAGAAGGAACTGAAGGATCTGTAGTATTAGTTTATGATATTACTCCTGGTGGCTTAGTAGAAAACGTAAGCATTGTTACTGCACAGCCTCAGGGAATATTTGACCGTCAATCGAAGATAGCTTTAAGGCAATGGAAATTTGGTAAAACAGAACATGGTGCTAAACGTTTATTAGTACAGCTAGACTTTGCTATGAGTCAAGATAGCGAAAAAGCACCTGATTTATTAGAGCGCATTAAAGTAACACGCTAATTCATTTTTAATGAGCGATGACTTGAGCTTGTATATACAAACTTATTCGACCTGAAAAATTTGTATATACAAGTTAACTTTAATTAACCATATCATCATTTTTCCCCTCCAATACCCCTTACTCATAAGTAAAAAACCATATTAAAGAGAGTTAACAGCAGACCCCCTTATTTTGCAGCTTAAAAAGCGTTATCATATTACGGTAGCCGTTGTGATATTTGCGTAGTAAAGGAAGTAGTAGTGGGTTCAGTATTATCAAAAGTTAAACAAGTCGTTTCAATCGGGTTTTATGCAATTAATACCTTTTTTTGGGTATTGCCTATTATTATTTGTGGTTTTTTAAAATTAATCCCAATAAAACCGTGGCAACAGTTTATTAGTTGGGTAGCTAAATTTTTTGCTGGCCGCTGGGTAGCCTGTAATTCAGTTATTCAAAATGTAATGACACCATTTAAACTGGAAGTGACAGGTTTAGATGATATAAAACCAAAGGATTGGTATTTAGTGATCGCAAATCACCAAAGCTGGGTTGATATATTAGTAATGCAGCGTTTATTACATAATCGTATTCCATTTTTAAATTTCTTTTTGAAGAAAGAACTTATTTACGTGCCTTTTCTCGGTTTAGCATGGTGGGCATTAGACTTCCCATTTATGTCTCGTACTAGCAAAGCACAATTAAAAAAGAACCCATCACTGCGTGGTAAAGATATTGAAACAACACGTAAAGCATGTGAGAAATTTAAAGAAGTACCTGTGAGTATTGTAAACTTTGTTGAAGGGACGCGATTTACAGAAAATAAGCATAAAAGACAAAAAAGTCCTTTTGAACAGCTGCTAAAACCAAAAGCGGGTGGAGTTGCTTTTGTGCTACAAGCTATGGGTGAACAGCTTTCTAAAATTGTTAATATCACCATACATTATCCTGATGGCATTCCTACTTTTGTTGATTTTGCCAGTGGTAAAGTAAAACGTATTCAAGTACATGTGGAAGTAATGCCAATTAGCGATGCTTTAATTGGGGATTATAGTAATGACACTAATTTTAGAGTGCAGTTTCAGTCAGAGCTAAATAAAATGTGGCAAGATAAAGAACAAAATATGAAAAAGCTATCTGAAAATGAGGTCGCTTAACTTTAATTTGCACTAAAAAGGAATTCAAATGAGTCCACTGCAAGAGCTAATTTTACCGTGGTTAACAAACGTGCCAGAGGCCGGTTTAATATCTGCGGCGATCGCCGTATTATCAGGTATGAGTTTATTAGTTGTAGTGTACTTATTTGCAAGCCGTTTACTGTTACCTACTTTACAGAGAGTCGCTTTATATTTTTCACCAAAAACCATAGGTCCCTTAAGTCATTTAATTCATAAGCTTGATCGCCGATTATCGGTTTTATTTTGCGGTATTGTATTTTTAACTACTTTTCACTTTATTTACCCATCTACAGAATTACTCGCATCAGTATTTAAATCAGGCGGACAAATACTATTAGTGATTTATGCCGGGTTAATATTTAGCTCTGTAGTGAGTATTGCTGGGGCGATATATAACCAACTGTCTTTTTCTAAAGATGTGCCTATTCAAGGCTTAATCCAAGTCATTAAATTAGTCACCTTTATCGTAGCTGCTATTCTTGTTTTTAGTATCATGATAGGTAAAACACCCGCTTATATTTTATCGGGTTTTGGTGCGTTAGCTGCTGTTATTTTACTGGTATTTAAAGATACAATTCTTGGGTTTGTTGCTAGCATTCAAATTGCCGCCAACCGTTTAGTGACTTATGGTGATTGGATTGAAGTTAAAAGTTTTGGTGCTGATGGTGAGGTAGAAGAGTTAGGTTTAAATACTGTAAAAGTACGAAACTGGGATAAAACAATTACCACAATACCAACATATGCACTTATCTCTGATTCATTTAAAAACTGGCGTGGCATGTCTGAGTCTGGTGGTCGTAGGATTAAACGCTCAATGAATATTGATATGTTATCAATAAAAATCGTCACAGAATCAATGCAAAATGAATTAATAAATAATGAAAATCTACAAGGCTTTTTACTTAAAAATGTGAAGCCATTAGCAGGGCAAACGAATATTGGTTTATTTCGTCAATACGCAGAGTTTTATTTAAAGCAGCATGCCAGTTTAAATCAAAATTTA
>Ga0209395_1006073_pt1 | contig 13266 bp, 12 predicted proteins | sample GOMGulsemesocosm_3_FD_184635 | JGI IMG/M metagenome (GOLD analysis project Ga0209395, IMG submission 184635) | Methane-oxidizing microbial communities from mesocosms in the Gulf of Mexico - GOM9D Gulf of Mexico (SPAdes) (version 2) | ecosystem: Environmental > Aquatic > Marine > Cold seeps... | reverse complement strand
GAATTCTCTGCTTTTTGGCAACCTAGCGAATATGTAATAGCGAATGTTGCAGGTGGTTATGGCGATAAGGATTACGGTTTCAACTTTGGCAATTATATCTCAATAGGTAGCGATTATTTACAAGTGGATATCGGTTATCGTGAGCATTGGCTGTCACCGCTGCAAGACAGCTCTCAGATGGCCTCAACCCAAGCTATTCCAATGCTTGGAGTAACATTATCTAATATCAAACCGATCACTGATTTTAATATCATGTATGAGTTAGGTTTTGGTAAGTTAGAAGAAGTTGACGGCATTGTGTTTAAAGGTAATACATCGACAGGTAAACCTGGGTTTGTAACTATGCATGCTAGTATCCAGCCGACCAACTGGTGGACTATTTCGGGTAATCGAACGATGCAATTTAGCGGCGGCGATCGTGGGAAAGTAAATATGTCTGAAATATGGCAAGCCATAGTAGATCCAGTTAAAGCTGATAATAGTAAAAATTGTGGTGACATCATCGATTGTGATAATGAATTTGGTAACCAACAAGCATCCATAGCTAATCGGTTTGATTTAAGTTGGGGAGACACCGCTTATAGTGTCATTCTGGAAGTAGCCGGTGAAGATACTAATGATTATTCAAATTACAAACTCGGAAATAAAGCCTACAGCTTAGGATTATTCATTCCTTATATTTCGGATACTGAATCATTAAGTCTGACCGCTCAGCTCATTGAAGACGCGTGGTATACCCATCACTTATATAAAAATGGTTATAGTAACGATGGTCATAAAATGGGGCATTGGTGGGGCGATGAAAAAGGAGCTAATGACGGTATCGGTGCTAAGATATTGAGCGTTGCTTACACTAAAGACTTATCACGAACGAGTCATTTAAGTGTTAAATATCATACTATTCAAAACGAATATAGTGAAAGTACAGCGGTTGTTAATTATGAACGCGGACATTATGTGCAATTCGATTATAACTGGCAATACAAAACGAATTTCTTAGGCTTGCATTTATATGCGGGTAAAGATGTTAATGGCGAATCTTTTTCAAGTTTAGCCTTTTCTAAAATGTGGTAACAATTGGATTTAGTGAATGAGAATTATAACTTTTGGTACCTTTGATGTATTTCATGTTGGTCACGTCAATATTTTAGAGCGTGCTAGAGCTAATGGCGATTATTTAATCGTAGGCGTCTCTTCTGATGCGCTCAATATGAGTAAAAAAGGCCGAAACCCAATTTATTCACAGCAAGATAGAATTCATATTTTGAGCTCATTAAGGTGTGTGGATGAAGTATTTGTTGAAGAATCATTAGAGCTGAAAGAACAATATATTCTCGAAAACAAAGCGGATATGTTGGTGATGGGAGATGATTGGGAAGGAAAGTTCGATCATCTTAAAAGTGTGTGTGAAGTCTTATATTTACCACGCACGCCTTCCGTATCAACAACAGAAACAATTGAAATTGTAAAGAATTTACCCTAGGTAAACATATGGCTCAGCATTATTTGTTTTTTATAGCACAAAACTATTCATTTGAAATATTGCGTCCATTGCAGGAAGTAATACTAAAAAATGGTGATAAGGTATTGTGGTTTGTGTACAAAAATGAAGTCGATTTAAGTAACTTTCACGCTGATGAAACGTATACATCAAATCCCAAAAAAGCTGTTTCGTTTAACCCGTTAGCGAGTTACGTGCCTGGAAATGTTATTCCAAATTTTATTCCTGGCATTAAGGTTCAAGTATTCCACGGTCTAGAATGGAAGAAAAAAGGGCACTTTGTTATTCGAGGATGTTTTGATTTATATTGCACCCACGGTCCTGCGACGACAAACCGCTTCAATGAGTTAGCCGCAGAACATGGATATTTTGATGTGACAGAGACAGGATGGCCAAAGCTTGATAGCTTGTTTAGCAGTCCTTCATATCAATGGGATGAACAAACTAATGTACCAGTCATATTATTTGCACCCACCTTTTCGCCATCATTAACCGCAGCACCTGAACTGTTTGATGAAATATCCCGGTTGTCGCAAGAGAAACCTTGGCAGTGGCTGGTTAAATTTCACCCTAAAATGGATCCTAATTGGATTGAAAAGTATCGCTCTTTGGCGAGTGATAAGCTAAAAATCGTTGAAGATTGTGATGTTGCCCATGTGCTGCAAGTCGCGGATGTTATGGTGTCAGATACATCTTCAATTATCGGTGAATTTGCATTACTCGATAAGCCAGCTGTTACATTGAATAACTCACAGCCGGGGGAGTATTTGATTGATATTGGGTCAGAAGAAGAGTTAGAGCAGGCTATTGAAAAAGCGTTAATGCCTTCAAATTCTTTAACAAATCATATTAAGCAATACGCACTAGACTTACACCCTTATGATGATGGTTTATCCGCCGAGAGAATTTTTGATGCGACCCAACATCGGCTTGCACAAGGGCAATCGCATCTTAAGCGTAAACCGTTAAATATATTTAGAAACTTTAAGATGCGCCGAGAGCTGAATTATTGGCAGTTTAGCTAATTTAGTTGTTGCTCAATAATAATGGTCTCAAACTTATCACGTACCGCTTTAATCGTAATATCGTTCATGAGCTTTTCGCCTTTGGCACGAACGCCCCATTTCACTATATTAAGCGGGCGTTGCTGCTGGCTAACAATATGATGGTCATAAACACTCACCACATATTCACGAGAGAAATAAGGCCCTGTGCGGCCAGGATTGCTATGTGCATATAGCCCAATAACATGCGTGCCCATGGCAACAGCCATGTGCGTAGGTCCGGTGTCAGGGGCAAGTACGATATCGGCGTGTTTTACCATGCCGAGCAATTGTTTGAGCGTGGTTTGTCCAATCATATTTTTAGGTGTTGAGTCACAAAGGGCCGTAATGTTCTCGCCAATTTCTTTTTCTGTAGCCGTTGGACCGCCACATAAAATAACGTCCCAACCACGCTTGGCGGCGTGATCACAAATAGCTGCATAACCTTCTGTATTCCAGTTACGTTCTGCTTTACTCGCGGCAGGGCTAATCACTAAGGTGCGTTTTTTTTCGTTAAACCGTGCCTTGGCCCATTCATCATCTGCACGTGGTAATGGCATATCCCAAACAGGATTTATATCACTTACGCCAACAACTTGCGCAAACGCCATAAAACCATCTAATACGTGTGGTTCTTTTTGCTTGGCAATACGTCGATTAACAAATAACCAATGTGCTTCTTTGGCACGTTTTTTATCAAAACCCACTTTAAATTTTGCTTTAATGCAAAGGCTCGCTAAGCTGGCTCGCAGTGCCACTTGCATTTGCAGCAGCACATCAAATTTTCGACCTTTTAATGTCGCTTTAAGATCTTTGTAACCCTGAAGACCCGCCCCTTTATCAAATATAACAAATTCGATGCCGGGCATACCTTCAAGTAACATTGCCTCTACTTTACCGATGACCCAAGTGATTGTTGTATCTGGCCATTTACGCTGTATCGCTTGTACGGCAGCAACGCTATTACATACGTCACCAATGGCGGATAAGCGCAAAACGCAGATAGATTGTGGCTGTTCACTAGGGAAGTTCATGAGGGATAAAATCAAGTTATTCAAAATTGCAGCAAGTTTAACACGAATTTAGCCGTTGATTACCATCAGCCTGATGATAGAATTATCAAAAACAGGCCATAGGTTAAATCATTGAATTCTCATCTTAATAAAACACGCAATCAATGGCTGCTTCACGCGCCAGAATTAGCGGTATCACCGCAATGGTTTGAACCTGGTTTTTGGCGCCAACAAGACAAAATATTAGGCCAGTCTCGAGGGCGTAACATCACGTGGTTTGTTGGCGAGAAAGACCAGCCCATGGTCCTACGCCATTATTATCGCGGCGGACTTATTGGTAAGCTGATTACTGATCAATATCTATTTACTAGCTTTGAAAAAACCCGAGCTTATCAAGAATATGCGTTATTAATTGAATTGGAAAAGCGTCAGTTACCAGCATGCAGAGTCGTGGCGGCGCAAGTTAAAAAATCTGGATTGTATTATCGTGCGGATTTACTAATGAAAATGGTCGACGGTGGTCAAGACTTAGTGGCTTTACTCACTAAGCAAGAGCTTGATCAAGCTGTCTGGCAAGAGCTGGGGAAAACAATTGCTATTTTTCATCAGAACTGTGTCTATCATGCAGACCTTAATGCGCATAACATATTAATTAACAAAGATAATAAAGCATGGTTAATTGATTTTGATCGCGGTGAGATAAAGTCAAAGCAAGGCCAGTGGTGCCAAGACAATTTAGACCGTTTGTTACGCTCATTTAATAAAGAGCTTGGTCAATTACCGCAGTTTTATTTCACGTTAACTAACTGGAAAACACTTCTTGATGCCTATCAGTTACAGTTGTCTGACAGTTAACTGCTAGGAAGAGACACTAAGGTGAGTTGAAACCCAGCTCATTAATCTTTTCAATGTGCCTTGATTGTTTTTCACCACTTGTAAGGCGTTATCACCCATCGTCATTCTGCGTTTTGGCTCGCTAATCAACTGAGCAATTAAATCAGCTAATTGAGATGAATCAGACACGGTTTCAAGGCCGCCCGCGCTAATTAATTTGTCACTGATATCACTAAAGTTGTAACATGAAGGTCCCATGATTATAGGCTTGCCAAGCGCGGCTGGTTCAAGTGGGTTATGGCCACCACGTTCAATTAAACTACCGCCTATATAGGCAATATCGGCAAGTCCAAGCAATAACAGCATTTCGCCCATAGTGTCGCCAATCACAACTTGGCAATGTGCACTTGGTGCCTGCTGTTCACTGCGGCGCACAATGTTAAATCCAGCAGCTTGTGCCTGTGTGGCTACTTCACTAAAGCGTTCACTGTGGCGAGGAATAAGCACTAATAATAAATCAGGAAATTGGTTTAATAATGTTTTATGTGCCGCTAAAATTTGTTCATTTTCACCAGGGTGTGTACTGCCTGCTACCCACACTAAACGATTCGGCGCCCAACTCGATTTAAGCGCGCTTTGTTGTTGTTTTAATTCAGATTTAATTGTTAGTTCAAATTTTATACTGCCGCCAATATTCAATTTTTCAGGGTTTAACCCTAACGCTAAAAATCGTTCACCATCACTAGTATATTGCGCTGAGACCTGAGTGATATTTGTGAGCATTTCTTGCATTAAAGGAGCGGCTTTCTTGAGGTAACCTTTCATCGAACGTTCTGACATGCGGGCATTAGCCAGCAATGTTGGAACATCATGTTGGTGTAGCTGATGAATTAAATTGGGCCATAGTTCGGTTTCCATCACGATGGCTATGTGTGGATTCACTCGCTTTAAAAAACGTCTAACACTGCTGGGTAAATCAATTGGAAGATAACAATGAATGACGTTGTTCCCGAAGTTCTTCTTTACCACAGAGCTACCCGTTGGCGTGCTAGTAGTGACTAGTATTTGATAGTTTGGGTAGTCATTTATGAGCTGACTAATTAATGGTATGGCTGCGATGGTTTCGCCCATTGATACGCTGTGAATAAAAATTACGGGGCGGGAGATGTTTAATTTTTTAAGGCCAAAACGTTCACCTAAACGACCCCGGTAGTCATCACTTTTTACGGCGCGATACAGTAAATAAATAATCACAAACGGAATAGCTAAATACATAAAAACATTATAGAAAAAACGATTCATTATTTTGCACTGGCTCCGAATACGAGTTACATTGAGTGGCGTTTGTTATAAGGCAAGTATGATACGTGGTTTTAACACAAACCAACAGTGGTTAGTCCAAAGCGCTTACTCAATTAATTCAACCAGTGAACTGTGATAAATGAAAACTAAAGATAAAGTGATTCAAGGTAGTATCGAATTATTTAATTTAAAAGGGGAGCGCAATGTGACAACAAATCACATAGCAGCTCATGTCGGTATCAGCCCTGGTAACCTGTATTATCACTATCGTAATAAAGATGACATCATCCGTTCTATTTATAAATTATATGAAAAGAACCTCGATCAAATGTTTCAGCCGCAAGAAGCTAATAGCGCGGGTATGGACGAAATGATGTATTACCTCGATCGTGTCTTTTATTCGATGTGGCAGTTTCGATTTTTTTACGCCAACTTACCGGATATTCTGGCGCGAGATAGCGAATTACATGAACGTTATCTTGTGGCGCAGAAGAAATTATACCAACGGATTGTCTCGACACTGTCAGAAGTTAGATCGCAAGGGTATATAACACTCGATGACGAGATGATTGATGACTTAGCACATACGTTAAAATTAGTGGTCGCATTTTGGGTGAGCTATCAACATACTCAAAGTATCACTGAGATTACCCAATCGACAATCTCAAAAGGGGTGCTAAAAATAATTAATATTGTGAAGGGCTATTTAACCCCTGCAGGCATGGATTATGTGAATGGTATTGAGAAAAATTATATTGAGATGACAAAAACTAATGAATCTGTCTAAATTAAGCATTAGCTAAACTAATGCTTTTGTTTCGTTATTATTAATTATTTGTGTCAAAACAGCATATTGATAACGTAATGATATCTTTACCATGAAATATTCTAATAATGTACATTATTTAGCCTGCAAAAGCTGAATTCCCCTCAAAATCCTATTAAACTAAACCTTACTTATTACCTGTTACTCGTTAAATAAGACGTTAACTAGGTTGCTAATCTATCGTTAGGAGGCGCTATGTCTGCCGTATTTAATCAATTTATCACTGAGCAATTAGAACAAGTTAAAGCTGAAGGGCTGTATAAAAAAGAACGTTTTTTGTTATCCCCTCAACAGCCGGGTATTTCTGTTGCCGAAGGTGATGTTGTTAACTTTTGTGCAAACAACTACTTAGGTTTAGCTAACCACCCTGACCTTGTTGCTGCAGCTAAAGCTGGATTAGATAGCAATGGATTTGGCATGGCGTCTGTACGCTTTATTTGTGGTACACAAGATATTCATAAACAACTTGAAGGTGATTTAAGCGCTTTCTTGGGGATGGAAGATACCATTCTTTATTCATCGTGTTTTGATGCTAACGCGGGCTTGTTTGAAACATTGTTAAGCGCTGAAGATGCCATTATCTCAGACGCATTAAACCATGCATCAATCATCGATGGTGTGCGTTTATGTAAAGCTAAACGTTTCCGCTACGCTAATAACGATATGGCCGCATTAGAAGAACAGCTTATTGCTGCGACTGAAGCAGGTGCTCGTTTTAAACTTATCGCCACCGACGGTGTATTCTCAATGGACGGCGTTATTGCCAACCTTAAAGGCGTGTGTGATTTAGCAGACAAATATGGCGCCATGGTAATGGTTGATGACTCGCATGCTGTTGGTTTTGTGGGTGACGAAGGTCGCGGAACACACGAATATTGCGAAGTAATGGACCGTGTTGACATTATCACTGGCACATTAGGTAAAGCATTAGGCGGCGCGTCAGGCGGTTTCACATCAGCTAGCAAAGAAATAGTTGAATGGTTACGTCAGCGTTCACGTCCTTACCTTTTCTCTAATTCACTAGCGCCAGCAATTGTTACTGCGTCAATCAAAGTATTAGACATGCTCAAAGATGGCCAAGCACTGCGCGATCAAGTGAAAAGTAACGCGCAATATTTCCGTGAGCAAATGGGCGCAGCTGGTTTTGTGATGGCTGGCGCCGATCACGCAATCGTACCTGTTATGTTAGGTGATGCAAAACTTGCCTCAACAATGTCAGACAAATTATTAGCGAAAGGCATTTACGTTATCGGTTTTTCTTTCCCTGTTGTGCCAAAAGGCCAAGCGCGTATTCGTACGCAAATGTCAGCAGCACATACTAAAGAGCAATTGGATCGCGCTATTGCCGCGTTTATTGAAGTGGGCAAAGAATTAGAGGTTATTTAGTCATGAAAGCACTGAGTAAACTAAAAGCTGAAAAAGGCATTTGGATGGTTGATGCGCCCACACCTAAAATGGGCCATAACGATCTCTTAATCAAAATTAAAAAAACAGCTATTTGTGGCACCGACATGCACATCTATAACTGGGACGAATGGTCTCAGCGCACCATTCCTGTGCCGATGATTGTCGGTCATGAATATGTGGGGGAAGTAGTTGGCATTGGCCAAGAAGTGAAAGGCTTTGAGTTAGGTGATCGCGTTTCTGGGGAAGGGCACATCACCTGTGGTCATTGTCGTAACTGTCGCGGCGGTCGTACGCACCTTTGTCGCAACACCACTGGCGTTGGTGTTAATCGCGAAGGTTCATTTGCTGAGTTTTTAGTGATTCCAGCATTTAATGCTTTTAAATTACCAGACGATATTTCAGACGAATTAGCCGCGGTCTTTGACCCCTTTGGCAATGCTGTGCATACAGCTTTGTCATTTGATTTAGTAGGCGAAGATGTTTTAATCACTGGTGCTGGGCCTATCGGCATTATGGCTGCTGCCATTTGTAAACATGTTGGCGCGCGTCATGTTGTTATTACTGACGTTAACCCATACCGTTTAGATCTCGCCAAAAAAATGGGCGCCACACGCGCTGTTAATGTGGCTGAAGAGTCACTGGATGATGTCATGAAAGAGCTAGGCATGACTGAAGGCTTTGACGTTGGCATGGAAATGTCAGGAGTACCAAGCGCATTCCAAGGTATGCTTGATACCATGAACCATGGTGGTCGTATTGCACTACTAGGGATTCCGCCGTCAGACATGTCTATTGACTGGGACAAGGTTATCTTTAAAGGCTTAGTAATCAAAGGTATCTACGGTCGTGAGATGTTCGAGACGTGGTATAAAATGGCAAGCTTGATTCAATCAGGTTTGGATATTTCACCGATCATCACGCATCACTTCCCGATTAATGACTTCCAAAAAGGCTTCGATGCTATGGCTTCAGGTCTGTCAGGGAAAGTTATTCTGCATTGGGATTAGTTAGCGAAAGACTAAAATAGGTTATTCTTAATCTATTTTAGTTTTGCTACATTGTGGAAAGTATATGTATGTTCAAAACAAACAATTATATGTCTATTATTTGTGCAACTGTCATCTCAGTCGTTTTGGTATTGGTTATCTTTAATCTACAAATGTAAAAAGCAATCAAATACACTTGCAGAACTTGATAATAAAATCAAAAAATGGAATCAAAATAAACCCAATAAATTTACTTATAAAATCACTAGTGGTTGCATGTTTATACAATCAGTAGAAGTGTTTAATATAGATGGGGAAATTCAATATAAATTAGGTCAAGAAGGGCATAGTAAAAAAAATATAAATACCCTTTTTCAAGAAATACGTAATGCATTATATAGCGCTTATTCTGCTAAAATTACCTATAGTGAACTCGGATATCCTCTAAGTTACAGCATTGATTGGTCAAAAAGTACTATTGATGATGAATGCTTTGTTAAAATTAGCGAATTTAGGATTTTTTAATCGATTATCATTTAATTCTCAAATTGATAACTTCTAATCACATCTAAGAAACGGTCGCCAAATTTTTCTAGTTTACGTTCACCAACGCCATTAATGCGTAGTAATTCAAATGGAGTTTGTGGTTGCTGTTCGGCCATTTCAGCGAGGCTGGCATCGTTAAATACCACATAAGGGGGAACACCTTGGTCGTCGGCCATGGTTTTACGCAATTTACGTAATTTAGCAAATAAGATTTCGTCATAATCGTAGTCGTCTTTGCGACTGCGGCCTTTGGCGCTGCTGGCGCTTTTACTAATGGCTTGTAACCGCGGCACGGCAAGTTCGATCACGTTTTCGCCCTTAAGAGCGGCGCGTGCTTCAGGGTTGAATACTAAGATAGAGCTTCGGGTGATGTCTTGACGTAAATAGCCCAAATGAATGAGTTGTCTAAAAATACTAAGCCAATACTCAGCACTGTGCTCAACACCAATACCGTAGGTACTTAATTTGTCGTGTCCATACTCGATAACACGTTGATTTTTAGAGCCGCGTAAGACATCTATCACATAAGCCACACCAAAGTTTTGTTGTACGCGATAAACGCAAGACAAGGCCTTTTGGGTTTCTACGGTGCCATCAAAATGCTTTGGTGGGTCTAAGCAAATGTCACAGTTTCCACACTTGCTGGTACCGTACTCACCAAAATAATGCAGTAATACTTGGCGGCGACAGGTTTGTGCTTCGGCAAAGGCTGTCATGGCATTGAGCTTTTGATGTTCAACTTGCTGCTGGGCAGGGTTGTTGCCTTGCTCTATTAAAAATCGTACGCGGCCAACATCGCTTGGGTCATAAAGCATCACGGCTTCTGCTGCCATGCCATCACGGCCAGCACGGCCTGTTTCTTGATAATAAGACTCAATATTTTTAGGTATGTTGTAGTGAATAACAAAGCGCACATCGGGTTTATCGATACCCATACCAAAAGCCACCGTTGCTACCACAATATCAGTGTCGCCACGAATGAAATTCTCTTGCACACTCATGCGATCTTTGTGCTCCATGCCGCCATGATAGCCAAGCACACTGTATTGCTGTTGTTGTAATTTAAAGGCGATTTCTTCCACTTGTTTACGCGTAGTGCAATAAATGATGCCCGAGTTGTCGCCTTGGGTTTTCAAATATTGTAAAAGCTGCGTGAAAGGTTTGTATTTTTCATACAGGGTGTAACGAATATTAGGTCGATCAAAACTCGATTGATGGTAGAACGGATTATTTAGATTTAAACGCGTGGCAATTTCTTGGCGCGTAGCATCATCGGCAGTGGCGGTAAGCGCCATAATCGGCGGGGTAGGTAGGACCGATTTTATTTGCCCAAGATTGGCATATTCGGGTCTAAAATCATGTCCCCACTGGGAAATACAATGGGCTTCATCGATGGCGATTAACGAAATGTGAAGTTGTTGAATTCGTTCTAAAAAATTAGGTTGCAATATGCGTTCTGGCGCAACATATATTAATTTTATTTCGCCCCACTGCATGGCATTAAGAACGGCCATACTTTCTTGATAGGTTTGACTAGAGTTTAAATAAGCCGCGGCCACGCCATTGGCTTGTAGGGTATCAACCTGATCTTTCATGAGTGAGATAAGTGGTGAAACAACAATAGTTAGGCCAGGCAATAACAAAGCCGGTATTTGAAAACATAATGATTTCCCACCACCTGTAGGCATAATCACTAAATTGTCACGCTGGCTGAGTGCCTGTTCAATAATATCTAATTGACCAGACCTAAATTCACTATAACCGAATATTTGGCTAAGGACCTGTTGTGGTGTTGATGGTATTTGCGGTGATACTTCCACGTTATCTCTTTAATCGCTTGTTGGCGTATAACACTTATACAAACCCAGAGTCGTAGTGTAATAGAGTCGATGGCGCTTGTCTTATTAAAATGCTTGTTTAAATTGTTTGTATTATCTATTCTGAGATGTGACTAATTATTTGAGAATGATATGCCAACTAAATTAACAACAAATGATGTGCGAGGGATGATCAAAGATCTGTTTGAAGCGCAAATGCCATTCCATCAACTGATTGGGCTTCAAATCCCTAGTTATGAAAATAACACTATTGAACTCAAAATCACCATGAAACCAGAGCTTGTCGGTAATATTATGCACGGAATTTTGCATGGTGGCGTCACGGCAACTATGCTTGATGTTGCAGGAGGTATGATTGTATTTTCCGAAGTTTTAGAAAACATGGACGAGTTAACTCAAGAGTCTGTAGTTAAACGATTACAGAATTTGGGCACCATTGATTTGCGTGTCGATTATTTAAGACCCGGACGAGGAAAAGAGTTTACTGCCACAGCGACAGTAATAAGGGCAGGTAATAAAGTGGCTGTAGCTCGCATGGAGCTTCACAATGAATTAGGTGATCATATTGCATTTGGCACTGGTACCTATATGGTAGGATAAGAAATTGTTTTATAAGTTGTAGAGGGGGAAAGTGTAATGCAGAAACAGATTGTGAAATATATGTCATGGTTAATCATTTTCTTATTTTCTGCGACCAATTGCCATGCTGATACGATTACGGTAGTTACTGAATACTTAGCGCCTTATCAAATAAAAAATGAAGATGGATCATTGGGTGGATTTGGCACTGAAGTCGTTAATCGATTATTTGAGTTAACAAACGAAACCCCTAAAGTACATGTTTTACCCTGGGCAAGGGCTTATAGAATAGCGCTTAATGAGCCTAATGTGTTGGTCTATTCGATAGCTAGGACACGCAATCGAGAGTCGTTATTCTCATGGGTAGGCACACTTAAAACCCAGCGTTTTTTTATGTGGGGATTACCTCATAATTTCCCACAGCTATTGACGAGTATTGAGCAAGCAAAGCCTTACCGTATATCTGTATCTAAAGATTATGATTCGGCTCTTTTTTTACAAGAACGAGATTTTCCTCATTTATTTTTTACTACCCGCGATACGCAAAATGTTGGTATGTTACTGAAAGGGCGTGTAGATATTATTTTGAGCTCTGCGTCAGTGTTATCTCAGATCGTTCAGAAAGAGTCATATTCCCCCTCCAAGTTTAAGAAGCTCCTCGAAGTTAAAGAACTAAACAGTAATCTAAGTATCGCATTTAGTAAAAACAGTGATAAAAAACTCGTTAATCGTTTTAAAATGGCCTTTAAATATTTAAAAGACACGGGGGAATTACAAAAAATAAAACAAAAATGGGGTATCTTTGACGAGTAAAAAATTAGAGTTCATTTACGTTAAATAAATTCAATCTTGCCTGCAACAATGAACAAGTAACTGGTCTATCAATTAAGTCATATATTTGAAGTTAGAGACTTGAAAAATAGGTATGATATATTAAGTCTTTAGTATTAATTATTCGCGGTGTCCTGATTTTATGAGAGTGTGCTTAATCTTATTTTTGTTAATTATGAATAATCATAGAGCTGTTGCCAGTGAAAATACGATTACCGTAGTTACAGAGTACTTAGCACCTTTTCAAGTGAAAAATGATGATGGTTCACTGGGGGGGTATGGCACAGAGGTTGTTCAGCGATTGTTTGAACTCACCAATAACACCTCAAAAGAGTATGTATTTCCTTGGGCGAGAGCTTATCGAATGGCTTTAAATGAACCTAATGTGTTGATATATTCGATGACCCGAACACCATCGAGAGAGAAGCTGTTCCATTGGGTGGGTTCATTAAAGGCTCAACGATTTTATATGTGGGGTTTGTCGGATAAGTTCGCACATGGTTTAACAAGCATTGATCAGGCTAAACAATACCGTATTTCGGTGACTAAAGATTACGATA
>Ga0209395_1006072_pt1 | contig 13266 bp, 11 predicted proteins | sample GOMGulsemesocosm_3_FD_184635 | JGI IMG/M metagenome (GOLD analysis project Ga0209395, IMG submission 184635) | Methane-oxidizing microbial communities from mesocosms in the Gulf of Mexico - GOM9D Gulf of Mexico (SPAdes) (version 2) | ecosystem: Environmental > Aquatic > Marine > Cold seeps... | reverse complement strand
ACGAAATTTCTCACGGCGACCTGGGTCTGTCTGATGATGAAGTTGGCGAAGCGGGTAGTGTTTCTCGCGTACGTAAAGTATTTGTACCAGAAAAAGGTCAAGCTGAGCTGATCGAAGGTACACCTGCAGAGCAGGCTGCGCGTCTGGCTGAAATCCTTAAAGAATTATCAGGAGCATAGTAATGAGCGAGATTCTAGTTATTGCAGAACACCGTGGTGGCGAATTACGCCCAGTTTCCCTGGAGCTGATTGCTGCTGCTAAAGAAGCTGGCGCTTCTTCTATCGCTGTTGCACTGATCGGTGCTGAAGCTGCAGCCTTGACTGGCGCGGTAAGCGTTGAAGGCGTTGACGAAATCGTTACTGTTGCTGTTAGCAACACTAACTTCCAGCCTGAAGAGTGGGCTGCGGCCGCTACTGCGCTGATCGAAGCACGTTCACCTTCTTTGGTGCTGATGCCTCACAGTGTTGATAGCTGGGGCTTTGCTCCCGCACTGGGCGCAACAGGCAACTACGGTTTTGCGACTGACGTATTCGGCATCGCACAGGACGGTGGTGAGTGGGTTGCGACTCGTGCTATGTACAAAGAAAAAGTACATGCAGAAATTGATTTCCCAGGTAAGAGCACTGTTGTACTGACAGTACGTGGTGGTACTTGGAAGCCTGCTGAAGGTTCTTCAAGCCCAGCGGTTTCTTCTCTGGACGCTTCTGCTACGGCTAACAGCCAGCACGTTACGTTCGTTGAGCCACCAGCAACTGGTGATGTTGACATCACTCAAGCTGAATTCATGCTGTCTATCGGTCGCGGTATCGCTGAAGAAGACAACGTTGAGCAGTTCGCTGAACTGGCTGAAGCGGTTGATGCAACGCTGGGTTGTTCACGTCCTATCGCTGATAGCGGCTGGTTGCCTAAGTCACGTCAGGTTGGTCAATCTGGTCAGATCGTTGGTGCATGTAAACTGTACCTGGCTCTGGGTATCTCTGGTTCTGTACAGCACCAGGCGGGTATGAAACACGTTGAGAACATCATCGCTGTAAATACTGACCCTGAAGCCTCTATCTTCAGCATCGCTCGTTACGGCATCGTTGGTGATATCTTTGATATCGCTGAAGAGCTGGCTACTCACTTCGAGTAAACAAGCACTTTGAACAAAGCTCAAGTATAGATCCTCGTATTACTTGAGTTCAGTTATGTGCAGTTTGCCTAGGCAAGGTGCACATAACTAACTGCCTATCCCCTTGGGCATTTTTTGCGTCTCCTTTATGGAGGCGCTTTTTTTTGCGCGGTCACTTCCTATTGAGTTGCCCGGTCACTTGCACCATCACCTTTTTTTGGGAATTAACGTAGGGCTGATAAGCCGCAGGCACCATCAGGCTTTTCATCTACTTGCTTGCCGGAAGGCGCTTTGCTTTTCCAGCCTACTTACTCTTTCCCCATTATTTCGCAATTATTTCTACTCTATTTTGGGTTAATATCCCAACCTCCTAAATTGTGTGCCAGAGGCAATATCGTGACCCCATTGGGCCTACCTGTTGAAGATATTTTAGACAGTCTTAAGCAGCAATTATCAGAGCGGCATGAGGTCGTATTGGAAGCGCCACCGGGTGCGGGTAAAACCACCTTAGTCCCGCTCGCGCTTTTGGACGAGCCTTGGCTCAAACACAGAAAAATTCTGATGTTAGAGCCACGCAGAATCGCCACCAAAACGGCTGCGCACCGCATGGCCAGCCTTTTGAATGAAAGCCCCGGGCAAACGGTTGGTTACCGTATGCGGTTAGATACCAAGGTCAGCAAGCAGACAAAGGTGGAGGTGATCACAGAAGGTATTTTGACTCGAATGTTGCAGGATGATCCGTCGCTGGATGATGTTGGGCTGGTGATCTTCGACGAATTTCACGAACGTAGTCTCGATTCTGATTTGGCGCTCAGCCTGTGCCTGAAGGGCCGTTCGTTGTTTAGGGATGATGAGGACCCGTTAAAAATTCTGGTCATGTCGGCCACACTCGATGGTGCTGCCACGTCGGAATTGCTCGGAGGTGCACCCGTCGTGAAAAGTGAAGGCAGGGCTTACCCTGTTGATATTATTTATGGTCAGGCCCGTCAACCCAAGGAGCGTATGGTTGATCGCATGGTAGCCACTATTAAACATGCCATTGATGAAAATCCAACCAGTAGCGTGCTGGCTTTCTTGCCCGGGCAGGGCGAAATTAGGCGCACGGCAGGTGAGCTTTCGAACTGGATATCCGATAGAAAGTTACAGGGCATTCACCTGCGTCCGCTCTTTGGCAATCTATCGATTGAAGAGCAACAACAGGCCATCGCGCCCTTGCCTAGTAAAAAAGACTCAGGTAAACAATCAAACGATCAAAAAATTGTGTTGGCTACCAATATTGCCGAAACTAGCCTTACCATTGATGGCGTTGATGTTGTGGTCGATTGTGGCCTGGTGCGGGAGGCAAAATTTAATCCCGCGATTGGCATGACGGGATTGCATACCGTCAAAATTTCGAAAGCATCCAGTGTGCAAAGAGCGGGACGGGCAGGGCGGCTACGCCCGGGCAAATGCTATCGGTTATGGTCGGTCGATCAACAGCAGCAACTCGCAGCACACAGTTCAGCTGAAATTCTAAATGCCGATCTCGCGCCGCTGGCGCTGCAATTATTACAATGGGGCGTAGACGATCCAACGGAATTAAGCTGGCTCGATGCACCGCCAAAAGGGCCATGGCAACAGGCCATGGATTTACTCAGCTCGCTCGGTGCGATTAAACGCGAAGCAAATGGCTGGCTTCTTACCGATCATGGTCAGGCCATGACGTCTCTTCCCGTACACCCAAGGCTAGCACATCTCTTATTGTGCGGTGCAGCAATCGGTTCCATCAAACCAGCAGCCTTACTCGCCAGCCTGCTATCTGACCGTGACCCGTTTAGTCGTGACAATGCCGATATCAGCCATCGCATTGAAATCTTGAACGGCAAATCGCATTGTCCGCCCATGCATCAGGGCTGGTTACATCGCACTCGCCAATTAGCACAACAATTCGAACAACAGGCATCAAAGGTAAAACTGCCCAGTAAATTAGCGCACTTGATAACCGCTGAACAATTGCCCGGTTATCTGCTCGCCTGCGCCTATCCAGATCGAATCGCGCGTCAAAGGCACTCAGGTGGTTACCAACTCGCCAACGGCCGTAGCGCCAACCTGACGGGGCATCATCACCTTGCTAATAATGGCTGGCTCGCAATCGCCGAAGTTTCAAGCATGCAGGGCGGCAAAGGCGATATTATTCGCTCCGCCGTTAAATTGGATGAAGGCCTGTTCGGTTCAACCCTCAGCGACTCCATTCAGCTAGAAACCATTGCCGAGTGGGATAAACAAACGAATCGGTTTGTCGCCGAAGAACAGCAAAAAATTGGTGTCCTAATTCTCCAACGCACCCGCTTAAGCACCGTACCCGCACAAGCCAAAAGCGCCGCGTTGATACAGCATATCCGCAAACAGGGGCTCAGCCTTTTACCCTGGACCCCAGAGCTTAAACAATGGTGCGCCAGAGTATCACTGGTGAGGTCTATTGAAGGCGGCGGCTCAGGTAATGACGACTGGCCAGATGTGAGTCATGAGGCCTTGCTCGCCACGCTTGAGCATTGGTTAGCGCCTTACCTGAACGATGTGAATTTATTAAACGACTTCAAGAAAGTTAAGTTAACCGAGATCCTGCATGCGCTACTGCCCTGGGAACAACAACAGACACTCAACAAACTGGCACCGACCCACTTAAAAGCGCCGTCTGGTTCAAGCATCCGCATCGACTACACCGAGTCCCCGCCCGTGCTGGCCGTGAAACTACAGGAAATGTTTGGCTGCGAGCAAAGCCCTGCTGTTATCGCAGGCAAAGTACCCCTGCTGATACACCTCTTGTCACCCGCGGGCAAACCGTTGCAAATCACGCAAGACCTCGCCGGTTTCTGGCGATCCTCTTATCACGAGGTTAAAAAAGAAATGAAAGGCCGTTATCCAAAACATCCCTGGCCCGATGATCCGCTGATTGCGATTGCGACACGGAAGACTAAAAACCGTATGTAATCGGGTAGAAATTGGGGGCGGAGTAAAAATTCTAGCTTGAGCTTATGAGTTTTTACTCTGACCCCAATTATCCAGAGCTTATGAGTTTGTACTCCAGCCCAATTATTCTGACCCTAATTATCAAAATCACTCCGTCGTAGTGATTAACTAGCCACATAGTGCTAACTATGTTGATATTACCGCTATAATTAGCACTATATAGCTAATTAGTGTTTTTTTATACAACTAGCACTATTTGGCTAGTTATGCCATGATATGGTCTTTAATAGGCATTATAGGGCTAGTTGATATGATCAGTGAGCATTCAAGTAATCAGCACATAATGGCCGAAATCGGCTCAAGGTTTGCCGCGGCCCGAATCAACATGGATCTCAGTCAGGCCGAGCTGTCTGATCGATCTGGAGTAAGCCTTAAAACCATTGGGCACCTCGAAAATGGTCGTAAAAGCGTTGGGCTGCTTAACATGATTGCCGTCCTGCGAGCACTTAATCTTATACATGAAATTGAACACTTCATGCCTAAGCCTCCCCCGAGCGCCAAGTCCCTCATTGTTGAAGGGGGGAAGATAAAGGTCAGAAAAAGAGTGTCTTCCAATTCAAACCAGCGTGAAGGTGATGCATTAGAGTGGAAGTGGGGAGATGAAGATTAATGGCCGAATCAACAGCTAAAACAAGAGAGTTTGCCGAGGTCTACCTATGGGACACCAAGGTCGGCACGGTTTTGTGGCAAAACGACCGCGGTCATTTCGAGTACAGCGATGGATTTCAGCTTTCTGGGATAGAGCTTTCCCCTATTCATATGCCCAATGGCAAGACTGTTTATAATTTTGGCGCTTTAAATCGTGAGACATTCAAGGGTTTGCCCGGGATGCTTGCGGACTCTCTGCCAGACAAATTCGGCAACAAACTCATAGATCAGTGGCTAGAAAAACAGGGTCGAAAAGCTACTGACTTCACGTCGGTCGAACGTCTCTGTTATATCGGTACGCGGGGCATGGGTGCACTAGAATTCCGTCCGGTGGTGGGTAACCACAAGGAAAAATCTCTTCCGATTCAAATTGATGAACTCGTTACACTTGCCAACAGGGTTCTTAGCGCAAAAGGAGAGTTGTCGACGGAACTCGAGGGATCAGAGGCAGAGAAAAAACGTGCCGTGGAGCAAATTATTTCTGTCGGTACCTCAGCCGGTGGCGCTAGGGCGAAGGCCATCATTGCCTGGAATCGGGATACTAATGAGGTGCGATCCGGTCAGGTGCTCACTGAAGACGGGTTTAGTTACTGGCTCTTAAAATTCGATGGGGTTGAAGGCAACAAGGACCATGAGTCACTTGCAGACCCGATCGGTTTTAGCATCGTGGAGTACGCATACTATTTAATGGCCGTTGCATCTGGTATTGAGATGACTGAATGTAGACTGTTTCGAGAGAATGGCAGATCTCATTTCATGACCCACCGATTTGATCGATTGGAGGGTGGTGGCAAAGTTCATATGCAGTCACTCTGCGGGATGGCGCACTTCGACTTCAATGATTCAGGTGCTTACTCATATGAGCAGGCAATTGGGGTAATGAGAGACCTCAAGCTGTCTGTTGCTGAGATGGAGCAGTTTTTCCGCAGAATGGTTTTTAATGTTGTCGCCAGAAATCAGGATGATCACACAAAAAACATAAGCTTCCTGATGGACCGCAAGGGCAAGTGGTCACTGTCGCCCGCTTACGATATTACATACTGTAATGGTGCAGGCTGGACCAGCAAACACCAGATGACTGTAAATGGGAAAACTGGCAACTTTGAAATGGCTGACCTGTTGGCCGTGGCCGAACATGCTGACATCAAACCGACAAAGGCAGCCAAGATTATTGGCGATGTGATCAATACCGTGAAGCGATGGCCTGAGTTCGCCGAAAAGGCCGGCGTCCCCGAAACTGAACCAGCTCTTGATCCTAAAACTAAGAAGCCCTATGTTCCTGAGCACAAGCCAGACGTTCCCACCTGGGCTGAATCGATACAGCGATTTCATCGCTTGCAACTATAGTTCTGGTACTCTGCGGTGGCGGTGAAACTACAGGAAATGTTTGGCTGCGAGCAAAGCCCAGCTGTTGTCACAGGCAAAGTCCCCCTGCTGATACACCTATTGTCACCCGCGGGCAAACCGCTGCAAATCACGCAAGACCTCGCCGGTTTCTGGCGTTCCTCTTATCACGAAGTTAAAAAAGAAATGAAAGGCCGTTATCCAAAACATCCCTGGCCCGATGACCCGCTGGTCGCGATTGCGACACGGAAGGTTAAAAGGCGTGTTTAGTCGGGCAGGAATTGGAAATAAAGGGACGGTGACAAAGGCTAATAAGTCCCAATTACTAGTAGTAATTGACATAACAACGTTTCTTTATTAGTTTTAGGGCTCGCACCCTCTCGTCAGGGTTAAGGAAGCAGCGGATTTTCATGTACGGTGGCTAAGGATGGCAACCCACTTCTAGCAGTATTTCTGGACATCCTAAGAATTTTCCACCGCAGAAATAGTTAGTAATAACTAGAGTTCTGTCGCGCTTCGATTTATTCAAATATTTTGCTAGTAAGGCTCGTAACTGTATCGGCATTAAGTTATTCAGGCGCTGATCAAGGGTATAGATGGCTCGCAGTTTAGTGATAAATAGGGGGCAGTATTCTTTGTAATCAAGGTTTAAGCACCCGCAGCTACAGAGGCCGGAGCGATGATGATTTTTAGTGTATTAACTTCGTTTCTCTTGCCTGGGCCGGATTAAAGTAGGTTTTTTTTCATGGAGATTTTTAACCAAAAGAGGTCGTCTTATGTCAATACATCGAAAATTTTTTAGCAAAGTTTTCGCTTTGTGTACTCTGGTTTTATGTAATCCGGTGTTCGCTGTACAGCCTGATCATGAAATGGAGCCAAGCGTTACATCAACAACATTATTAGCGCAAACCATTACAAAAGAGCTTTCTTATACATGCAACTGCTTCTTTACCCCAAGCCCATGCACTATACAGTTTGGACTTGCCCCGGTTGAAAGATCTGGCGGGCATGATCATCACTCTGCTACTAGGCCTCTTGGTGAGCTTTCTTCTAATGTCATTCAGTATGATGGTGTTAATCCTGCAACGATGACATATACAGCGCCGGAAGTATCTGGTGATGTGCTTCTGAATGGCCATGCGAACATAGATGCCTGCGGCTCTGACAGCAAAAGCTTTTTGATTAGAATGAAGGTTGACGGCCTTTCATCATTAGGTGCAAGTGCAAATTACACTCTGACCGGCGCGTATGGTGAGCCAGGAGTAAGTTCACAGCACACAAGCAATCACGGGGTGACGGCTTCTATGAGGGACTTTGTTAATCGCGTTGCCGCCGCATACAAAAACGCACTCCCGAACTCAAACTCTCTGAGATTGAATGATGCCAGCCTAGCATGGGGCGGTCTCTTTGACATTTATAATAACTGGAATAGGCCTCACGCTTCGCACCGATTTGGTACTGATATTGATATTGATGATTTAACACCGACAGAATTGAAAAAATTAGTTTCTATCGTTCAAAGAGAAGGTGGTGGAAAAGCCGCATTTTTCAAAGAAGGTAATCATTACCATGTTCGTATTCCACGTTAGAATCAAAATATAGGGATTAAGATATGTTTACCCACACTATAAACTTTTTTAAAGCGTCCATTTTTTATCTGGTTATCTCAAATATTGCATTTGCCGCAGTGGTTGAAGTCCCCGATGCCGGAAATCAATTAACTGCCTTTGTCACTGTTAATATCAGCCAAGATACTAATACCCATCTTTACACATACAGATATACTGTAGAAAACAGTGCTTCAAGCTTGCAAGGGCTCGAGAGCTTTATTGTCGATGTTGCTGAAGACACTGAAATTATTGAAGCAATAGCACCGTCAGGTTGGAATTTTGGTTTACATGAAGGCCACAGACAGTTTGGTTGGAGTGCTGTAGATATAGACGAAGGTGATATTCCGGCCAATTGGGATAAAAACTTAATTCCGAGCTCTTATCAAATAAAACCAGGCGAATCATTAGCTGGCTTCGTTATTAAAACGTTTTCTGAGCCTAAAGAAGGTCGTTTCTATGCAAAGGGGTTTACCCGCCTTCCTGATGCTGACGATGTCGCAGAAATTGAAGAAGCAGGATACCAGCTATTATCTTTCCCCGATGATTCTTTCATCGGGGAAACAACTGTCCCAAGTAGCGTGATTTATGATGGGAATCGACGTCCTGCAGTAGATGGTTTCTTGGGGTTTGTTAACCTTGATAGTAGTAACAATGAGTTTGAAGGGACGGCGACAATCTACTTGAAATTCGCTTTAAATGGTGAGCAGGTTGATCGGCAGACGTTACAAGTAATTCTTAACGGAACAGATGTTACATCTAGTTTTGTATCTGATAATTCTGGTATTGGAGATTTAGTAGCAAGTTTTGAGCCCGCAACATCATCACTGCAAATCGATAAAAACGTTATGACTACCGTAGTATATGGTCTCGTACCGGGTACAAATCGAAATGCTAAAGATACAGATAGAATCACATTTGTGGTTAACGAAAGCTCCTCAGTTACTATATCTGAGCCCCAATCTTTTGATAGCTCTTCTTCTAATAATTGACAATGAAAATAAGCATCTTAATTTAAAAAATTAAAGGGGTCGGTGACAAATACAAATTGTTCATATTATCGTTTGTCACCGCCCCCATTTTTGTTACAGAGTCGCCGCCCGTGCTGGCGGTGAAACTACAGGAAATGTTTGGCTGCGAGCAAAGCCCTGCTGTTGTCGCAGATAAAGTACCATTGCTGATACACCTATTGTCACCCGCAGGCAAACCGCTGTAACTCACGCAAGACCTCGCCGGTTTCTGGCGATCCTCTTATCACGAAGTTAAAAAAGAAATGAAAGGCCGTTATCCAAAACATCCCTGGCCCGATGATCCGCTGGTTGAGATTGCGACACTGAAGACTAAAAGGCGTATGTAATCGAGGGTAAAGGGCGGGTTTTAACATGGCTTAAATTCAGTAAGTCCCGTGCAGATATATCCCCCTGACACATTGAACCAAACCTAGCGGTTAAAGACATAGTTCAACTAAGTGAACAAATTGATGTTTACACATCTGTATGGAGACTCCATGAGTAACGAATACACCCCGCCGAAGGTTTGGACTTTTGAGGATCAAAATGGCGGTACCTGGGCGAATATAAACCGCCCCGTGTCCGGTGCCACGCACCGGACAACCCTTGCACAGGGGGAGCACCCCATTCAGCTTTACTCACTGGCAACACCCAATGGTCAGAAGGTCACCATCATGCTTGAAGAACTGTTGGCCTTAGGGGAGCCGGGCGCTGAGTATGATGCACACCTGATTGAAATTGGCGAGGGTGATCAGTTCTCCAGCGGCTTTGTTGAGGTTAACCCAAACTCCAAAATTCCCGTACTGATCGACCGCTCCGGTGACAGCCCTGTACGCGTATTCGAATCCGGTGCGATTCTGCTGTATCTAGCTGAGAAGTTCGGACACTTTTTACCCAAGCAAATGGCTGAACGGACCGAAGTGCTTAACTGGTTATTTTGGCTACAGGGCTCCGCACCGTATCTTGGCGGCGGCTTTGGTCACTTCTATGCCTATGCCCCGACAAAAATGGAGTACCCCATTGATCGTTACACCATGGAGGTTAAACGCCAGCTGGATCTGTTAGATAAACAACTCGCATCACAGAGTTTTATAGCAGGGGATCAATACAGCATTGCAGATATTGCTATTTGGCCGTGGTATGGCAACTTGGTGCGTGGCGTCCTTTATGATGCAGCCGACTTTTTAGATGTGCAGAGCTACAAATACCTGCAACGCTGGACAGAAGAAGTTTGGCAACGTCCGGCCGTACAGCGCGGACGCATAGTAAACCGAACATGGAGTGAGCCTTGGGAAATCCTTCATGAGAGGCATGAAGCATCGAATATTGATGCAGTTCTGGCGCTAAAACCCCAGCGATAAACACCAGGGTTAAAGAGGGCAAATTGATCGTTTTTTAATCGTTACGACCCCTTTAGTTCTCGTTTTTACTCTGACCCCAATTACTCTTTAAATTCCGGACACGTGGGACTGGAAGATGGCTTTGTGTACGTCGCCCAGGCTCATTACGCCGATCAGCTTGCCATCGCTGTCGGTGACAGGGATACGGCGGAAACGGTAGCTGGTCATCTTGGCCGTGGCCTTGAGTATATGCTGGTCCGGTGACACGGAAACAGGGTTCTTGGTCATCATGTCGCTGACACGTTGCTTCATGGAGGCTGAGTAGTTCGACGTCATGCGATCTATTTCCAGAACCGCGCCACCGGCTACGATGTCGTCAATGGTCGGAAGCAGGTTCTTCAGCAGGTCCATCTCGGAAATATTTCCCACCAGCTTGCCTTTTTCGTCGACCACCGGCAGAGCGGGGATACGGTACAGGCACATGATCGAGGCCACTTCCTGCAGCTTGTCATCTGGGGATACCGTTTTCGGGGTTCGGGTCATAATATCGCTGACTAACATGGAAGTCTCCAATCTGTAGTTTGTAAAATTTGTCCTAAACATCCTTGTGATTATCTCTGGGTAAATAATTACAAGTTATGCTTCAAGCTTAATGCCATACGAGAAAGAAATTCAAGCTGCAATTCCGGGGACAGTTTACTTAATTCCTACGACCCAATACCCCGATTTTCCGGTGAGTAAGGCGTTATTCCAATAAATAAAGAATCCCTTCTTCAACTTTATGTTTTAGCTTAGTAAGCGGGGTGTAATTCCCTTTTTCTAGACATTCACCATTCTCTAAATTGAATCTCCATAGATGCATTGGGCACACCAACGTCATGTCTTCGATGGCATCGCAGGGGATGTTCACAGCCTTATGCGGGCAGATGCTATCAAACACCTGAAACGCCTCTTCATCTCTTACTACAAAACACGCTTTTTTAGCATATTCAAACCGTGACGCGCCTTGTTGTACTTCATCAACATCGATTAATTTAATCCACTGTTTTCCGAGATTAATAGTGCGAGCTTTAGGCGTGATCTTTACGTCTTCAGTTTCGCCAGCAAACCGATTGATTAATAACTCACTTCAAAGGGGGAGGTTCATTACGACCCCTTTGACCCTTTTAAATTTTTCTATTCTTACCTCTACGTACGCCCAACCCTAAGCAGCGAAACAATTAGCCATTAATGGCCGCATTAATGATCTCAAGTACCGACCTATTCAATGCAACTCTGCGTAATCAAGGGGTTTGACATAGATCATATTTTGATAGGTTTGTCATGAATTTCAACGAATACGGTCTATGCTGGATTCAGGTTGGCAGGGAATCCATCGTATGAGTTTGGCATATTCGGCAGCGAAATATTGCCAAGGATGAACAGCTAAAAAAATTGTCTGAAGACAGGGAGGCTCCATGGGAATAAGCCGCTGCCGCTGTATGGGTAGTGAGTAAATCAATTATTACGATAAGTGGGATTACATGGGATTAGTTAATTGTAGTGAATGTGATCGTGCTATATCAGATAAAGCACCTGAATGTTATAACTGCGGAAATCCTATTGTAGCCCCTCAAAAAAAACATGTTGGTGGTTACCAAGAAGAGATCATTGAAAAGCTCAAACTTCATTCGATTATGTCTATGGGGCTAATAGCTGGATGTATAGCTTGGATCATAGAAATACTAGGCACGCGGAGCATTGAAACTTTAACTATGCCAGCAGTTATAATCATCCCCTCAATAATTTGGTTCATCATTACACGGATTAGACTTTGGGCGCGCAATGACTGAAGTAGTACAAGAATAAAAGGCAATTGAGGCTCCGCCAGACGAAAGGGGCGGTAACAACCGATCTAGCCTACGGAAATGTGATGTCTGCTTTCTACTCTACTCTACTCTACTCAATACCCCGGTGAGTAAGGCGTTATACAAATAAATAAAGAATCCCTTTTTCAACTTTATGTTTTATCTTAGTAAGCGGGGTGTAATTCCCTTCTTTTAAACATTCACCATTCTCTAGACTGAATTCCCATAGATGCATTGGGCACTCCAAAATCATGCCATTGATTGCATCACTGGGAATGTTCACAGCCTTATGCGGACAGGTGCTATCAAACACCTGAAACGCCTCTGCATTTCTTACTACAAAACACGCTTTTTCAGCATATTTAAACCGTGACGCGCCTTGTTTTACTTCATCAACATCGATTAATTTAATCCACTGTTTTCCGGGATTAATAGAGCGAGTTTCAGGAGTGATCTTTATGTTTTCAGTTTCGCCAAAAATTTCAGAAGTCTTACTTAATGTATCTGAAAATCTATCGGTGTCATTCATATTCATTCCATTTAACGCTTGGAGCAAGTAGGCCGGAAAAGCCTAGCGCCTTCCGGCGTGAACATTCCGGCGTTCATTCTAGCAGTCAGACATGCTTGATAAAAAGCCTGATGGTTCATGGCCCGAATAACGCCTGTGGGATCGGGGTAAAACCATTCCGCCTGATGGCGCCAGCGGCTTATCAGGCCTACGTTAACTTACCTTTAATCGAATAATTGGGGTCAGGGTAAAAACTTACGAAAGGTGGACAAGTGCTTTTACTATTACTCTGATTCGGCAAGTGGGGCTTTAGTGCTTGCGTAAATGACACATTCAAAAACGTTCACTGCTTTCTGATTTATAGCCTTAGGAAGAAATTTTAGAATTAAGAGTATGATTCTAACTGTGGGAAAAAACCGCCGGTAAAATCTGCATGCGCAAGGAGATAGCAATGAGTAATGACATTATTATCGAAGCCTGGAATACGGTCTTGTTTGATAAATTTTCACGTTTTAAATATCTGTTTGTTGAGGGGTATGCCTCAATCAGCGAAGAGGCATTAAAGCGCAATGAGTACGCCGAGGGGGCAAACGTTTTAGATGTGGGTTGTGGCTTTGGGGATTGCACTATTCAAATTGCAAAATCTCTAGGTAATGCTGGTACTGCAACAGGCATTGATTGTGCGAGTAATTTTGTTGCTGAATGCAAAAAAGCTGCCAGTGAAGAGGGCGTCGACAATGCTAAGTTTTTTGTCGCAGATGTAGAGGCAGACGACCTAGGCGGCCCCTATGATGAAGCCTTTGCACGCTTTGGCACGATGTTTTTTAACCTGCCTGGGTTAG
>Ga0209395_1006069_pt1 | contig 13271 bp, 13 predicted proteins | sample GOMGulsemesocosm_3_FD_184635 | JGI IMG/M metagenome (GOLD analysis project Ga0209395, IMG submission 184635) | Methane-oxidizing microbial communities from mesocosms in the Gulf of Mexico - GOM9D Gulf of Mexico (SPAdes) (version 2) | ecosystem: Environmental > Aquatic > Marine > Cold seeps... | reverse complement strand
GTAAAGACATGGGTGATGGTTGGGAAACTAAGCGTCGACGTGACCCTGGTCCAGATTGGTCGATTGTAAAACTAGGACAAGAAGGAAGTGTAGAGAAAGTTATCATTGATACTTGCCATTTTAAAGGAAATTACCCTGATACTTTTATGCTTGAAGGTACGGTTTCTACGTCGGATGATTTTACAGATTCTGGGAAGAATACTGCTCAATGGCAACCTATTATCAATAAAACAAAGTTGTATCCACACCGTGAACACCTATTTATTAATGAAGTACTCAGTAAAAACACAAACTTCACTCATGTTCGATTAAGTATATTCCCTGATGGTGGAATTTCTAGAATGCGTGTGTTTGGTCGTACAGCAACGTCTAAAGTAGAAAACTCATGAATCATTTAATCGCGATAAATAAGCTAAATGCGTTGGATGAAGAACAAGCTCAAACTTTATTTTTACAATGTTGTACTTCATCCGCGTGGGTAAATCAGCTGGCTTCGTTAAAACCATTTAACGATTACGATCACATCGTTAACCTAGCTAATAACGTATGGCAAAGTTTAGCAGAAAAAGACTATTTAGAAGCGTTTGAAGGGCATCCTAAAATAGGCGATGTAAACAGTTTACGGGCAAAATATGCCAACACTAAAGCGCTTGCAAGTGGAGAGCAAGGAGGGGTTAATCATGCTCCTGAAGATATTTTACAAGCATTATCTGCTGGTAATAATACTTACGAAAATAAATTTGGTTTCATATTTATTGTTTGTGCCACCGGAAAAAGTGCTGCTGAAATGTTAAGTCTGTTAGAAGAACGTCTACCTAACGATCGACATACCGAATTATATAATGCTGCTGAAGAGCAGAGAAAAATTTTTCACATTCGAATCATTAAAATGTTGGAGAGTCTTAACGACTAATAATGCTATGAGCCAAATAACAACCCATGTATTAGACACAACGAAAGGGCTACCAGCACAGTACGTGCCTATTACCTTATACCAACAAGTAGAAGACGAATCGGGCCATTCATGGAAAGCCCTTGCTAACGGTAATACAAATGAAGATGGTCGCATCGCTAATTTATTAGCTGAAGATGTAATATTGCCTGCCGGTATTTATCGAATGCACTTTGATACTCAGCACTACTTTAAATTAAATGGTGAAAAAGGCTTTTACCCTTATGTTGATATTGTTTTTGAATTAGACGACAAAGGTAATCACTATCATATTCCATTATTGTTAACAGCCTACGGCTATTCTACATACCGAGGCAGCTAATAAATGAGCACTGCTAAGTTGAATTTAGATGCATCAACTATCGTTCCTCAAGTGTTAACGAGTGAGGCTTTTGCTCCGTTTGGCGATGTTATAGAGGTGGACAGCGCTAAAAATCACTTTGCCATTAACGACGGATTTACTGAGCGATACCATGATTTAGCGACAATAGACACAGATGAAAATGCGGGCAAAACCTTGGTGAGTATTTTTAACACCACACCATTGCTTCAGCCAATCGCGATAAAAATGATGGAAAGACACCCGTTATCTAGTCAGGCGTTTATTCCAATGGGAAATCAACCTTATTTAGTGGTGGTCGCGCCTGCTGGCGAATTAGATTTAACTCAATTAAAAGTTTTTATAGCATCGTCAGACCAAGGCGTTAATTACCATAAAGGTACTTGGCACCACTACTGTTTAGCCTTACATGAAGTCAGTAACTTTTTAGTGATTGACCGAGGTGGAGAAGGAGATAACTGCGACGTGATTAGCCTAGATGGCTCGCGAGTGATAGAAACTCAACACCTAACTGGAACAAAAGAGTAGCGTTATGATAAAAGCATACCGAGGGGAATTACTTCATTTTATTGAAGATCCTGCAAAAGTCGAACTAGAAGATAGCTTTGAATATTTTAGCGATGCATTGCTCGTGATTAAAGATGGCTTAGTAGAACAGTTAGGCGAAGCGAGTGAATTATTACCAACGCTGCCTAGCAATGTTGAAGTTATCCATTATGAAAATGGGTTGATGACACCAGGGTTTATTGATACTCATGTGCATTACCCACAAACAGAAATGATAGCATCGTATGGCGAGCAGCTATTAGAGTGGTTAGAAAACTATACCTTTCCCGCAGAAAAACAATTTAGTGATGAAGCACACGGTAAAAAAGTCGCAGAGTTCTTTTTAACACAAATGCTTGAGGCTGGCACAACAACCGCTTTAGTTTTTGGCACAGTACATAAAGAGTCAGTTGACGCCTTTTTCAAAATAGCACAAGCGAAAAATCTTAGAATGATTTGCGGCAAAGTATTAATGGATCAAAATTGCCCTGATTATTTGTCTGATACGGCAGAGTCTGCTTACACCGACAGTAAAGCACTAATTGAAAAGTGGCATAACAAAGGCCGATTGTTATATGCCATTACCCCACGGTTTGCACCTACCTGTTCAACGCCTCAGTTGGATGCTGCAGGACGCTTGTTATCAGAAAACCCGGGTGTGTACTTGCATACGCATTTGTCTGAAAACGTTGATGAAATCGCTTGGGTGAAATCGCTTTTTCCCGACAGTAAAAACTATCTCGACGTATACGATAAAAGTCAGTTACTAGGCCGACGAAGTGTTTTTGCACATGGTGTTCATCTTCATGATGATGAATGTCAGCGGCTATCAGATACAGAGTCTTCGATTGCTTTTTGTCCGAGTTCAAACCTGTTTTTAGGCAGTGGCTTGTTCAACTTAAAACAAGCAGAAGAATACGACATTAACGTAGGTATGGGCTCAGACATTGGCGCAGGCACCACGTTTTCAATGTTAAGTACGCTAAATGAAGCCTACAAAACCCAACAACTACGTGGTGACAAACTCAGCCCTTACAAATCTTTCTACTTAGCAACATTAGGTGGTGCTAGAGCGCTTGATTTAGAGGGTACAATCGGCAACTTTGTCAAAGGTGCTGAAGCTGATTTTATTGTTATAGATACATCAGCGACACCGCTAATGGATAGGCGAATGCAGCACTGCCAAAACTTAACAGAGGAACTGTTTATTTTGAGTATGTTGGGTGATGAACGTCACGTCTCAGCAACACATATTATGGGTGAACGTGTTATGAATAGTCAGTTAATAAGGTAAATTATGGATCCGTATATTACAGAATGGTTGAACTTAATCATTCGATTTGCACATCTCATTACAGGTATCGCTTGGATTGGTGCATCTTTCTATTTTGTCTGGCTTGATAATCATTTACAAACGCCTCCTGATTGGAAAAAAGAAAAAGGGATTTCAGGTGACTTATGGGCGATCCACGGTGGTGGTTTTTATGAAGTGGCTAAATATAAATTAGCTCCAGAAACCTTGCCTAGTACATTGCATTGGTTTAAATGGGAAGCTTACACCACTTGGTTAACTGGATTTTTATTACTTTCCCTAATGTTTTACGTTGGAGCAGAGTCATATCTTATTGATAAATCGATAGCCGATATAACGCCAACACAAGCCATTTTACTTGGTTTAGGTTCAATTGTTGTGGGTGTGGGTAGTTACGAAATATTAGTAAGAACAAAACTTAAAGATCATAGCTTAATACTCGCAATAATCCTTATTACTCTTGCCACGGCACTATCTTATGGATTAACACAAGTATTTAGTGCTAGAGGTGCGTACATGCACATGGGTGCTATTATCGGCACTATTATGGCGGGCAACGTGTTTTTCGGCATTATGCCTTCTCAACGTGCGCTTGTTAAAGCGGTAGAAGAAGGCCGAAAACCTGATGCTAAATATGGTTTAAACGCGAAGTTACGTTCCACACACAATACGTACGTAACACTGCCTATCTTGTTTATTATGATCTCGAATCATTATCCGATGACTTACAACCATAGTGCTAATTGGCTAGTATTGATTGTAATTATATTTATCACCGCTGCTATAAGGCAGTATTTTGTGCTGCGTCATTTTGGTAAACAAAAACCGATGATTTTTGTTGCGGCCATTATCGCTACATGCGCGTTAGCTTATGTTATTGCCCCTCAGAAAGCAGAGTTTACTACTAATCAACAAAATACCGTAATTACTGAGAATCAGGTAGCTAGCATTATCGAGCGTCGCTGTGCTAGTTGTCATTCCAATACCCCAAGTGATGATATATTTACTGTGGCACCAGCAGGAGTTGTATTTAACGATATTAATACCATTAAGCAATGGGCTCCACGAATACAAGCGCGTGTTATAGATTCGAAAGATATGCCTTTTATGAACAAAACCCAAATGACAGATGAAGAGAGAAATACGTTGGCATTATGGATAAGCCAAAGAATACAGAACAACCCGTAATAACAGCACCTATAGGTTAATTATGAAACAAACTCAACAAACAAATTATATATTACTAAATAATTATCAAATACATACGCAATTATATTCGTTTGTAAATGATCAGGTATTGCCTGGCTTATCCGTTAATCAAAATGTATTTTGGCAATCAACTTGTGACCTATTGAATGAATTTATTCCGCGAAATAAAGCCTTGCTGCAAGAAAGACTAGATTTTCAAAACAAAATTGATAACTGGCATCTTGATAATCAATCCTTTGATCAAGATAGCTATGAAACATTTTTACGGGAAATTGGTTATTTATTACCTGAATGTGGAGACTTTACTATATCTACAAACCAAGTTGATGATGAAGTTGCTAAAATAGCAGCACCTCAGCTTGTTGTACCGTTGATGAATGCACGATTCGCACTAAATGCAGCTAATGCACGCTGGGGTAGTTTGTACGATGCACTATATGGTACAGACGTTATCGCCAGTGATAACGGAGCGTCAGCAACTAAAGAGTATAATCCCATACGAGGGGAGCGCGTAAAAGCATACGGTCGACAGTTTTTAGATGAGGTTTTACCTTTAGCCGAAGCAAGCCATACAGACGCTGCCTCATACCAAATTGTTGAAGGTGTTTTAGTTGTTCATCTCACTAATCATGAAAAAAACTATTTAACAGAACCCTATAAACTTGTTGGCTATAAAGGTGAACCTACTAGTCCAACAAGTATATTGTTTAAAAATAACGGTTTACATATTGAGCTTCAAATCGATGCCAATCATCCTGTTGGTAAAACAGACCCAACCCATTTAAAAGATATTGTTTTAGAGTCAGCTTTAACCACCATTCAAGATTGTGAAGATTCAATTGCAGCCGTAGATGCCCAAGACAAAGTCAATGTATATCAAAATTGGTTAGGTTTGATGAAAGGGGACTTATCAGAGAGTTTCACTAAAAACGGTGAAACTCATGTCAGAACCTTAAATGCTGATCGTACATATTATTCAGCTGATAGCGCAGATGAATCTCAACCGACCACAATAACGTTGTCGGGCCGCAGTTTACAGTTTATCCGTAATGTCGGTTTGCTCATGACCACAGACTTAATACTTACTTCTGACTCAGAAGAAGCACCAGAAGGTATTATCGATGGTGTTATCACATCATTAATCGCTTTACACGATTTGAATCAAACCTCAGCTTACGTAAACTCTAAGCAAAAGAGTATTTACATTGTAAAACCTAAAATGCATGGGCCAAAAGAAGTCAGCTTTAGTAATGATTTATTTTCTCGTATTGAAGAAGTATTAACTCTTGCACCTAATACCATAAAAATGGGAATTATGGATGAAGAACGACGTACATCAATTAATTTAAAAGCTTGTATAAAAGCAGCAAAAGAACGTGTTGCCTTTATTAATACCGGATTTTTAGACCGAACCGGTGACGAAATACATACCAGTATGCATGCTGGCGTGATGGTACGAAAAGAATTGATGAAACATGAAAAATGGATTTCAGCTTATGAGAAACGCAACGTTCTGATTGGTTTAAACGCAGGATTTCATGGTAAAGCTCAAATAGGTAAAGGAATGTGGGCAACACCCGATGAAATGAAATTGATGATGGAGATCAAAAGTGGTCATCCTGAATCAGGCGCTAATTGTGCGTGGGTTCCGTCGCCTACCGCGGCAACACTTCATGTTATTCATTACCACCAACAATGTGTGAAAGCGGTGCAACGTAATTTATTGGATGCGCTTCAGCAAGGTAGTGATCTAGGTAATCAATCAGAAGTACTTAATGATAGCTTGCGCGAACTATTAACCATTCCGTTGTTAATTAACCCTGATGAGTTGAGTGATAAAGATATACAAGAAGAGCTTGATAACAATGTACAAGGGCTTTTAGGTTATGTTGTTCGTTGGGTTGAGCAGGGCATAGGTTGCTCAAAAGTACCTGACTTACAAAATGTTGGTAGAATGGAAGATCGAGCTACATTACGGATATCAAGCCAGCATATATGTAATTGGTTACACCACGGATTGTTAACAGAGCATGAAGTGATGGAATCACTTCAACGTATGGCTAAGATTGTAGATGAACAAAACGAACATGACCCAGAATATGTTGCTATGAGTAACAATTTTAATAAAAGCATCGCGTTTAAAGCGGCTAAAACGCTAATTTTTCAAGGGAAATCTCAGCCCAATGGTTATACTGAACCTTTACTTCACCTTAAAAGACGTAATAAGAAAGTAGTATAAAGAATAGTGATTACCTCAAACACGCCTAGGCATTCTTTAAGGTTTGTTTTAGGATATAGGGTAGTTGTAGCCCGTTTAAATAATAAAGAGAGGCGTTGTCGGTGGTGGGTAAAAGTGTGGTTGATGGAAATGTTCGTAAGAAAAATAAATCGTTAATTTTAAATGCCGCAAAAAGTGAGTTTGTTATGCATGGCTTTGACGGCGCCTCTATTAAACTTATTGCCGAGCGTGCTGGAATTCCACGAGCTAATATTCATTATTATTTTGCAGATAAAACTGATATCTATCAGCAGCTTTTAGATGGCATATTAGAAGTATGGAACCAAAACTACGATACCTTAAACGCTGAAGACGATCCTAAAACGGCATTAACTGCCTATATTCGTTCTAAGGTTATGTACTCAAAAGAAGATCCAGAATCATCACGTATATTTGCAAGTGAAATTATTCATGGGGCTCCGGTACTCAATACTTACTTATCGGGAGCATATAAATCTTGGGTACAAGAAAAGGTCGCTGCCATTCAATCATGGATTGATAAAGGGCAGATGGATGCGATTAACCCTTTTCATTTATTGTTTTTAATTTGGGGCGCGACTCAGCATTACGCAGATTTTAATGTTCAGGTTGTTGCTGCTATGGATAAAACCCAAATGTCAGATCAAGATTTTGAAGATGTTGTAGAGTCTCTTACTAAGCTGGTTTTAAAAGGCGTAGGTATTTCAACCTAGCCATCTTCCCTCGGTAACTTATATCAATTCTATATATTTCGAGATTTATCAATAAGGTTTTGTTAAAATCGTTACCGTTGATATTTGTACAGAATTATAAGAATAAGGTGAACATGTCAAAACCCAAAAGAGCGAGAATACAAGACGTAGCTGAAATGGCAGGTGTCTCGAACATGACAGTATCACGTGTACTTAATCAAGATGCTAAAGTAAGCGAAGCCAAAAAGAAGCTTGTACTTGAAGCTGTTAAGGCATTAAATTATCGTCCCAATGTTTCCGCTAGACGATTGGCTAGTAATAAGTCATTCTTTTTAGGTTTGTTATATGTTGATACTAACACTTCTTATGTCAGTAAATTTTTACTCAGAGGCTTAAAAAGCTGCCGGGCTAGTGGACATCACCTAGTTGCAGATGAAATTGATGACGACATAGAAAAGTCAGTAAAATCGATTAAAGAGCTTATTGAAGTAACTCAAGTTGATGGACTTATTTTATTACCGCCAGTGTCAGATATGACAGAAGTCATTGATGTACTTAAAACCGCTAATGTTCCGTTTGTTCGCATTGCGCCTGATACAGAACTTGCTTTATCTCCTTATATTTGTATTAACGATTATCAAGCTGGTTTTGATATTACAGAATTACTTATCAAACAAGGTCATCAAAAAATAGGACATATTATTGGTAACCCGAATCAAGGGTCTAGTCGATTACGTTATCAAGGTTATTTAGATGCTCTTCGCTCTAATAATATAAGTGCACCACCTGAATATATTGAACAAGGCTACTTCTCATATGAATCAGGTTTAGTTGCCGCACAAAAAATACTTTCACTAACAGATAAACCTACCGCAATATTCGCCAGTAACGATGAAATGGCCGCAGCTACAATTTCAGCCGCTCATATGAAAAACATATCAGTACCAAATGAACTGTCAGTAGCCGGTTTTGATGATGGTCATTTAGCAACCACCGTATCTCCACACTTAACCACTATTCGTCAACCTATTCAAGGAATGGCCGATTTAGCAGTTTCCATCTTAGCGGCGGGTAAAGTTCCAAGTAATCAAGAGTCTAGTGCTAGTGAAAACCGACATGTGTTAGATTTTGAAATAATAGAACGAGGCTCAACTTCTAATTTAACGTAATTTTAAGCTTTATTGATAGTAACGGAATATGGTGAATCTATGAGATTACGTGATTTTATCCTCTCAATTATATTGAGTAATATTATAAGGTACTGTATTTAAAGTATATTGGTGTATGGCATGGTTATCGCTTTAAGAAGTTATATAACTTTTTAATTCATCAATAGAGGCAATTCACCGTGGAACTAAAACATCCTATTCCCCCATTTAATCAAGCAACAGCCATACAGAAAGTTCAAGCGGCTGAAGATGCTTGGAATACAAGAGATCCCGATCGTATTGCACAAGCGTATACCAAAGATTCTCAATGGCGTAACCGTGACACCTTTATAACAGGTCGATTAGATATTACGCGTTTTTTATCAAATAAGTGGCGCAACGAACTAGATTATAAATTGAAAAAAGAACTGTGGTGTTTTGATGATAATCGGATTGCGGTTCGCTTTAAATATGAATGGCGTAATAGTTTGGGTCAGTGGTTTCGTTCGTACGGTAACGAACTGTGGTGTTTTGATAAGAACGGCTTAATGGAACGAAGAGAGGCAAGCATAAACGATTTAGCGATTGATGAATCGGAGCGAACTTTATAGATACCAATGTTGAAGCCGTTCTAATGTTAGTTTTGTAGATTACACCTTAATTAATAAACATAAATTACTTAAACGGAAAAATTAACAGTTTGCTTGTGATTAGCGTAATATAGCTAACCATTATGTTCACTTATCAATTCGACTCTGTCAAATGCTATAGTGAACACCCTTAGTTTTATTGAAAGAGAGAATATGCATTACATACCTTTAATTTTAGTTACTCTTGTTGCTATTGAGCATTTATATATTCTAGTGTTGGAGATGTTTCTTTGGCAAAGACCAAGAACTCTTAAAATTTTTGGAGTTCCTAAAGAAAACGGAGAATTATTAAAGGTTATGGCCGCCAACCAAGGGCTATATAATGGTTTTTTAGCTTCAGGCCTTTTTTGGGGGTTATTGCATTCAAATGAACTGTTTGGGCAACAAATACAAACATTCTTTTTACTGTGCGTAATTGTAGCTGCAATATATGGCGGATTTACCGTTAAAAAATCAATCTGGATCGTTCAGGGACTACCGGCATTTTTAGCAATAGCAGCAGTGATGTTATTTAATTAATAAATCACATACCAAGGGAATTAAACGGAAATATAATAGTAGATTACGTTGGTGGTTCGCCCCTTCGTCTGACCAAAAAACGGCTATATTTTACTGAATAATTCGTCAACTGAAGTATTTAACCTTAATTCAGGGTATCGTAATCAAGAAACCCTGATGATTAAAAAGTTACTGGTAATTAATGATGGCTAAAACAGAAGTTCACTTCTCCCATGCTAATGGCTTTCCCGCTCAATCTTACGAATCTATTTTTTCCTTAATTGAAAATATAGATATTGGTTATATCAATACAATGGGGCATGCCAGTTATTCTAATATGGCGGATCTAACCCACTTACGTGATGAACTTATTGATGAAGTAGAAGAAAAGTATTCACAGCCCATTATTGGTATGGGGCACTCGTGTGGTGCAGCCGCTACTTTACTTGCTGCGGCCAAAAGGCCTGAACTTTTTAAAAAAATAATTTTGTTGGATCCTATTATATTCTCCAGCAGAAAACGACTAGGTATAAGGTTATTGAAGAACTTGGGTTTGTGGGAATCTTTTAGTCCTGCCAAAAGGGCAAGGGTTCGACGAGCTGATTTTATCGATCGTAGTGAAGCCTCTGATTATTTTAAGCAAAAATCCCTATTTAAAAATTTTCATCCAGCGTGTTTTGAAAGTTATATACAACACGGATTAATATCCACCGAAACAGGTATGCGCCTTACTTTTTCGGCGCAGGTTGAAGCTGATATTTTTCGTAATGTACCCACTAAATTACCAGCCAACTTAAGTAAGCTAAAAGGCACGATCATTTATGGAAATAAAAGCGAAATTATTGGGAAATCTGACATAGCCTGGTGGCGAAAAAACGTGCCTAATATGGAAATTGTCGCATTTGATGGTGAACACCTTTTTCCTTTTGAATCGCCACAAGAAACAGCCAGTTTGCTAAATAAGTATTTATAAACGTTAGGCGATAATTACACGCATCATATAAATCCTTTTGTAGGTTGTCCTTTAGGCCATCAGGTTGTCGCCTTGTGTAGTTTGGCTGTTTGGTAGCTTGGTAGTTTGGTTATTTGACGGGGTAAACCCTGACCTACAGGTACACGATTGAGTCATTCTTTTGTAGGTTGGCCTTTAGGCCATCACGTTGTCGCCTTGTGTAGTTTGGCTGTTTGGTAGTTTGGTTATTTGACGGGGTAAACCCTGACCTACAGGTACACGATTGAGTCATTCTTTTGTAGGTTGGCCTTTAGGCCATCAGGTTGTCGCCTTGTGTAGTTTGGCTGTTTGGTAGCTTGGTAGTTTGGTTATTTGACGGGGTAAACCCCGACCTACAGGTATACGATTGAGTCATTCTTTTGTAGGTTGGCCTTAGGCCATCAGGTTGTCGCCTTGTGTAGTTTGGCTGTTTGGTAGCTTGGTAGTTTGGTTATTTGACGGGGTAAACCCCGACCTACAGGTATACGATTGAGTCATTCTTTTGTAATCATTTTACGATATATTAATGCCTGCATTGATGCCAAGCCTTTAATTATTTCTAGCCAAACAATTTCAATGCATTTTCTCGCAATATCGCAGCTCGAATATCATGGCGACCTTTGTCTTGTGTAGTAATTAACACTTTAGCCAGTGATGCACCTATGTGATAAAACGGCCAGTCTGAACCAAACAATAGTCGCTCGCCGTCTGTGCGTCGAATCATTTGGTCTAAACTTGTAATTCCTTGTCCGTGGATACCTAACCAAGCATTATCGTACCGTACAGCAAGTTCAAGCATAGCTTGATGATCGCGTGCGCCGCCATGACCTAAAATAAACGGTAGTTTCGGATATCCCGAAATCGCGCCTTCATAATGTCGAGGCATAGCATATGGATGCGATGATTCTGGCTCAATACCTGCGCGACCACCATGAAAGAAAATCACCAGCCCAAGCTCTTGTGCGAGTTCATACACTGGCATCATGATAGGGTCATCCGGAAAGAATTTTTGTACTGTGGGATGTAGTTTTAAAATCTTCGCACCCGATTTAGCGAATTCTCGCATTTGTTCTAAACGGTTTTCATCGTGAGCATAAATAGAAAAACCTACGCCTAAACGATTTGTTTGTTTGGCTTTAATTACGGCATCACGCCAAGTTTCAGTTTGATTATCTCCAAACGGAAGATCCAATTTAATTGGTAGGATCATCGCTTGTTGAACACGCATGGAATCCATCTCTTGCAACAAGTTGGGAATTGTTTGCGTTTCAGCAAATGAGCTGCCCCAAAGTCCTTGTGCAACAATATTTTTATTTAAAGTACTTAACGTTTGTTCAGTGAAATTTCCGTTAACATATATGTCTAAATCAAGTTCACAACCTGGATTTTCAGCATCACAGTCAAGTAAGTGACGCACTCGTTCAGTTTTGAGTTGTAGGTCTAAATCTGGTTCAAACAACACCGACATGCCAAAATGACAATGTGCATCAATTGCCATTGGAATACTGTCATCAACACATTGCAAAACACCTTTGCTATCTAATTCGAACCAAGGTAACTCGGCAAGCCCCCGGTATCCTTGATATCTATGTATACCATAGGGCCCTTTACCTGAGTTTTGAGCTTCTAACTGTTTTTGTTTAGCTAATAGCTGTATGTCGTCATTGTTATATCGACTAGTGTCGATATCGTCACTACATGAAGAAAGCGCCAAACCAGCAGCAGAGCCACTAAGCAAAGTAAGAAAACGTCTTCTATTTATATTTTTATTATTGTTATTCATTATGTTGTTTAGAGCCTTTGGTTAAGTTTGTTGTGGTTATTTAATAGGTAAGCTCACTGTAGTTATATCTGTTATTAAATTTATCTTAGACCTCGTTAAATTGTCAATTATTAACATGAATACAACGATTTAATAACTATATTAAAAATAAAATAATGTGGGTTTATAAGGTACTTAAAATATGGGATATTAATATGAATTACGACAATATTGCTGCGCGCTCTTTGGTTGATATGCTGAAGGTGTTGTTGGTGGTGGGGCTTTTGGTAGAAATTAAAGAATTAAAGGGGTCGGTGACAACAATACTTTTAGGATGTGTGATAACTATATAGTAATTGTCACCGACCCCTTTAATTCTGTGCCCTCTGTGGTGAGTTCTTTTTTTTGGCTGAAGAGTTACGTATTATTTACCTATTAGCTAACTGATATACTTATACAAATAACTGCCAGCCCCTTTTAGTTGGCGTTATATTTTTAGGAGGGATCCATTGTGATTCGGAGCGTACTTGCTAAAGATGTAATTTCTATTGCGGAAATTTATAATCATTATATTTCTGATACAGTTGTTACATTCGAAACAGAAACTATAAGCCCTAAAAATATACTTGATCGTATATCTAAAATTCAGTCAGACGACTTACCTTGGTTAATTGCTGAAGATGCTATGGGTAAAGTCATTGGTTACGCATACGCTAGCAAATGGAGAGAACGATTTGCTTATCGGTTTTCAGTAGAAGTAACTGTTTATCTAGCGCCTAACTCCTCGGGAAAAGGGGTTGGAACTCAGCTCTACGAATCATTATTTTCAGAGTTAAGGCATCGCTCTATTCATTCTGTTATTGGTGGTATCACATTACCTAATCAGGCGAGTGTGGCTTTACATGAAAAGTTTG
>Ga0209395_1006068_pt1 | contig 13273 bp, 9 predicted proteins | sample GOMGulsemesocosm_3_FD_184635 | JGI IMG/M metagenome (GOLD analysis project Ga0209395, IMG submission 184635) | Methane-oxidizing microbial communities from mesocosms in the Gulf of Mexico - GOM9D Gulf of Mexico (SPAdes) (version 2) | ecosystem: Environmental > Aquatic > Marine > Cold seeps... | reverse complement strand
AAGATGCGATAGCTGATATTCGTGCGCGCACGCCAGATATAAAGCTATTAGCCACAAACCTATCTGATACAGCGGTTGATTTTAGAGAGATTGATTATACAAAACCAACAGCGGTTATCGTTGGCCAAGAGCAAACCGGAATATCTGATACCGCTTTAGCTTTAGCAGATCAACATATAGTGATCCCTATGGAAGGCATGGTGCAATCACTTAATGTATCAGTTGCGACTGCTTTAATCTTATTTGAAGCGCAAAGACAAAGAAAAATAGCAAATATGTATGATGATTCCGATTTATGTAAAAATATCAAACATAAATTATTATTTGAAGGCTGCCATCCAATAATTGCTAAACAATGCAAATTAAAAGGTTTAGATTACCCAGCCATTGATGATGAAGGTGAAATCATCGCAACTGAAGCTTTTTGGAATACCCTAAGATATAAAGCGAGTTAAGTTAAAATAAACAACCTAATAGCATTTTTGCCTTTAGGTTGAATTCATAACAACATTTCAACCACATAGCCCTAGCGACTTTCCTTTATTTCTGGCAACATTTCATATTATCACTTTGATTAATCTAATTGAGCAATAAATGAGTCAACTCCCTAATTTAAGCCAATACCCTATTAAAGAGCTTAAAGGCGTTGGCCCAAAAATGGCTGAACGTTTATATAAATTGCATATTCATACCGTGCAAGATATGTTATTTCACTTGCCGATGCGCTATGAAGATAGAACAAAAGTTATGCCTATCTACGAGTTGCAAGTTCACTCACACGTCAGCATCCAGGCAAAAATAGAAACCAGCCAAGTAACATTTGGCAAAAGGCGCATGTTTGTTGTTAATGCTAACGACGGTACAGGCAGAATATCTTTAAGATTTTTCAATTTTACTGCCGCACAAACAAAAAGCTTAACTCAAGGTAAAACAATTCGATGCTTTGGTGAAGTACGCCGTGGTCACAGTGGTTTTGAAATGGCGCATCCAGAATATAAATTAGTGCAAGTAAACGATAGCTATACACAACAAGAAGATGAAGCAGAAACACTTACCCCCGTTTATCATACAACTGAAGGTCTAAAACAGCTCAGTATTCGTAACCTAAGCGATCAAGCTGTAGATTTATTACATAAGTATGATATTGAAGAACTACTACCCATTGAGCATCAAACTCATGGTTTAAGTTTAAAAAATGCTTTACTCACATTACACCGCCCTAGTGCGGATACCAACCAAACTTTATTAGAACTGGGCACTCATCCTGCACAGCAACGTTTGATTATGGAAGAATTATTGGCTCAAAACCTTAGCCTATTAAAATTAAGACAAAAAGGCCAAGACCATCAGGCGATTAATTTACCGCCAACAAACCCATTAGAAGCACAATTTTTATCAAGCTTGCCTTTTTCACCCACACAAGCACAGCAAAGAGTCGTCGCTGAAATTAAAAGTGATTTAACACAAAGCTATCCTATGATGCGTTTAGTTCAAGGTGATGTTGGCTCAGGTAAAACCTTAGTGGCAGCACTCAGTGCCCTTTGCGCTATTTCTCAAGGCTATCAAGTCGCATTAATGGCGCCAACTGAAATATTAGCCGAACAACATGCTAATAACTTTAGGAGTTGGTTTGAACAGCTTGATATTCAAGTTGCTTGGCTTGCAGGAAAAACCAAAGGAAAACTCAGAGAAACAACATTAGAGTCTATCGCCTCAGGTGAAGCACAAATGATTGTAGGCACACATGCTTTATTTCAAAATCAGGTTATTTTTAAAAATTTGGCGCTTATAATTATTGATGAACAACATAGGTTTGGCGTGCATCAAAGATTAGAATTAAGAGAAAAAGGCAAGTTTGAGATTGATGAAAATACTGTTTGCTATCCACACCAATTAGTTATGACTGCGACGCCGATTCCTAGAACATTAGCCATGACAGCCTATGCAGATTTAGAAACCTCGATCATAGACGAACTACCTCCTGGCAGAACACCAATTACCACAGTTGCTTTACCTGATATCCGACGAGATGAAATCATAGGTAGAGTAGAAAAAGCCTGTAAAGATCAAAACAGACAAGTTTATTGGGTGTGTACATTAATTGAAGAGTCTGAAGCACTGCAATGCCAAGCAGCAGAAGATGCCGCAGTTTATTTACAAACTTGCTTACCTGATCTTAAAATCGCTTTAGTACATGGCAGAATGAAATCAGCTGAAAAACAAGCTGTGATGGCACAATTTAAAAATGGAGAGTTTCAAGTTTTAGTTGCAACAACCGTTATTGAAGTCGGTGTTGATGTACCTAACGCCAGCCTTATCATTATTGAAAATCCTGAGCGACTTGGTTTAGCGCAACTACATCAATTACGTGGTCGTGTTGGTCGAGGCCATATTGCATCACATTGTGTATTGCTATATCACAGTCCATTATCTAAAACGGCACAAAAGCGTTTAGGTGTATTAAGAGACAGCTCTGACGGCTTTGTGATTGCACAAAAAGATTTAGAAATAAGGGGCCCAGGTGAAGTGCTTGGCACAAAACAAACTGGATTAGCAGAGTTTAAAATTGCAGATTTAGTTCGAGATGCTTATTTAGTACAGCAAGTTCGCCCCATTGCACTCAATATGTTGACCCAATATCCAGAGCCCAGTAATAAATTAATTAAACGTTGGTTACCTGAACGTGAACAATACGCACAAGCTTAAAATTGTAGGCTGAGATTTATCCGTGTAGGTTTAAATCCGTATTTTTTTGTTAATAAAACGCGACTGAAGTCCCGTCTACGATGTTATTTATCTGTAGACGGGACTTCAGTCGCGCTTGTTTAATCATAAACAAGCGCAATCAACCTAAACCTAAGGTCTATAAACCTTAACTGTTTTATAGCCTTCAGCATGTAATATTAAGGCTTGAAGTTGACTCATTACACCTTTATCACAATACAGGTAATATTCTTTATCTTTTGGTAAATCACTGAATTTAGTCGCAAGGCGGAAGAAAGGTAAATGAACTACATCATGGCCTTCAACATCTAATGGATTGTTGTCTTCTTCTTCAGGAGAGCGAATATCAACAACAACCGCATCTTTAGGTAAATCAGAAACAGACTCTGCATCAGCCACTTCTTCTTGCGCTTCTTTTGCAATGTCACGTATATCCATAACACGTGCATTTTCGATAACAGTATCTAAAATATCAAAATCGAAGTTTGCTTCTTCTGCTAAGATTTTACCTATTTTAGCTTTAACCGTTGGTTTTTTAGAAATAACGCCACAATATTCAGGCATTACTTCAGCCATATCAGCAGTACCTATCGCACGTGCAATGTCGATAATTTCTTGTTTATCATGCTGAATTAATGGACGTAAAATTAAAGTATCAGTAACACGGTCAATAATGCTTAAATTAGTTAAAGTTTGGCTTGAAACTTGACCTAAACTTTCACCTGTTACAATGGCATCTATGCCCATTTTTTCTGCAACAACACTCCCTGCGCGCATCATCATACGTTTTAAGATAACACCCATTTGGCTGTTTTCTACATTTTCTAGAATCTCAGCAACGACCGGATCAAAATCAATCGCAACAAATTTAACTTTATGCGTAGAGCTGAATTTATTCCATAAATAATAACTCGCTTGTTTAACACCAATCTCGTGAGCAGCGCCGCCTAAATTGAAGAATAAATAGTGAGTACGAGCACCTTTTCGGATCATTTGATAGGTTGCAACACCTGAATCAAAACCACCTGATACAAGTGATAATACACTCTCTTGGCTTGGTAGAGGAAAGCCTGCAACGCCATAATGGGTTGCTTTTACGATATAAGCTAAGTCTTGTTTGATCTCTATTTTTACAGTTACTTCAGGTTTAGATAATTTAACGCTTGCACCTTCTACGTTTTGATTTAAACCACCGCCTACATAGCGTTCAACTTCACCAGAACTAAAATCATGTTTACCAACACGCTTACAACGAACACAGAAAGTTTTACCGGCGATTACATCACGATTTAAAACCAAGGCAGCTTGATATATATCATCAACCGTTTCAAAAGGAGTTTCTGCAACTTCAATAAATTGCATTATGCCTGGTATATTTTTTAAGATATCAATTAAAGCTAAGCGTGATTCATCATCGCTGCTATCAGATACTAAAACTAAATTATCCCAGTTATTATGCACCTTGATATTTTCATCGAAACGCTGACCAAGTATTCGGATATTATTTTCCAAAAGCTTAGTAAAACGCTTACGAACAGAACGACTTTTAATCGCTATTTCAGGGTGTAATTTTATGATGAATTTAATCATTAGGATCTCAAAAACGTAACGAAAGTAACAGGCGCAGGATTATATCAAATAAAACTTCTCTTAGATAAATTTTTTATAAAAGTTAAGACGTAGAAGGGACTTCAGTCCCGTATCTTTTAAATCAGTTTCATAATTCAATATAACCCCTCCGCACGGCTAAAGCCCCGTCTATGTTCGTTTGATATGATTTCATAAAAAACAAAAAAGGCTTCACTCTGGAAGCCTTTTTACTATTTTTAGAAGCCACATAGTGGCCATAATAAATTTACGTGGTAAATTTATATGCCAAATATAGTTCTTAGAATAAAGAATATAGCGATAGCTAAGAATGCACCAATTGGTAATGTAATAACCCAAGAAACAACGATATTACGAATAACACCTAAGTTTAGTGCACCAATACCACGAGCCATACCCACACCTAATACAGCACCCACTAAGGTTTGTGTTGTAGAGATTGGCATGCCTGTACCTGAAGCGATAACTACAGTAGACGCAGCGGCTAATTCAGCAGCAAAACCACGACTAGGCGTTAAATGCGTAATGCCTTCACCTATGGTTTTCATTACGTTTTTACCAAGTGTGGCTAAACCAATCACAATCCCGATACCACCTAAAGGCAGAATCCACCAAACTAATTCAGATTTAGCACCAATTACACCATCATTTGCAACGATACCAACAACAGCAGCTAATGGACCGATTGCATTAGCAACATCATTTGAACCATGAGCAAATGCCATACATGCAGCAGTAAGAATCATTAATACGCCAAATACTTTTTCAACATTGTTGAATTGCATTTCTTTATCGGCTTTAGGATCATACTTTAAGCGTTGAATAACAATCTTACCAATAATTGCCACAACGACAGCGATTGCTACTGAAAGTAAAATCCCCTCAGTTGTGCCCATATGGATACCAATATGCTTCAGACCTTTAGTGATTGTCACTAAAGACATAACAAAACCCGCTAATCCCATATAAATAGGTACGAAACGTTTTGCATTTTTTAAAGGCTCTGCAGTATCAAAAATCAGTCTTTGCGAACTCATAAATATAAAGTAAGCAATAATACCTGATAGCATAGGCGTAACAATCCAACTACCAACAATGCCACCTACCTTGCTCCAAGTTACCGCATCAGTTCCTACTGCAACTAAGGCAAAACCAATAATGGCACCAATAATTGAGTGAGTAGTTGATACAGGCCAACCTAAAGCCGATGCAATCAATAACCAAGCACCCGCAGCAAATAAGGCTGAAATCATACCTAATACAAAAATATCAGGAGTAGCAGTAAAGTATGAAGCATCAATAATGCCTTTACGTATTGTTGAAGTTACTTCACCACCCGCTAAATATGCACCAGCAAATTCAAAAATCATCGCAATGATAATTGCTTGTTTAATTGTTAGTGCTTTAGAACCAACAGATGTACCCATCGCATTGGCAACATCATTTGCACCAATACCATAAGCCATAAAAAAACCAACTGCCGCAGCAATTAGAACCAACATAGTGCCGTAGGATGCAATAAAATCCATAGGAATACCTTTCGCTTTTAATTTTTATTAATAACTAACGAGCTAACATTAACTCAAGACGAGCACCAACGCGCTCAGCAATATCGGCTAAATCTCCAACCCATTCAATGATCTTGTATAAGAACATTGCATCAATCGGGTTCATCTCGCCTTCAATTTCACGTAGTTGTCTACGTAGCTTGATCTGCATCTCATCAGTATCTTGCTCAATGGCATCCAATTCCACTAACATTTTTTCTACTAAAATAACTTCACGACCTCTGAAGCCTGTTTCTAATAGTTCATCTAACTCATTTATTGCATTAGATGCTTGTTTAGTTGCATCGATACAACGAGATAAATAAATAAGGAAATCGTCTTGTATTTCACTTGGTATATCCATCTCACGGCCAATAATACGACCCGCAATATCTTTTGCTTTATTCGCTATTTTATCTTGCTGAGTGATCAATTCTAATAAATCGGTACGCTCAACAGGTAAAAATAACCCTCTTGGTAGCTGAATTCTGATATCTCGCTTCATCACATCAGCTTGACGCTCTAGCGTTCTGATCTGTAAACGAACTTGTTCAGCTTGTTGCCATTCTTTCTTGAACACATGTTGGAAAAAATCCATTAATGTAGCACTTGCTTCATGAACCTTTGTTATATGTTCTTCTATTGGTTTGATCGGAGACTTTGCAAAGACCCCAAAAAACGCATTTCCAGACATCATTTACCCTTCATTTCTTATTTGCAGCGCGGATTTTACAGTATAAACGTCGATTGTGAATCGATTTTTATCATCTAAAATCCATTAAATTTCAATTTGACTAACTTTGTACTAAAAGCCGATTACATTTTTAAAATATCTTTTTCTATATCTTCTTGAGAAGTATGACGAATATCTTTGCCTTTCACAAAATAGATTACATATTCTGCTATATTTTGACATCTGTCCCCAATACGTTCAAGTGAACGAACTGACCAAACTAATGCCATTATTTTTGGTATTGAACGCGGATCTTCCATCATATAAGTCATGATTTGTCTAATTAATGCTTCATATTCACGGTTAACTTTAGCATCTTCCTTGTGCACTTTAAACGCAGCATCAACATCCATACGTGCAAAAGCATCTAGAACATCATGCAACATTTTAGAAACTAAACGACCCATATTATCTATCATGACTAATAAGTCTTGTTGCTCTTTCGAAAACGAATCCAAGGCAACTTGTGCAATTCGACGTACTTCGTCACCAATGCGCTCTAAATCAGCAATGGTTTTAGCAATCGCAACAACTAAACGTAAATCACTTGCTGCTGGTTGGCGTTTTGCAATAATACGAGTACATTCTTCATCAATGCTGACTTCCATTGCATTGACTTTATAATCGTCTTTTTCTACTTTTTTAGCTAAGTCCGAATCACCACTTGATACCGCATCTAAAGCTGAGTTTAGCTGCTGCTCTACTAATCCACCCATTGCTAATACATGATTACGTACATTTTCCAAGTCTTGATTAAATTTACCAGAAATATGTTTGCTTAAATTATGTTCCATTTTCTTTCCACTTAAATTCTTTAATAAACCTAGGTTATAAAACCCACCACGCCAATTTTAAATTTAAATCTAACCGTAACGTCCAGTAATATAATCTTCTGTTTTCTTTTTAGCAGGTGTTGTAAATAAGGTATTAGTATCTGAGTATTCAATTAACTCACCCATATACATAAATGCAGTTTGATCTGATACACGTGCCGCTTGTTGCATATTATGCGTTACGATTACAACAGTAAATTTGTCTTTTAAATCACCAATTAACTCTTCTATTACTAAAGTTGAAATAGGATCAAGTGCCGATGTTGGTTCATCTAATAGTAATACTTCAGGTTCAATTGCAATCGAACGTGCAATCACCAACCTTTGTTGCTGACCACCAGATAAACCAAATGCGCTATCATGTAGTCTATCTTTAACTTCATCCCATATTGCAGCTGAACGTAAAGACTTTTCAACAACTTCATCTAAATGGCGTTTCTCTTTCACGCCTTGTAGTCTTAAACCATAAACAACGTTTTCATAAATCGACTTAGGAAATGGGTTTGGACGCTGGAATACCATACCAACTTTACGTCTTAGTGCTGCAACATCAACTTGTTTATCATAGATGTTTTCACCATGAAGCTGAATTTCACCTTCAATACGACAAATATCAACTAAATCATTCATACGGTTAATACAACGTAATAATGTTGATTTACCACAACCTGAAGGTCCGATAAACGCAGTTACCTGTCCTTTTGGTATTTTCATATTAACATTGCTTAACGCCTGTTTGTCACCATAAAACAAATCAAGGTTTTTAATTTCAAGTGCAGTTTGTTCTGGCATTAAGTTTTCAAGGTCTAACTTTAAACCACTTGTTGAGTTTGAAACTTCTGGTGCAACTGTAATCATTTTCTTTACCTAAATATTGGATTCTAGTCAGCGAGCAATGATGCTCGCTACTTATCACTTAAATCTTTGAGCTGTTAGTGCTCTAATACTTTAAACTTTTCACGTAAGTGGTTACGCACACCGATCGCTGTAATATTCAATGCAATAATAACAGAGACTAATAAAAAAGCAGTTGCGTAAACTAATGGTCTTGCAGCTTCAACATTAGGGCTTTGAAAACCAACATCATAAATATGGAAACCTAAATGCATAAACTTACGATCTAAATGCATAAACGGGAAGTTACCGTCTAATGGTAATGTTGGCGCCATTTTCACAACACCTACTAACATTAACGGTGCTACTTCACCTGCAGCACGTGCAACAGCAAGTATTAAACCTGTCATAATCGCAGGACTTGCCATAGGCACTATAATGCGCCATAGCGTTTCAAATTTAGTAGCGCCTAAAGCCAAAGAACCTTGACGAATAGAACTTGGAATACGAGATAACCCTTCTTCTGTTGATACAATAACAACAGGTAAAGTTAAGATAGCCAATGTTAACGCCGACCACATAACACCTGGCGTACCAAATGTTGGACCTGGCAATGCTTCAGGGTAAAACAGCTGATCTAAACTACCACCTAACATGTAAACAAAAAAGCCTAAACCAAATACACCATAAACAATTGAAGGTACACCCGCTAAATTAATAACCGCGATACGTATCATTTTGGTTGCAGCATTTTTTGCTGCATATTCATGTAAGTATATTGCAGCAACTACGCCGAATGGCGTCACAATCACAGCCATTAGCATAACCATAAATACAGTACCAAATATCGCTGGAAATACTCCGCCTTCGGTATTCGCTTCTCTAGGGTCGTCGGATACAAACTTGCCTAATTGAACAAAATATTGACCTAACTTTGCAAGAAAGCTCATATTATTTGGAAAAGTAAAATCAAGTACTTGGTATAAAGGTATTGTTACCATTTCACCACGCATATCTTTTACGATTACTTGATCACGCTTCGCTTCACCACGCAACTTAAATAACTCAGCTTCTAAAACATCATATTTGGCTTTTTGTTCTACTTTAAATTGCTCATATTCTTGTATGCGCTCTTGGGTTAACTCACCATCTAACTCATAAGCGCGTTGCTTTAAACGCGCACGCTCTAATGCATAGTTAATATGGCCAATTGGACCATTTTGTAAATCGAGTGCCTCGTCATTTAGGGATACAGCACGTTCAACTAAAGCTTCAAGCTTTTGTACTTTATCACTTGTATGTTCTTGACCATTTTCAATAACCTTTTCAACATATCCATAAAAGTTACCGTTTTTACTACGTTCAAAAACAGCCATATCTTTAGGTGCTGATTGTGATTTGATATCCGTTGTTAATATCCAACGAAAATCTAAATCTACATATTCACGGTTACCTGTTTTTAATAACAAGCGCTCAATGAACTCTTCATTGTAATCACCTAAATCTACACCAGTTGCTAATATACGTGATGTTGGCACTTGCTCTCGATCATAAATTTCACCGATAACAGCACTTTTAACACCCGCTTTTTCAATTTCTAGTTGCACCACTTCTGATGGCCAAAAGAAACTTAATCCACGCCAAGCAATAAGCGCTAGCAAACCAATTACTGAAATCAAGCTTATGCTAACTGCGCCACCTGTTAACCATATCCAAGGTGATCCTGATTTAAACCAGCTATTCATACTTATAACCTTTAATAATTCTATGTTTAAACATATTAAGTTTTTGCAATATCATCTTATCCACCTTACATCGAACTGTATTTGTCACGTAAACGTTGACGAACAAATTCAGCTATTGTGTTGAACATAAAGGTAAAGATAAATAAAACAAATGCAGCTAAGAATAAAATACGGTAATGAGAACTTCCCACTTCAGACTCTGGCATCTCGACTGCGATATTAGCCGCTAGAGTACGCATACCTTGGAAGATGCTCCAATCCATAATCGGAGTATTACCTGTTGCCATCAATACAATCATGGTTTCACCTACTGCACGACCTAAGCCCATCATAATCGCAGAGAAAATACCCGGACTCGCTGTTAAAAGAACTACTTTAACTAATGTTTGCCATTGTGTTGCACCTAAAGCAAGAGAACCATTTGTAAGATGTTTAGGCACACTAAATACCGCATCTTCAGCAATGGTAAATATGGTTGGAATAACCGCAAAGCCCATTGCAATACCAACAACAAGTGAATTTCGTTGGTCAAAATCAAGCCCTAAATCATTTGTTAAGTACTGACGAACATCTCCACCAAATAATAGGTCTTCGATTATTGGGCTCATGCTGAAAGCAAAAACACCCACCAATAAAACAACCGGAATTAATAGTATTGAATGTGATCCTTCAGGTACTGAGTTACGAATTTGTTGTGGTAATTTACTCCAGCCAAATGCAGTTGCTAACATAGCAAGTGGTAAGCCAAATAATAAAATCAAAATAGCAGGTAAGTGTTCTTCAAATATTGGCGCTAGCCAAAGGCCCGCCAAAAATCCTAAAATAACTGTTGGTAATGCTTCCATAATTTCGATTGTTGGTTTAACAACTTTACGTAATTGTGGAGACATAAAATATGCGGTGTAAACAGCGGCTGATAATGCAATTGGCACTGCAAATAACATGGCATAAAATGCCGCTTTAATGGTACCAAATGAAATTGGAATTAATGAAAACTTAGATTCAAAATCATCACTTGCTGATGTTGACTGCCAAGTGTAACCAGGTTCAGTGTAACCTTCATACCAAACCTCATTCCATAAACCAGACCAGCTTACTTCTGGATGTTCATTTACAATATCAATCATAGATACTGTATCACCAGCAATGATCAAAGCTGCATTTGAACGAGGTGAAATTGCAAAGTTTGTGATTGCAGAATCAGCAACATTACCTAACCAAAGAGTGCTTTCACTTGTTGTATAATAAAGCCCTAAACCACCTTGGTTATTAACAGTAAAAAATGTACGGCGATAAAACTCAGGGTGCATAGCGGTAATTGCGCTGTCTTGCGTATCAAAAGTACGTACTTTAGTAAATTCACGACCTTGTTCTGTATTGATCTCAAACCACTGTGAAATTTCTCCATTATCATTATTAAATAATAAAGAGTTCGCACCAGCTAATAGTACACTTGAAATCAAATTCGCATTTTCTTCATTTGCCGCTAAAACTTGTATTGGAGAAATATCATCAATATCACGTGTATTAAATATATAAACTTTATTTGCGCTGCGAATAAATGAACGTGTGCCATCAGGAGAAATTAATAACTCATCAATTCGGCCTTCAATATCAAGATAAGTATATTCAGCTACCCATTCAATTTCATCAGTCATAAAGTTTTCTTCTGCTGTAAAAACAGTAAAAGCCACTTTATTTGCTTGTGTTTGCGCTAATACAGAGATTCTTCCCTCATAAACACTAAAAGCAAAATCTTCAATTGCTTGTTCATTTTCATCAACGACTAAAGGACTCTCTCCTACGGGATAAGAAATACCGGGCGTAATAACACGTTTATCATTAGGAAATGTCACATCAAATTTAGGATGAACTAAAGTAATACCACCATTTGATAAACCATATGCATATAAACCTAAATGGGGTGCACTTTGCGCAAAACTTGTAATATTGCTTTCGAGATTTACTCGGCTACTACTTAGCTTTTCACCAAAATCTGTGCCTTTAACCTGGTAGAAGTCCATGCTACCCGATTTATTTAATAAGTAAGCAATTTCAGTCTGCTCTTCCATACCCACAGCTAAGATTTCTTGTCCTGCAGGTAATTTAAATTCATTTCTAGGAGTTATTGAAGCCGATTCAAAAATAGGTGCAACAACATAAAGTAAATAAAAGAAAATCATAAGAAGTGCTGCCAGTACCATGACACCACCTGAAAAAATACTAAACTGTGCAATTTTATCTTTAATCAAACGGCCTTTATCCGTATGAAAGTTAGATTTTTGCGAATGTGAAGCCATCAAAGTTTCCTTCAGCATTAAAGTTGGTCGCATTATATTCTGTCAAGATGACAGTTTTGTTACATAGAGTGCAAAACAACAAGTATTTTGACATGAAAATGTCACAAAGTGGTAAATATTGCTTTGAGTCAAGATTAGAGTTATAAAAATATAATTTTGTTGTGGAAAACTGGACAAAGTCCTAGGCTAGGTCAATACTTTGGTTTTAAATAATAACAATTAGTTTTCGTGATACAGAGAGATACCTATGAAGCAGTTAGTATTAACCTTAATCGGGCAAGACCGACCAGGTCTTGTAGAAGAAGTTTCATCAACAGTTTTACTACATAACGGCAATTGGTTAGCCAGTAATTTAAGTCATTTATGCGGGCATTTTGCTGGCATATTACAAGTAGAGGTACCAGAGGAAAAGTTAGATATATTACAAACAGCACTCCATAATATCAAAGACTTAGAAATAAAGATTGAAGATGGCGAAGATACTCAGCATTGTGAACAAAGCCAAATCAATTTAGTGATCACTGGTAATGATCGACCTGGCATAGTACAAGAATTATCAAGCGTTATCAGGCATAAAGGCGCTAGTATTATTCACTTTACTTCCAAGCAACAAAGCGCACCTAATTGGGGTGTTCCTTTATTTAATGCCATTGCCACTGTGCACCTACCTAGTGGACTAGATAAAAGTGAAATAATCAATGCATTAGAATCTATTACTTCTGATGTAATTGTTGATGTAGAAGAAGCGGAAGCTTAGGCTCGTCTCTTTTACATTTTTAAAAGAATCAAAATGCCCTGCTTTTCGGGCATTTCTTCTTGTTATTTATTTTAGTTAAAACGACTTACACTTCACACTCTAGATTTTGATTGATAATAAAATGATTAAACTCATTTTTAGGAAGCGCTTTACTATAAAAATATCCCTGTATGACATGACAGCCAATACTTT
>Ga0209395_1006066_pt1 | contig 13275 bp, 9 predicted proteins | sample GOMGulsemesocosm_3_FD_184635 | JGI IMG/M metagenome (GOLD analysis project Ga0209395, IMG submission 184635) | Methane-oxidizing microbial communities from mesocosms in the Gulf of Mexico - GOM9D Gulf of Mexico (SPAdes) (version 2) | ecosystem: Environmental > Aquatic > Marine > Cold seeps... | reverse complement strand
AGTCGGTACAGCCTTCATCCAATACACTAATCCCTAAACTCACCGTAAACTGAAAACTGTGGCCGTCGTGATTTATACGAATGGCTTCAATAGCTAAGCGCAGACGCTCGCACATAATGACGGCACCCTCTTCGCCGGTTTCCGGCAAAATAATACCGAACTCCTCCCCCCCATAGCGACCGGCAATGTCCGTTTCTCGGGCGTGTTCCAGCAAGGTGGCCGACACGGCTCGAATAGCCTCATCGCCTGCAGGGTGACCATAGGTGTCGTTAACCTTTTTAAAGTGATCAATATCAAACATCACCACACAACACTCACCTTTGTATCGGCGGTAGCGAGAATATTGACTCACCAAATGCTCTTCCCAGCAAGCGCGATTGTTCAGCTTCGTTAAACCATCGGTGCGACTCAAATGGGCAAGTGTCTCGTTGGCGCCAAGCAACGATTTTTTATGAGTGGCCACATCGGTTACGTCGTAAACAATTAAACACACGTGATCAATTTCACCACTCACCGACTTAAGTGGTGTGAAGGTGACATTCTGAAACATGTGGGGCTGAACCCCTGTCACTGGGCGATAATTTTTGAAAGGAAATAAATAGGGTCGCTGCTCCCACGTAGTGAACGTGCGAGTGCCCAGTAGAAAAACCGCTTTGGTTTTTTGCCGCAACCACGCTTCCGGCAAATTTGGCATTATATCAAACAGGTTTTGGTCTTTTATATCCTCGGGTCGCAGGCCACTGTGGTTTTCCATGAAGCCGTTCCACACCTTTACTTTCAGATCTTTGTCGAGCACGCACAAACCCACATCAATGGTTTGCAACATGTCCATGAGCCAATGGAACTCATAAGTAAAGTCGTCTATTTCGAGCATTTCACTCACCTCAGGAAAATAAAACCGCAAACCTTTGCTTTAAGGCTTCTATTGAATCTTCCGTGAATAAGAGCAATAAATCACAATTGATATCGTGATTTTCAATGTGGTAGGTGATTTCTACTGCGAGTATTTCATTCCATTGATGTACTGACTCAGAAACCAAATCGCCGATGGCAACATGCTGCCCCAACACCATGGGGTGACCCTGACTAAAACTGATGTCTAGCTGATCGCCAATGCCATTGATGCAAGCGCCGGCCAAAAGGCTGGCCATATCCATCAATAGTTCTAACTCGTCGGCCTCGCTGATTTCACCCTCCCAGGCGAGCAAATGGGCCACATCGGCAAAACTCGTATCGTCAAATATCACCAGCGCTTCACCGGCCACGCCACTACCAATGAAACCTTGGCACACCGCGGAGTAAGTCGCGCCCGCCTCCGTCATGGTGAGCGCCATTTTCAAGTCGGCGGAATTCAGTAAATTCACTTTAGGGATGGGTAACTGAATAAAGGCATTTAACAGCCGCGCCAACAAATCGGCACTGCGCCCCATGGCTACGTTGGCCACTTCCTGAAGGCTGTCGAGTAGATCTACTGTGGGCGTGTTGCCAAGAGCGGGAAGGTCACGAACCTCTGCGTTTGGTGCTGCATAGCCTGTATTCTGGTAAAAACCGAGCTCTTCTAAGAGTTCAGCGAGATTATCGGCCATTACCGGCTTTTCAATGAAGGCCAGTGCTCCCATTTCCGTCACTCGAGCGTGTGCCTCAGGCTGAATATCGCCAGACACCACAATCACTTGCGTTGCCAGCCCCTCAGCGGCAATAAGCTCTAAGGTTTGATAGCCGTCCATGTGAGGCATATTAAGATCGAGAAAGAGCAGGCAGTTGTCGTAAGTGCGAACCAGCTCCATCGCCTCTAGGCCATTGGTCGCAAGGCTTATATCCACATTCCAATCTTGCGGGAGCGAGCGCTGCAACTGTTTGCGCGCCATACTGGAGTCATCGCAGACAACTACAGGCAGGGTTTCGCTTTGAAGAGGATTGGCCATAATTACGCGAATATTAGGTTACTGAGCAAGTGGATTCAGCTTGTAGATGAGCACTAATTAGAACACATAAACTTGTCATATAATACATTTCGCGACAAAACGTAAGCGCCCTCCCACTAAAGTAGGAAAACGGTGAACACCCATTTGGCTGGAGATTAGACCTATATAAAGACTGAATTTTCCCCCTTAATTAAAGGAATCTGCTTTTGGATAATACTCACCAAAAAATCTTTGCCTGCCCTTACTCGCGCGGTGCTGCGTAAGTCCACATGATTGAGCGCCCATATCCCCCACGCCGACTCATCTAAGTTAATATCTAGACGGCGCAAACGCGGATCGCTGTCCCCTATGTAACAGGGTAAACGCGCCACCCCCATATCGCAGGCAACGGCTTGGCACATTGTGCCTACATCATCAACTCTCATTGACACCTTCGCCCCGGAGAAGTGTGCTTTGGCCCACTGGGAACTTGTAGAACTGTCACTGTATAAAATAACACTGGGGGCCGCTTTATTTTCTAACCAGTAAGGGCTGGACGTGTATAGGCCGTGCTGTAAGCGGACTATTTCCTGCCCAACTAAATACTCTGGCGGTTTAGGTGTTAAACGCAAGGCAATGTCAGCTTCGCGGGTATTCATATTCATCAAACTCGTAGTGGTAAGCAGCTCCAAGTCGATAAAGGGGTAGGCTTTATGAAAGCCCTTGATATGATCGAGCACCAGCCTTTCAGCCACATCGTGAGCAATCGTCATTTTTAAGGGGCCGCTCAGTTGAGAGTCTCGCCCAAAAATATCTCGGTCAATGGATTGAACCAGATCCTCTATCTCAAGCGCGTGTTTAAATAAATCATCTCCGGCCTGTGTTAAGGCATAACCTCCATTAGATCGATCAAACAGTCGCGTATTCACGCTGCTTTCCAGAGCCTTCGCTCGCCTGGAAATTGTAGTGTGGTTCACCCCCAGGTAAGCGCCCGCGTGGGTGGCGGTTTTATGCCGGCTCAGGGCCAAAAAGAAGCGCAAATCATCCCAATTCAAACTCTGCATTTGTGCACACCAAATCTGTACTTTCCTATATTTACAGGTATTTACGCACACTCTAAGCTGTCAGGCAATCACCTACAGAGAGATTGCACATGCATTTTAAATTGATAAGCCACACACTTTGCCCCTATGTTCAGCGGGTAAGTATTATGTTGACGGAGCTAGAGCTGGAGTTTGAAAGAGTTGATATTGACCTCGCGCGGAAACCAAGCTGGTTTTTAGCGATATCGCCACTTGGTAAAGTACCCGTACTGGCTATCAATGATACCCAAGTGCTGTTTGAGTCATCGGTCATTTCTCATTACGTTCATGAGATAAGCGATAGCCCACTATTTTCATCGAACACTTATGAAAAACATCAACAGCTAGCTTGGGTGGAGTACGCCTCTCAAGTTCTGGCAGACATTGCTCGATTGTACAAAGCCAAAAACGATGTTTTGCTCACAGGCTCGATTCAAGATATTGAAAGTAAGTTTCAAGTATTAGAGAACACCATTGGACCTGGGCCATGGTTTAGTGGCGATAAGTTTGGTGCCGTAGACGCCGCTTTCGGTCCAGTTTTTCGCTACTTTAATGTTATAAACCCCTTGCTAGAACGAGACCTGTTCGTCAATTTACCAGCACTTCAATCTTGGCGTAGCGCCCTAGAAAAACGCCCTTCGGTTCAGACAGCTGTGGCTGAAACTTATCCCCATCAGTTGTTTACATTTCTACAAGGCCAAGATTCAATTTTAGGGGAGAAAGCCAACAGCTACTCTTCCCTGTAAGGCGACCAAGAAAAACCTTGCTGCTTATTACCACGAAAGTGTTTAAAGCCTCTTTAAGCCAAGCACCCTATTGCTTGTTAGCAAAGACCATCGCCGCCACTTCTCGGCGTATGCGAGACGATTGCTCGGTCTGCGCTAAGCGCCGCAAAGTTGCCTCGTTTTCCGGGAATTCGCCTACATGGGCCGCTAAAAAACGCGTCATATTGTAGCGTGCCTTCTCGTTCGACTCAGAACGTATAGCCGCGACAACGGCCATATTGGCTTCCGCCGTAGGTGAATTCCAGCTGACCAGAGCGCCGGCTATGGCGCCCTGAACCTCTCCGTTGGGCTCTACGTAAAAGCGTTCCGCCAATTCGCTGCCAACCTGATTCGAGCCAACTCGCTCAAATTGTGCCGCGGTTTGACGACGAATTTTATCTGAAGGATCATCTAGTAGCGGCATTAGTTGCGGCTGCAAAGATGGGTCTCCGGTATTACCCAAAGCCAATAAATAGGCCGATCTTCGGTCTTCATTGGCAGAGCTGAACGCTCCGCTCAGCAATTGATCGGCTATTCCAGCATCTTCATCTTGGGCGACTTTCAGAGACCCGGCCATGCTGCCCAAGGCGAGTACAGCCGTGTCCGGGCGGGCATCTCCGCTATAAGCTAAGCCACTATAGGCAATATCCCAAAGCGCGTCGACGGCATTCATATTAGGCACTTCCACGCCAGCCAAAGCCACAATCGCTCGTAAATTGCCCATCTCATCCAAGCTTGTGTCTGTGGCCAATGCACTCAGTGCACTTTGCGCTTGCTCGCTGCCGGCCAACTCTAAAACGAGAAAAAGGTCAGCCTTAACTTGGTCTGCAAGCGTGTCACTTTTTAGCTGCTCGGAGATGTCTGAGATCAACTCAGGAGTGCCTCGTACAAGTTCGCTGAGTGCACTGACGTATTGCGGCCGCTCCGTCGCCACACCGCCTAAGCCCCCCACACCATTTTTCAGCCGAGCTCTCGCCTCGTGCAAGGAGAGCTTAACTGCAGCGGCTTTTTTAGCCGCTTTGCGGCTCGCCGGAAAAACCCAAGCGCTGCCGAGCGATGCATGCCTCGACGACAATAATTCAATCTCTGCCCAGCTATGGCTGACAGCCAGAGTCCTATCAGCGGATTTTGACTCTATTGTCTCCGTGAGTTTCATACTGCTCAGCCAGTCATTGTTGGCGGCGATCTGTATGATTTCTTCAGAGCTTACGGAATCGGTGTTTTGACGCAGAGGTGATCCATCACTGTTCACAAAACGCAATTTAGTCTTACTGATGGTGCCAGGGCTGGTCACCTTATAACGCGCTTCATAGTTGCGCCCCGCATAATGTTCGGTCGCTTTCCAATCGTCACCAGCCTGCAAAGAGGTTTGGAAAACAGCCACTACGTTACGCAATATCTCACGGTTTTCCTCCGGCAATTGTTCTGGAAATTCAAAAGCGCTGGGCACTCCGGCCAGAGTATATCGAACCCGAAAAGCGCGCCTAAGGTCGCGATTGGTTTGCGCATTGGACGAGCCGGAAACTTTCAGATCAAGCTCGGAAAACTGTAGGCCAACTAGGCTTTGAGTTTGACTCACTTCTAGGGTTTGAAAGTTGAGTAATCCGTTCAGCGATAACTCGATGGGCAGGGCTTGGCCCTGCGCCAAGTCCATGCTGAATTTTGACTCCATTGCCAGGCGATAACTTTGGCTGATCCCCACCCGCCACTGTATGGCGTTGTCTGCAGGCTCTGTTGTGGGCGAGCTAACTCGCTGAGACTCAGACGAAGTGCTTGTCAAAAATACAACGGTGAGCAAGATGACAACACCGGCCACAAAGGTCAGTGATAGTTGTTTAAACATCAAGGTTTAGAGTCCGGGCTCGTAGTAGTTTGTGTCACCTTCGATGCTTACAATCTCAATATCGGTGCTGACATCGAGCAGGACATCTTTTTGGTACCAACCCACCCACTTAGCCAAATTCAAATAATAATTGACTCGGTAAAGCCCTGGGCATACACCGGTGAAAAAGCCCCAGTCGCATTCAACTAGGGTGGGTAAATAAATGCCCACAAAACCTTGGATAAGACCGGACATGCCGGTCAATTCGTTTTCTACCTTCAATCCGGGCCGGATATTAACCGCGACGGTATAGCCATTGTTATCGTTACCATCATTCGTCACTGTTGCAGCGAGACTTGGGTTTATTGTTAGTTTATCGTCAATCAATGTCAGCTGGCCGGATACGCCTGCGCTAATGCCGCCGCCGGCCTCAGCACTGGCTGTGCCATAGGCATTTACGTAGGGGGTTACCGTCGCGTCCAGATGGCGTGTTCCCATCAGTTTCATCTCCAGTTTGACGCCTACTGTGCCCATGGCTAGAAGGTTAACCACAACCGGCACTGGCCCAATGGTAAATACCCTTGTCCGCCGCTTGGATTTCGAATAGGAGTAGGTCTTGCCCTCCGTCAACTCTTGATCAATGTCACTCGCTCTGAGTGAACGGTTATAAATTACGTCGTCCAAGGCGCCGATGGTGAAGTTGAACTCATCGGTTTTCGCCAAAGCTTCTCTGGTGTCGTAACCCACAAACGCATCCGCTTCGGCGAAGGCAAACTTGGTGCTTTGGCCAACAATGTAAAGGGGTGCGACACTGCTAGCATTAAAGTACAAGCCCTCATCGGTGCCTCCGGCGTTTGCATTGAGACTAAGGCCAATACCCAAAGTGGATGAACCCCAAGTCTGAGCGTATTCCTTATTGAAAAACACTGGGTTAGTCGCAACGCTGTATTCAGAACTGTAAGGTGGGTACTGAGGCAGAGGTGGCAGTGGAGGAACGGGCGGAAGGCTCATTGCAACGGGCGAGCAACTGACATTATCTTCTGTATCGCGATCCACCACCTCAGGATTACTGGCTCGAATTTCCACACAAATATCCGCACTGAGAACCTCAAACGCAGGCCCCTCATCATAGGGATTATCGATGTCAGTGGAATGTGGCAAGCGAGAGAGAAACAAACTTAGCGCTGAGATTTCTTCAGAAGAAAGATCGGGTGGTGGAAAGGCAGGGTCTGAAAGAGTAACAACAAGATGGCGGGCTGAAACCTCGATTTCCTTGGCCAATCGCCCCGGTAGGTATAGGTCTAAGTGAGCCGACTTATTGTCAGTGTCTTCCAGCACAAGCTCATCACCCGCTTGCCCAGCTTCTTGTGGTTCCAGCAAGCCTAGAGGCAACCACTCTTCATCAGTGGCGTTTCCATCAGGGTCGACTTGATAAGCATTCATATACCGTGCTTCGTCAGAGTTCCACAGGTACAAGGGCACAATATGTGTTGCGTCGTCTGTCGGGCTTGGCTTGAAAAAGACGGTGCCACCGTCAGTGCCACCACCAGTACTCGGTCCACCATCCGAGCGCTTCAAGCGCAGGTAGGCAAAGGCTTCAACATCCACAGGTTCGGCGTTACCACGAACCGACATCTCCAATGTGCCATTGGCGTCTGAGTTTTGAAAACCGCCTTCAAGCTCTTCGTAAGTGGTGGTGTCCAACGGCAGCACTTGGCTTTCTAGTGTCCATAGGTCCAAACTCAGGTCGATGGCAGTTGCCGCGGGGTCGAGGTCGACGTAAACACTTGTGTCGTTGTCTTTCTCGTCGGTCTCGGCAACTTCATCACCGCCATCGAGAAATACAGCAATGTAATAGGCGCCTTCATTTAAACTCAGCGGCAATTCAACATCCATGTCAACATTGCTGGTGCCAACTGAGAGACCTTCAATGCTCTTCGCACCGATTGGAATTTGTTTATTGGCTTTTAGGTCTATGGCAAAGACAACCAGACCGACCTCTTCCTCAGCTTCCTGCGCCTCGACAGTGATCGACAAATCTAGCGAGTAACCAATTCTGGTCTCCCCATTTGTAATGAGCACTTCGTGAGCTATTAGGTTTTGCGTTGTTGAGGCAAAACCATTGTCCATCACGGCATAGGCATCGTCTAAACTATCCGCCGTAGCATCAATATCTGCAATAACCTCAGCAAGCGTCTCTGCGCTAGGCTGTTCAGCATCACCCGACTCAATTTTGTCGACAAACACCTTAGAGAACTCGAGTTTATTGTCGACCACGGTCACATCGTCGCCCTGCACACCGTTCAAAATCGCCAAGGATATTCTTTGCAGGCTCCACTCTCCTGAATCGAGTTTGCCGACGTAGAAATTAAGCCCACCGGAATCGGGTTGGCGCCCAAACAATTGCAGAAAAAGATTGGTGACAAGCTCGGTGTTATTTAGACTTCCAAAGCGCTCTTGATATTCGGGAGATTCACCAAATGCTGTGATGATGCTATTAATATCACCCCCTTCATTGGCCAACCTGCTTGACCAATAAGCCAAACCACCTGGATCGCCGGGCCTGCCGTAATAGGCCAAATAAGCACCGAGTACAACTTCCTCGTTGGTAGAGAAGTCTCTTGCGGAAGAATGTGAAGTGAAAAGCGTAAAGGCGAGCAAAAGGGTCAGGCGAGCGAACATTTCTATCATTCCTTGATTAATGTGCGGATGAGAATAACGACAAATTGCTGTCAAGAACAGCAAAAAGTTTGAGATTCCAGAAGATCTTGATGCAATACTAAATGATGACTCGAAAAACCGGATCTCTAGACTGAGGATTAGCCAATTCATCCACAGCGGAATACTGCACCTTGCCGCCAAAGAGTATTGTCACAGCTCGCGGCACACATCGTCACTTAAGGAGCATCTATCCACGGGAAATATTACAAGCTAACTGTGAATGACATAGCCGCGCGCAACTAAAGCAAAGATATTATTCAAGCCTACTTAGTGACACAGAGCTCTTGTATTTTTACTTTAAGGCGCTGCTGAAACTCGGGCGTGGCGTCCGCAGCGTATGTCATGTACATGCCCATGAGTACTTGCCTGCGGTATTGCTGAAGGTCGATGTAACCGTTAACCCAGTCTTGTCGTGCCAAACGCTGGCAGCCAAACAATTGCTGAGCCAGTGACAGGCTATCAATCTCACCCTGCAAAAATCCGTTATCTCGAGCCGACTCACAAGTTTGTTGGGCAATTACCAATGATTTTTGGAAAATACCGTTCGGAGATTCATGCTCAAATAACTGCATGCGCTCACCCGTTACAAAAGCCGCGCGATAAAACGCTCCGTTATCGCGGAACAATTCATGCAAGCTATCAATGAAACTTATCGCACCTTCTATAGGGTCATGAACACTGTCGTTTGCCATGACTTCCTTAATTTTTACCACCATCTCTTCACACAGTACTACGAAAATGTCGTACTTCTTACCAAACAGATTATGGATAGTGGGTATGGACACTTCGGCTGTTTTCGCAAGCTCACTTAACGTAAAGGCTTCAAAGCCCTTGCTTGTGATTAGGTCTCTGGCAAGGTCAAGTATGCGCTTCTTGCGCAGCTCTTTGTTCGCTTGTCGGGTTGTATTGCCGCGAGCAACGCCTGCTTTGTTCATGTTTTAACCTAATCTAGTGGGAAACAGCTTGACCACAGTTTTTATTGATGATTAAATTTGCCGAATAGTAAAAACTGTGGCAATCGAGAGACACTATTATGCAGCAAGATATTAGTAAATCAATTGAGGCCTGCGCCTCCCATTATGGAGATGACGCAGACGCAATGCGGAGCTATTTACTCGAGGGCGAAAAACAAGCTCTTAAGCTCAACAATCGCGGCCCTATACGTTTCGATGAAAATGGACACTTAGCTCAGGATATCCTCGATGCTTATTCAGAATATGGTTTCTATATTTTTGAAGATGTACTCCAAGCAGACGAACTAAACGACATTGAGCAAGAACTTGAGAGCATGAGGACCACCTTCCCTCTCGAGCCCAATGGACAGTTGGACCGTAACGGACAGCCTGCTCTAGGCGCCGATTGCTTGGCGCCCAACTTAATCTGGTCAAAACCATTAGGGGACCCTCTGGGGGGTTCTGATGTGGCCAATGGTCGCCATCAAATAAAAATGTTCGAACCAACAGCCGACAATTCAAAGCCAGAATGGGCGCCCTTCGTTCTTTTGGGCTCCTTGCAATTCTCTGAAACTTGCCTTCGTGTCTATGGACATCCACAGATATTGCGCGTTGCAGAAGCGGTAAACGGTAAAGACTTCGCCCCCTTTAATGAAAGCCTTTTTATTAAAGACCCAGGTATTGGGGCCGCGGTTTCTTGGCATCAAGACGGCGATACTCATTGGGACAGTGATAACTTTGATGAGGGCATCCACGGCTTTAACTTTATGGCTCAAGTCTATGGCAGCACAGCGGTAAATGGTGTTTGGGTAAAACCGGGCAGCCACAAAGTTGGGAAAATCGACATCAAAGAACTGGTTGAAAAGGCAGGTAGCGAGAGGCTCGAAGGTTTGGTACCCATGATTTGTAATGCGGGCGATGTGGTTATTTGCAATAGACAAATTCTACACGGTTCATTTGCCAATTCAGGTTTTGAAACTCGCGTCACGGTCAACTTTGGTTTTCACCGTCGCTCATCCGTTCTAGGCGTACACGGGGCTGGGATACACAGCGAGGCGCAAGTCTATGACGAGGCTATTATCGAGCAGCGCTCTCGCGTTATTGCCTACGCCATCGACGCTCGAAAGCAACGTTTCCCAGAAGAAGTTAGCTACGATTACCGACCACTGTCTACCTTAGACAAAGATTTCACTTGGAATGAACAGGCCAAGCACAGCTTAAAAGATTACAACCTACAGGATCTCAGTATATAGTTTTGCGTGATTAGCCTTGCGCATGCAGCGCAAGGTGTGATGTCTGGTGAATCGATGAATACGATTATCAGCCGTCTTGAAGTGTTCACTAAGGAAATAAAATAGATGGGCACAGCCGTCGTTAAATACAGTTCAAAAAACAGTTTAGAAAATACTTCAGATATTCATTGGGGAGTGTTGCGTGGTGATAGCATTTTTAAGTTGGATAAAAAATTCCACCATCAAAGTGACATAATCAACTTGTACTTTGATGCGCGCGAGACCTTTAATTCCGCTGTTTGTGCAACACCCACACCAAGGAACAGCGTTAACTTCCACCCACCCATTTCACAAAACACTCAGTTATTTGCGCAAGGCCTCAACTACGCTGACAGCCGATCAGAAGCAGAGATTGACGCCACACAAAAAGAAAACTTAATCTTTTATAAAGCCAGCAGCAGCCTAACCGGCCCCAACAGCAACATCATTCGACCACGAGAATGTGAGCTGCTTGACTATGAAATTGAGCTGGGCATCAGTCTTAAAAAAGCAATTTCTTCTGAAATATCAATTACCGAGGAAAATTTGTCAGAGTATGTAGCCGGTTTATTTTTATGTAATGACGTATCAGCACTCGACATTATGTTTGGCGCCCCCATGCTGCAGTTCTTTAGAGGCAAAGGCCAGCGCACTTTTTGCCCGGCCGGGCCAGTTTTATATTTGACAGATCCTGAGGATTTAAAAAAACTTCATCAACTAGAATTAGTACTAAAACTCAATGGCGAAGTAAAGCAAAAGGCATTGACTGATCAAATCATTCACAAGCCTGCCAAAACTCTAAGCGAGATCTCACAATTTGCCGACATGCGCATTGGCGATTGCTTGCTAACGGGCACACCCAGTGGCGTGCTCGCCGGCCAATCTTTGAAAATCGGCCTCTCCATTTTACTTAACTTCACCAACGATAGAAAACGTAGAGAAAAATTTACTGCGGCCCAAAAATCTGCATCGGAATTTTTAAATCCAGGCGACACTCTGGAGCTATCGATCAAATCTGTCGATGGCAGCATTGACTTGGGCACCCAGACAAATAAGATAGTTGATGCCCAGTAAGTAAAAATTAACACACTTTCACCTGGGCTTGGTTATGAGCATAAACAACAAAAAATTGTCATCACTGGCGCAGGATCTATTGGCTGTTATTTGGAGTTGCGACTAAATGCTACAGGTAATTAAACCAGTCCCAGCGGCAACTCGGTTGTGTATTTCACCTCGCTCAAGGCCACACTGGAGTTGATATCTTGTACGCCCGGCAGTTGCGATAATTGCTCGCGAAAAAACTGCTCGTAGCTTTCCACGTCCCGAGTGACGATCCGCAGAAGAAAATCTGTGCGCCCCATCATTACGTAACACTCTGTTACTTCGGGAAAGGAGCGAATTTTTTCCTCGAACTCCCCCACCGCCTGACGGCCGTTGGCAGTGAGCTTTACTTCCGTGTAGATCATCACGTTCAGGCCCAACTGTTTACGGTTGAGCATGCCAACACGGCGATCAATAAAGCCTTCGTCCTCCAAGCGTTTAATTCTCCGCCAACAGGGAGGCTGGGAAAGGTTGACCTGCTCGGCAATTTCCGAAGCCGAAAGACTGGCATCGGCCTGGATCAGTTCAAGAATTTTGCGGTCAGTTTTGTCGAGCTTCAGGGCCATTGGGGTCTCCGGCGAAGTATCAGTTCCTAGTGTTTTGTCGCGGCTAAGTTAAAGACTTCCAACCCGCCACTCACCAAGCATAACTAATATCAATAAATCACCGAAATAGCCAGCATCTATACCTAATAATGGAATATCGGTATATATAATACCAAAATGTTCTCATTTCCCCGTCAACACGAATGATTAATTCGCTCAACTTAACGTATAGTCTCCTTTTCTCGGGGCCCTGGGGCGGTCCCTCCACAATATCGATCCCCCCCACTGCGTAGGGCAAGCATAGAAGCGGCCCCGAAGAGGTGCTAGCCCTTTTCGAGAACTGAACATCGGACTTAAAAAATAAATGAGGTTCCAATGAAGTTATCAGCCTTTGGAGAAAAATTTGCCGGAAAGTCAGGCATTGTTGAATTGATGGACGACCTGGGTTCTGCACTTAACGAGAACCCCGATATGATTTTTATGGGCGGCGGAAACCCCGGCCGCCTGCCAGAGGTGGAAGCAATCTTTCAGCAGCGCCTTGAAGATGTGATGGCCGACCCGCAACAGCGCCATAGCCTGTTTGGTATTTACCAATCGCCACAAGGCGACAAAGAATTTCGCGAGCAGATTGCCGCTTTTTTGAAAAAGCAGTTTGGCTGGAACCTGAGTGCTAACAATATCGCCGTGTCCAACGGCAGTCAGTCTGCCTTCTTTGTACTCTACAATATGTTCGCCGGCACCATGCCCGACGGTAGTCATCGTTCTATTCACTTACCTCTGGCGCCAGAATACATTGGCTACGGCGGTATCGGTTTGAGCGATAATTTTTTTACCGCCACACGCCCCAGTATAGAAATGCTGGATGAGCACCTGTTTAAATACCACGTGGATTTTTCCAAGTTGCAGCTCAATGAACACACGGCAGCTATGTGTGTTTCTCGCCCCACCAACCCGACCGGCAACGTACTGACCGACGAGGAAATTGCGCATCTCGATCAAATGGCAAAGGCCCAAGACATTCCCTTGATTATCGACGGCGCCTACGGCCTGCCCTTCCCCGGCATCTTGTTTACCGAGGCCAAACCGCACTGGAACGAAAATACTATCCTCGC
>Ga0209395_1006065_pt1 | contig 13277 bp, 7 predicted proteins | sample GOMGulsemesocosm_3_FD_184635 | JGI IMG/M metagenome (GOLD analysis project Ga0209395, IMG submission 184635) | Methane-oxidizing microbial communities from mesocosms in the Gulf of Mexico - GOM9D Gulf of Mexico (SPAdes) (version 2) | ecosystem: Environmental > Aquatic > Marine > Cold seeps... | reverse complement strand
CCCGCAACATCTGGTTGATAGAAAAAGAAGAAGACGACAACAATATCAAATATTGGTTGCAAGTTAAGTTTGAACAAGAAGTTGATGTGACTGGTTTTAGAGTTCTTGTTAACGGAATATCTGTTGATTTAGGCAGGAGCCCAAGAGGAGTTACAATTCTAACTTCAATTGATGGTGATCAGTTTGAAGAACAAGGCTCTTATAGTCTCTCTAAGGCTATTGATCAAAGAGCTAATCTACCAGAAAAAATCACTCTAAAATATTTCAGAATTCAAGTAGATAGCAATTTCGGTGACGCATATATTGAAATAGATGAATTGGAAGTTTATTCTGACTAATATCAAACTCTGGATATCGATAGTTAATTTTGACTATCGATTTTTCAGCTTTAAGTCCTCATGCAAGGTTAATTCTTTCATATAACAAGTAATTCCCTAATTTCTCAGTCACTGCATCAGCTTAGATAATTAGCTGGCTATAGATCTTTCAATCACTATCACTTTTTATCTGCCTTTGCTGACGTTGTTTTTGTTGAATATTTTCAATGATTTTTAAGTAAGAATTCATCGACCGCAATTCTTTAAATAACGGTTGTTTTTCTATTTGATATGATGACAGCAGACCTTGCTCTACTGCTTGAACTAAATATCGAATGGCCATTTTTGTTTTTTTTGTTTGGGAAAATAACAAAGCAAGATTATAGCTATCACTCGATTTATCAGATCCTCTTACATGAAGCATTTCTGCAGATACGATCATCTTCGCAATGAGTTCTTCTGACCTTTCCCCTGCAAGTAAAGCAGATAGTAATTCAACACGAGAAAACTTCTTTTGGTCACTTTGATTCAAATACTTTACGCTATTTTTCCTAAAGGGTACATCCATATACTGTGTATAGGCATCAGCTAATGCACCTGAATATAAATAGCTATCAGCTAACCCCTCAGCTAATAAAGGATGATTTTCATGACGTTCTAATGCCTTTATATAGGTATTTATTGCCTGTTCAAATTGCCCCATTTCAATATACAATTGCCCCAAATGATAGGTTGCTAAAATATAATCAGGTTGAGCTGCAATCGCTTTGTCAAACCACCATTGTGCCTGCTCATATTCTGCTAAGCGTTGTAAAGTAATGCCATTGTGTACCATAGCAACAACGTATGTAGGTTCAAGTAATAGCACTTGTTTACTTAAAGACAACGCCTCAGCTAGCTTCCCTTGTTCACTATAGATAAAAGCAATATTGGTCATTATTTCAATATTATTAGGAGACAATGTTGTGGCTGTTAAATTTGCATCAATACTCTTTGATAACCACCCTGATATATAATAGGCACTTCCTAATGCTTTATAGGCTTCAGCCGAACGATTGTCGTAGGTAATTGCTTGATATGCATTATCTATCGCTTTTAGACGATCGCTTTCATTACCATCAAACTGAAACAACTGTTGGCTATAAGCTTGGCTTAAACCAGCATAAGCTAGAGAATATCGTGGATCTGCTGTAATTGCTCTGTTAAAAAAATCAATGGCAATACCATTATCTACTTTTCGGTAACGATTATAATATTGCTTCGCTTTTTCAAGGTATTGAGCGGCAGTTTCATTACTGTTTACGTGGTGTTTCACTTGAATCTTTTTATTATTAGTTAAAGCTTCCTCTAAACTTTTTGATAACTCCTGCTGTAAATCACTTAACCCATTTATTGATGAGCTAAAATCAGCATGCCAAATTAGTGTTTGTATATTTATATCTGTTAGTTTTAGTCTTACATGTAAGATATTGTCAGGTGATAAATACATGTCTTCTTCGAGTACTAAACCCGCATTAAATTTTTTCGCAATTACATCGAGTGATCGACCTGTTTTAGGCAAATCATTGATAAAACCAGGGGAAACTAATTGTATATGACTTACTTTTGAGAGTGTCGTAATCAAGGTATCATTTATTTTGTTTACAATATGGCTTTTTGAACTAGGCAATTGTTTACCTGAAGGTAAAAAAACAATTCTCGAATGACTGAATTTCTGCTCAGTGGAATTAAACATTGAGAACATCATCATAGTGATAAACATAAAGGAAAGTATGAATAACCCTCCTTTTGACAGCTTCCGCCAAAATGAACTTATTTGGTGTATGCTAAAGCTGGGGAATTGATCATGTGCAGTTAAATCAAGCATCACCGATGGCGGTTTTTGAACAATACAATTGCAGGTTACTTCAGGTAATATTCGATAACCTCGCCCCCTCACCGATTCAATATAAAATGGGTTTGTTGCATCATCCCCTAATACCTTTCTTAAAAGTTTAACTCGCTGTTTTAAGGTTTCATCACCAATAACTCTTTCAGGCCATACTCTTTGCATTAACGCTTGTTGGCTTAATAACGCAGGTGCAGATTCAACTAATGCAACAAGCAAATCATAACTTAATTTAGGTAAAGCAACTTTGCTGGTGTCTCGAGATAATTCTCCTCGTCGAACATCTAAAACCAAGTCAGCAAATAAATAATGAGTTACTGTTCTTCGTTTATCTTTCATTCTTTTGTCTCATTAGTGAAAACCCTAATCACTTAAACTCTATGAATCTACTTTATGTATTGAAGTTAACTTATCGTATTTTCACCTAACTTTAAAGCATGCATCACTCTTTCACCAAGTCTTCACCAAATCTTTCTGTTAACTTCACCATTCTTTCAAGTAGTCAAAAACTATAAGTTTTATGCTAATAGACGTTTATAAAAGATACTTAAAATAATAAAACACATCAATTATCACAACACTTTTTTAGCGAAGGAAAAAATATGACAACAACAACTATGAGCGCAGAAGAGGCAAATAAAATGCCTAAATCTGTGCAATATGATGATTTATGGGGACATCCAAAACCATTATGGATGTTATTTATGGCTGAATTTTGGGAGCGCTTTGCATTTTATGGTATTCGGTGGGCATTGACCCTGTATATTGTTGCGCAATTTTTTAATGGTGATGCAACCGGTCAGTCTTTTGCTTCAAATACCTATGGTGCTTATTTGGCTCTCGTTTATGCTAGTGCTATTTTTGGTGGTTATGTCGCTGATAAAATCATCGGCTCCCAACACTCAATTTTAGTTGGTGCACTGATCATGGGAACGGGATTATTTTTGATCATGTTACCCAATGAAACTTTTTTTATGGTTGGGCTAGCTACAGTTATCGTTGGAAATGGCCTATTTAAACCTAATATTTCAAATCTTGTTGGAAAAATTTACCAAGCAAACGATCCCCGAAGAGATAATGGTTTTAGCATTTTTTATATGGGTATTAATGCTGGCGCCATGGTATCGCCAATAGCCACCCAATGGTTAGCAAGTACTTTGACAGATACACCAATGATGGATAATTATAAAGCTGTTTTTGGTGCCGCTGGTGTCGGTATGTTGATAAGTTATGTTTGGTTTTATATTGGTCGTCGTCAGTTAAAAGGAATTGGCGCTATTGAAAAGTCACCAATAAGAACCAAAAAACTGATATATGTTATTGGCGGAGCAATTTTATCCATTGCGCCAGTGTATGTTTTAATGGCTTATGCTGGTGCGCAAGTACTAGCATGGTTACTGTTTGTTTTATTTGTCATTCTTGGCGTTATGCTACTTAAGGGCGCAAAAAAAGATGGAAAAGTCGCAACAGATCGTATTATCGCTTGTTTGATTATGTTTGCGTTTAACGTTATCTTTTTCATGTTTTTTGAGCAGGCTGGCAGTTCATTTACTTTTTTAGCACAAAATATTGTCAACAGAGATATCACTGCTGGTATTGAATTCAAAATAGCTTGGTTTCAATCCGTTAATTCCGTCAGCATACTTATATTTGCTCCTATTGTTTCTCTACTTTGGTTAGCGATGTCTAAACGAAAATTAGAGCCAAGCATCCCTCGAAAGTTTGCATTAGCGCTACTCTTTACGGGTTTGGGTTTTTTGGTCTTAGTTTATGCCTTAGAAAACTTACTTGACGATAATAATTTGATCCCTCTTTGGCCCTTGGCTGCATGTTATGTTTTACATACTGTTGGTGAGTTATGTTTATCGCCTATTGGTTTATCTATGGTAAGTAAATTAGTTCCTCCTTCAATGGCTGGCTTAGCTTTTGGTGGCTGGTTTTTAAGTACGGCGATAGGAAATAACTTCTCTGGTATACTTGCAGGCAGTATGAGTGGTGAAACAGGTATGACAGTCACGTCAGCGCTTAATGGTTTTGATTTTAGTTTTTGGTTACTTACTGGGGCAGGTATACTTTTATTTATTGTAGGGCCGTTGATAAATAAATTAATGCACGGAGTTAAGTAATAGCATTTTTAAATGCGATAAAAACAACACCAGAGTATACCAATATTGACAGGATGCTCTGGTGTTTAATAATATTGTCATTGAGTTAGGTTGTTGCTTAGTGCTCAACTCAAGTATCTAGCGCCAATTCTATAACCATGATCAAGACCATGTTTATAACTTGAGTGTAAAACAGTTTGATTATTAATCATGCAAATTTCACCTGTCCCTTCTGGCTCCCCCCAACGTTGTTCAAGAATTAGCTGACCAAAATAATCCATTTCTTTTCTGTCATGTTTAAAGATACTGTAATGACCTCTTCGCCCTTTTTCGCCAGGTTGTAATGATTTTTCAACATAGGATTGTAAATAGGCGACCGCATTATCGATAAATATCGTTGAAGCCTTTCTTGGTGATTTCTGCTCTGCATCAAATGGGTCTCGCGTATAAAAAGAGTATTTATTTTCGTGCGCATCCCCCCGATCTGTATGAAAGTTTAAATGTGGAAAGTTGTTACGGTGATACAACTCTTTAATATCAGTCACTAAATAGGCATTTCTAAAGATAAGCGCACCAAACTCTGCAATAAGCTCTTTTAAATGACTATCCAACACCATTTCTTGACTGTGCAGTGCTAATTCACAAGGTTTTTCAAATGTAATGACTAAACCAAAATCCTTAAAGTTTAAAGGGGCCGGTATTTCAGCTTGCAGACAGAGTGCGCTAATATCTTCAAAAATCAATTCGTTATAATGTGATAAAATTTTATCAGAATACTCCTTAATCGCGATTGACAATTTAAAGGGCTTATAATTAGTCACCGCATTAAGTTTCATACTTATACGATCAATTATCTGTTGATTTGTAATGAGTTCTTCCATTGAAATGACCCTAGTAATACACCAAAAGTATAAAAAATTATGATCTCAGCATGCAGGTTTAAGTAAGAGATAGCCCTTTATCAGTTTGTTCTTAAGTAGAAATAACATCTGGAAATAGAGCAGATATAAACCTCTTTTGTCATATCTGATTAATCCATATTCTTAGCGTTCATTTAAAGTCCCTAAAAGTCGTTATATTCCTGGATTTGTTAATAATCGAAGTAAATATCTTGAAGTCGTTTAGATACATATCATTGAACAGCATCTAAAGATTTGTTCAAAATATTTAAATAATTTTCACTACTTTTTTTTAATAATTCGGGCAAATGCTCAGCAATCACAATGATATCTTTGTGTAAGCTTTTTAAATCAATTTTATCAACAAGGCTTAAGTCAGGTTTTAATGCAAATGTATTCTGCTGGCATGATTTTGCTGTATAAGTGAGACTTAATGCCCAAGATACGACTAATAAAGATTTCGCTTTTAACAATGACAAGCAATCGTCGATTATGCGCAGTAACATAAATGAGTCTGTATAAAACCAAAGTTGAGGTAATTTATCTAATTTACCGCAGCTATTATTATGGCCTTCACACGACCAACAGGTTTTACAAATATTCATCGAATTAAAACAATATACAAGCGGCACTATTGAGCTCTCTATGGGATATTGTTTGGCATCTGAAGATAGGTTTTCAATACTTAATACACAATCATTAGAACAGTTACATGTGCATTTTGATGAACCACAATGTGAACATACTTCGTTGCAGTTATCACATGGTCTTACTGAGTTATCAGAAAGTTGACTAATAATGAATTTTAATTCTTCAATTTGTCGATGGCTTGTTGCTATTTTATTGTCCGGTTGAATTATTTTCATTTATATTATTCTATTCTGTTTTTTGTAATAGTAAAAACAAGATGATCACTTACATTTATTGTGGTTATATTACAGTATAGAAATTAATCTGAAAATTGCAGGGTTTAATGTAGGTTTGCTATTATTTAATCAGTTGATGCCTTTATTTGCGCTCTTTTAGCTTACTTTTTAATTATTAATTGGCTGAATTTGTAGCCAATGTATAGCGTCAAAATTATTATCAAATACTTTTACTTTTTGCTGCTTCCCTAAGGTTATCCGGGCTCTTAATATATCCAATATTACCAATGACTTAATAACGAGAGCAAATGCGTGTAAATGTTTATTATTCAACCATAAATTAAATTTATTAATTTCATGAAACGCTTCCGGTGTTGCACCGTTGAGCTTTAACATATCATTTAAGAGTAAAAAAGCATTATCGCCTAATCCTTCTATAGCTAGGCGTATTTTCCTAATACACTCCTTAATTCCATACTCATTAAAAGCTCCTGACATTGTTACTGTTATTATCGTTCCTTCAACAGTAATGATGTAATCGCCATGTTCAACGTTCATTAAACTACTCTTCCTTTATGCTCCACTATTGCTTAATGACAAACAGTGATATTTAACAAGTTTACCTTGTAAATTACGTTTTCTAATGTAAATACATTTTACTCGTAGTTGGTCAAATTCTTGGGTGTGACATTATTAGTGCTTGAGTGTGACAACTCAATAAAGTCTTACTTACTCAAATGAAGCCTTTGCTACTTGATTTAATCTCTTGATGTGCCTGCAGTAATCCAGTTATCCGCATTGGCACATCACTGCGAGTAACTAACAAATCAATAAAATACCGCTCCTGGAGAATGTGACATAACAAGTTATGTCACATTCACGGGAGACGGAGCGGTAGAAACTTTCTAATCATGCATATCTAGTTAACTCTATAGATAACCTATATTTATCATAAATATTTTTATCTGAAAATAACCAAACACTCTGCATATTTATTTTGTTATCTTATTTAAAACAAGGAATTAGCGGTAGTAATAAAATGACAAAGAGTAGCAATTAACCGACAGATAGGTTCTTTTTTCTATTTTTTTTTAGAAAAAGGATGATTTTCATACAACTACTTACTTATTTAAGATTTTATTAAATGAAATGGGCTAAAGTCGAAGCCGATAGTGCCAACACAAAATGGCTGTCAACACGTATTGGGATACACGCGACAACGCCGCTCGATGACTTTTTACATCAATTTTTTCTATCTATTTTCAATCATGTAATTATTATAATGACTAAAAGTTTTAGGAACGTCAGTTTGTTTTACGGTATTCATTAGGTGTTTTACCATATTTAGCTTTAAAACAACGAACAAAGTAACTGCTCGAACCAAAACCTACTTGGTCGGCGATCACGGCAATTTGTTCGCCATTATCTAGCAATAAACAACCTTGTGTAAGTCGATGTTCACGCAATATTTCACTGAAACTAATACCAATTATTGCTTTAAGTTTTCGTTGTAACTGTCTATCACTCATCGCTAATTGAATAGAAATCATAGTCAAAGTTAACTCGGGGTCTTGATGGCCTTGTTCGATCAATTCTTTAAACTGGATCAGAAACTGTTGATCTTTTTTAGGAAAATCGTCAATGGTATATTTTGTCTTAACTTCTTTTTTTGTATCCATAGGAGCTTTAGCAACAACCGGGTCAAGATTCATATTATTAAGACGTTTTTGTAAAAGTGTTCTGATCGCTAATAACCTCTCGATGCGCATTAACAAATCTTGAGCGTCAAATGGCTTAGTTATATAATCATCAGCTAAATCAGAAAAACCTTTTAACTTACTTTGTTGGTCACCTTTTGCCGTTAGTAAAACAACAGGTATATGACTAATTGCCATATCATTTCGTATGGTAGCAAGTAACTCAAATCCATCCATTTTCGGCATCATAACATCAGAAATGATAATATCAGGACAATATGCTCTTGTTAATGCCAAAGCTTGTTGACCATCTTCAGCATTTATTATCAAATAATTATCAAAAAGAATTTGCTTTAAAAATATTCTCACTTCTTCGTTATCATCGACCACCAAAACCATGGGCTTCGTCGCTTCGGTATATTTATTATCATTTTCTGCAAGGTTAAGAATAAACTCTTTGTCGCTGTTTTGGTCTGCCAATTCGTTAACTGTTTCAGGAAGTAACTCTCTAGTTGAATGTGATTCAATCTGTCCGTCATTACTCGATGGAGAACTTGCTACAGATTTGGTAATGTCCCTGACCTCATCATTTATCAATCCAACATTTGCCTTGACTTTGGGTAAAGTGAAAATGAAACTAGCGCCTTCATTTAATTGACTGTTAACCGTTATCTTACCACCTAAAATTTTGACTAACTCTTGGACAATGGCGAGTCCTATACCCGCGCCTGGCACATAACCATTATTATTTTCAAGACGGGTAAAACGTTCAAATATTTTAGTTTGTTGATGACTTGCAATACCACAGCCACTATCAGTAACATTAAATTTAAGATTTTGGCCTTGTTCAGTGACCTCAAGCCTAATAACACCACCAACTTGGGTGAATTTTATCGCATTAGTCAATAAATTATAAAGAATGGTTTCTAGTGCGTTTTTTTCACCACTTACCCACCATGAGTCATCGATAACACTGTCTAAATGCAGACTTATTTGCTTTTCTTGTGCAATAACATCAAAAGATTGCAAAATAAATTGGCATATTGTGGAAACTTGTTGCGCCGTATCTGATTCTTTTCGCGGTTTCCTTAACTGAGCTAAATGTAACAACTGCTCTACCATGGACAACAAACGGTGAGCATTACGCTCAATTAGACTGATATTTTGTTGAATCTGCTCATCATCACTATTTGCTTGAATAATTTTTGCAGGCCCCAAAATCAAGGTAAGTGGTGTTCTAAACTCATGAGATATATTGGCAAACAGCTGTTCTTTAGCGTGAGCAAGTTTAACGACTGAGCGACGTTCATTTTCTATCAACTTAGCGCGATAAAATAACCAAAATAATAAGAATACGAGACAAAGATATAAACTGTAAGCCCACCACGTTTGCCACCATGGGGAAAGCACTACTATTTCAAGCGTTAAGGGTTGCTCATATTTATGCCAGTCGCCTTTGTCATCACTTGCTTTAACTTTAAAGGTATAATTACCTGCAGATAACAATGAGAATGTGGCTTCTGGACGATTTATATCGGTATGAACCCAGTCTTTATTTAATCCCTCCATTTTATAGGCATATTTAACCTGCTCTGGTTGAGCAGCACCAACTCTTGCAAAACTAAAAGAGAAAAAAGTTGTTTCTGGCGGAATAACAATACGTTTGCTCTGTTCAATACTTTCATTTAATAATGCATTATCATTTTCGAATTCTGGTATTACCGATTTCCCCATGACCTTGTAATCAGTCAATAGTAATAAATTGTTAGTTGTCACACGACTTGATGAACTTACCGGAAAGGTAATTAATTTATTCTCCGCGCGAACTAAAAACTTATCATTAGCGATAAGAAATCCATAACTATATCTTATTTGACCAAAGTCAGGGTGACTCATTTGAGAAAGGTTAGGAGCTATGGAGCAGGTAGTACAATCAATATTAATCTTACCTTTATTTATTGAAACAAGCTTATAGACATGTTTGTTGATATTCAAAAACAACTTATCTTCATCATGATTTAAATATAAGGCGCTAACTTTATCTGTCGTATTTTTAGCTAATTGACGCCATTGCCCTGTATTAATGTCTATACTCATCAGCCCTAACTTTTGAGTACTTAGCCAGAGCTGTTTTTTCCATTTTAGCGCAGCATAAACCACCCCTGTTTTAATGGGCAATTGCTCAATAGCCTGACTCTTTTTATCAAACCAATAGAGCTGTTTCAATGCGGTTGAATAACTGCCCACTAATAACATTCTAGAATCATCAACATCAACCAATTCAGCTAATTGAATGTTAGTCGCAAGATTTGAAAATTCATCTTTAACGGTATCATAATGAATAATGCCTGAACCATTTTCATTGGGGTGCTTTTGTACAATGCCATATAACTCGCCAAGTACATCTGAACCGATTCGTTCAATGGTATTTGTCGCCAATTCTCCATTAAGCGTTAAATTATATTGTTTTGTTAATTTAGTTTTTAAATTAATCTGGTAAACACCACCTCCCGTAGTACCTAGCCAAACAATATTATCTACGTCGTGATAAATAGAATAAACAGTATGTTCAATACTGGTTATATAACTAACGGTATCGTCTTTAAGTTGGAATATATCTTTGCCACAAGCAAAAGTTACGGCTCCTTTCGTTTTTTGTGCTCTAAGTGGCGTACAATTATCCTTATCTATATTTGCCCACAGCTTAATTTCTCGGCTATTTTTTGTCAGCTGACTTAAACCTTTTACGGTGGATATCCATAAGGTTTCTTGTCGATCGATAAAAACGCCTCCCCAATATAATCGATCTGTTGATATTGTCGAACTGACTCCATTAACATGTGGATAGTGCTCAAAACTTTCATTTTCTGGTTGGAATTTAACAATGCCTGAATTTATTAAAGCTAACCATAAATGCCCCTTGCCATCCTCAACAATGTTAAGTAATACATTCGCTCTTACCCCATATTTTTTATTTTCTTCTGCCGCGAGTTCTATCGGGGCATAATGCTTAAAACTTTCTGAATTGGGTTGAAACAAATCTACCCCTGTAAAGGTGCTAAACCAAAGACGACCTTTAGTATCTTCAAATATATTGAACACCAAGTCAGCACTTATCGTTGTACTATCCGTTGGCTGATGTACATAGGCGTGTATCCCTTTTTTATCAATGCGCGAGACACCTTTGCCTTGTTGTGTGGAATACCAAATATCACCATTTTCAGTAACCGTTAATCGGATAACTATGTCCCCTTCCGATATAGGAAGTGAAATAGTTTGCTGTAATGTCAGACTTGCTTCATCAATAACATAGAGTTTATGACCTCTAACAAGATAAAGTTGTTTATTCTTATACGTTATTTCTAAATTAGGCGACTGTTCGTTGTCAGCAGCCGAATTAATACCAAATTTCTCTCTGATATTAACAAAGCTTAGTTGCTCGGAACGAGTGTCAAACAGTGCTAACCCTTTCCCTTTTTCACTAGTGCTGATCCATAAACGTCCTTGTTGCCCTTCAACAATATAGCCAATATTGATGTCCTTCATTGGATCTAAAGCAGGAAAGGTTTTAATTTCATTACCATCAAACCGTAATAGTCCCTCATTATTAACTAACCAGATAAACCCCAGTTTATCTTGTGTAAAACTGGTAATATTTGCTAAATCATATTGGCCTATATTTTCTAGATTTTTAAACTCTGGACCTACGTTAATAAAATCGACAGCTTGGATTTGAGAAGAATAGAGATGGGTAAGAATAAGGAAAATAAAAACATAAAGACTCTTGAAATGAGACAACATAAACACGGTATAAAACTCCAAACTAGAATCTACATTAACTTCAATACCAAACTAAAATAAAGTTAACATTCAATACAATATCAATTTAACAAAAATATATTCATAGATTATTACTAACTAATCATTACTTACGAGCTTTTATTCACAATGCGGCTCGAAGTTATACAGGTGACTTATGATAGAAATGAATTCTAGCATTATCGCTTAGACTCTTTATACAGCATTTTGGCAATTAGTCATTGAATTAAATCAATATTATTAATTTATCCAGTAATAAAGTTCGGTATTTTTCATTTTAAACGAATTAAATAGTTTTATTAAATATTTTGTAACTATCTTCTTGAGATAAAGAAGCCAAGATTTTAGGCCATGAAAAAATAGATAATGAAAAATTAACTGACCGATGCCCATCACAAAGATCTCGTTGAGGTTACCTTCTACTTATTAACCGTGCCTTTATTAAATCAATTTTGTCTACTACATTTACGGGACAAAATAAGCAAAAAATTCATCTCGGAAGAATCAAAAATGAAAAGTATAAATGTTATTGGTTTGGCTGGAGTATTGTTGACAGTTTTAACTCTAGGATGCTCAAAAGTAGAAAAAGAAGTCATACAATCTCCAGTAGCTAGTGTGAGAAATATTGAAGAAAGCCAAGCACTAGTCTTATTAAGTGGCTTACCTACTTTAAATACCAAAGACAGTATTGCCATTATTGAATTAGATCCTGAGTCACCAAATTTTGGCAATCTAATTTACGAATATGCCTTACCTGAATTTGATGCCCCTCTTCATCATTTATACTACAGCCCAAATGGTAGATTATATGCCACTGGCCTTGGTGCACAATGTAGTTTAGCTGAAATTTCTCTTGTCAGAGATGTTAGCGCAGCACCTACAATTACGGGTGTTGACTGCATTGATACCCAAGGTCAGCAAGTAGGTGAAGATATTATGTGGCATAGCGTAAATGAAAAGTTATATATGTTTGTCACGTTTATGGGAGGAACAGACGTTAGTCAAATTGATGCCGGCTCAATAGGCGTTTTTGATCCACAAACTAACAAAGTGATAAAGATTATTGAAGCACGTAAAAACCAATTGGAAGCTGGTGCCCCATACATAATGTACCCTCATGGTATTTCCGCCTACGGCGACCGTATGGTAGTGACTTCAACCGTTCACCCTAACCTTGCTGATGGTATTGGCAATGCTATCACTGTCATTGACTTAAATACCTTTGAAGCTATTGCTAATATTGTCACTGAAGATGCTAAACCGGTGGGTTTTCCTTCATCTCCTGTGGAAGTATTATTTGTACGTCCTAGCATAGTTGAGGGGGTTAAACCTGCGGTATTGGTCAATACCATGTTTGGTTTTGAAACATGGAAGATACCTTACAACGAAACGGATAAATCTTTCGGCATACCCGAAAAGCTATACGATGGTGCTTCGCAAAATACTGGCGTTCCGTTAGAATTCTATGGCAATGAAAATGAGCTTTTTATCAGTCATGCTATCCCTGGTATTGTTAAACGCTATGACTTAAAACAGTTACCTAACTTGGTTTCTTCAGGTGCAGATATAAAAACAGAGCTTGGCGCTCATCATATGATTTTTTATAAAAGTGCTTCAGGACGTAAACTTATTGCCGTTCAAAACAATTTATTGAATTTAGGCAACGCTGCAGATAATGACCCCACC
>Ga0209395_1006063_pt1 | contig 13278 bp, 9 predicted proteins | sample GOMGulsemesocosm_3_FD_184635 | JGI IMG/M metagenome (GOLD analysis project Ga0209395, IMG submission 184635) | Methane-oxidizing microbial communities from mesocosms in the Gulf of Mexico - GOM9D Gulf of Mexico (SPAdes) (version 2) | ecosystem: Environmental > Aquatic > Marine > Cold seeps... | reverse complement strand
TTTCTATCAATATGTTCCAGATAGAAAAGGTCGTCCTCAGAAGAAAATTGACCCTGCAGCAATTGAATTATTAAGCTCAATATGTGAATCAGAAAAAGAGTTTTCAAAACAAGAAATCATCGACCGCTGTATGATACCTATGCTAAATGAAGTGCTACTCTGTTTACAAGAAGACATCATAGCATCACCACAAGAAGCTGATATGGCCTTAATTTATGGTATCGGTTTCCCTCCATTTAGAGGCGGTGCGTTCCGTTACTTAGATCAAGTGGGTTTAGCTGAATTTGTAACTACTGCAGATAAATATGCTGATTTAGGTGCCATATACCAAGTTTCAGATTTAACACGTCAATGGGCTGAACAAGGCCGTAAATTTTATCAAGTAGAGGGCGTATAACATGCAAACTCCAGTAATAGTCGATTGTATTCGCTCTCCTATGGGTCGTTCTAAAAACGGTATCTTTAAGCATACACGTGCCGAAGATTTAAGTGCACATTTAATGAAGGGCTTAGTTGATCGAAACCCTCAGTTAGACCCTGCCGAAATAGATGATATCTATTGGGGCTGTGTACAACAAACATTAGAGCAAGGATTTAATATTGCACGTAATGCTTCATTACTTGCAGGTATTCCTCACTCAGTGCCAGCAGTAACAGTAAACCGCTTATGTGGTTCATCTATGCAAGCAATTCATGATGCCGCACGTGCCATTATGACAGGCGCTGGCGATGTTTATATTGTTGGTGGTGTAGAACATATGGGCCATGTGCCTATGAATCACGGCGTAGACTTTAACTTAAAACTATCTAAATCAGTTGCACAAGCAGCGGGTATGATGGGATTAACTGCTGAATACCTAGGTAAATTACATGGTATATCACGCCAACAACAAGATGAGTTTGCAGCAAGATCACATCAACGTGCTCATGCAGCAACTGTAGAAGGTCGCTTTAAACGTGAAATACTACCGACTTTAGGTCATGATGAAGATGGTACTTTAATTTCTATTGATACAGATGAAGTGATCCGCCCTGAAACTACTGTAGAAGGGTTATCAAAGTTACGCCCTGCGTTTGATCCGGCAAATGGCACAGTTACAGCAGGTACTTCATCAGCATTATCTGATGGCGCCTCAGCCATGTTAATGATGTCTGAAGAAAAAGCAAAAGCACTTGGTTTACCAATCAGGGCTCGTGTTAAATCAATGGCTGTAGCAGGTTGTGATCCATCAATTATGGGTTACGGTCCGGTTCCAGCAAGTAAAAAAGCATTGAAAGATGCAGGCCTAACAATAGAAGATATGGGCATAGTTGAGCTAAATGAAGCGTTTGCGGCTCAATCTTTACCTGTAATTAAAGATTTAGGTTTAACCGATGTTGTTGATGAAAAAGTTAACTTAAATGGTGGCGCTATTTCACTAGGTCATCCATTAGGATGTTCAGGAACTCGGATCAGTACATCTCTTATCCATTTAATGGAAGATAATAACGCTAAATATGGTTTGGCAACTATGTGTATTGGTTTAGGCCAAGGTATTGCGACTGTATTTGAACGTGTTGAGTAATCGACTAATTTAAACTTTAGTGTTCAGGCAAGGGTTTGTTTTTAATTAAACAGCCTTGCTTTTTTATTTTTAATTAACTAATTGAAATTACTTACTCAGGAATAGGTAAGCTAATTTTAAAGATTGTACCTTGGTTTATTTCACTTTCAACTTCAATAAAACCTCTATGCGCTTCAATAATTTTATAGCTAATCGATAAACCTAATCCAGTACCTACGCCCACTTCTTTTGTTGTAAAAAAAGGGTCAAATAATCTTTGCTTCGTTTTTTCATCCATACCACAGCCTGTATCTGTAATATGTAAAAATACAAATTCAGAACTTGCAAAAGTCTCTATCGTTATTACACCTTTATCTTTATTTATCGCATGCTTGGCATTAATTAAAATATTCATTAAAACTTGTTCAATTTGATTTTTAGTGCCAAAAACTGCAGGTATAGTATCTGTCAACTTTGTTTCTATATCACATTCATCATATTTGAATTCTGAAGAAATTAAATTTAAAACAGTTTCAATTGCCTCATTTAAATTAAAGATAATAAAACCTTCACTTCCAGAGTGTGAGAATGTTTTTAGGTCTTGTACAATGGCTTTAACTCGGGTTAATCCTCCAATACAAGTAGAAATAATCTCTTTACTATCTTCTAATAAAAATTCTAATTCATTGTCTGGATCAGATGTATGGTTCACCTCTTTATTTTCTTGTATTAATAAACTAAAAAAATTATCAAATTGGGACATGTAATCTTTGAGCGATTCAATATTGCTCATTACATATCCCACAGGGTTGTTTATTTCATGAGCAATTCCCGCAGCAAGCTGACCAATAGATGCCATTTTTTCTGATTGAGTGAGTTGTTTTTGTGTGTTTTTTAAAGAAGTATTTACTTTAGATAGTTCGGAGTATTTTTTATCTAACTTAATTTCAGCTAATTTTCTTCTGATAGCAATACTAACAAGTTGACGGCCCGATTCTAATGTTTGTAATTTTAAACTGTCTAAATTGCTATCATTCTCAAAAAAAACAGCTATCACATGATATTGATTTAAAATTGAAAATAGAGGTAATACAACAACATACTCTATGTTAGGCGCCATTAATGATTCAGAATGATAAAATTTTTCACTCGTTAATAATATTGTTTCACTTTGCGCTTCTTTTATATTTTTTATTACTTGTAACGCATTAACTTCATTTATTGAGTTTTTAATTTTTTGATTAAATTCATTTTCGACACCTTTAGTTAAAGGAGAACTCGCCTTTTCATGACAATAAATATAACTACAGCTAGTAGATAAAAAACTTGCACATCGCTCTAATAAACTTTGTATTATAGTCTCAACTTTATTTTTGCTAAAAGTTACTGTCGCTAAATAAGTTAGGAACTCTAATTGCTGCTGCTTTGATTGTTCATATTCAGCTTGCTCCAGTAATTTTTTTTTCAACTCAGTATTTTCATCTAATAAAGCTATATTTTCTTTTTCTAGTTTTCTATTCGTTAATTGTTCAATATTTTTATTCAATTTCAATTTATTAGCTAATACTCCATTAGATATTTCTTTTTCCATTAGGGTCTCAATTTTTGTTTTCAACTGATAAAAAAAATGCCTATACTGACATAAAGAATAGGTATATTTTTTATATATTGTTAGCGCTAATCAAAACTAATTTAGGATAAAGCAAAGTATGGAAGATGTTTTCAAACCCAGAATTATATTGGTTGATGATGAGGTTGAAGTTTTACAATCTCTTGAAAGAATATTCAGACGAGAATACGAAACCATTGCTTTTAATGATCCAGTAAAAGCAATCGAATTTATAAAATTAACCCCTATTCATATTATTATTTGCGATATGCGTATGCCTGAAATCTCAGGTGATAAGGTTTTAGCTCAAGTTAAACAACATCAACCAAAAGCGAGAAGAATTTTACTTTCAGGTTACTCTGATATGCAAAGTACGATTGCAGCAATTAATGATGGCGGAATTCATGCTTATGTCGCAAAACCTTGGGATAATAAACAACTTAAAGAAATAGTCAGTGATTCACTTCAAATAATTAAATTGGAAGTTGAAAATCAAAAACTAACAAAACAATTAAAAGCGAACAATGGAAATTTAGAAAACTTAAATAAAGAACTAGATAAAAAAGTAGAGGAACGCACACACTCTTTAAAACAAACAGTCACTCAACTTAAAATTTCAATTAAGAAACAGCGCAAACAACTACAACAAGTTATAGATATGGTTTCATTAATATCAGCCGAACACAGACGAGAACATCATCAACATGATATACGTGTGGCTAAACAATGTCGTTTGCTTGGTCATCAAATGGGTTTACAAAAAGTAGAGCTGACATATTTATATTTAGCGGCCCAATTACATGCCATAGGTGAAATATCTTTACCTGAGTCTTTATTAAACAAACCCGACTCTCAAATGAATAATAAAGAACTTTTACAACTTCATACTCAAGCCACTATAGGCGCAGATATTTTAGATGTTATGCCATCACTTAAAAATATTTCTGATACTTTACGTTATCAATACGAAAAATTTAATGGTCACGGTTATCCAGGTAAAAAATCTAATAAAGAAATACCTCTGGCCTCTCGTATTTTAGCTGTTGTACGCGACTACGATAAATTTATTTCTGGCTATGCAACTTCACAAAAAATGCAACCCAGAGATGCATTAAGACAATTAAAAAACCAGGCTGATCGTATTTATGATAAAGAAGTTGTTTCAGCTTTTGAACACTTATTACATAATATTCCAGCAGGTAGTGATACTGAATTTTGCTTTACATTAGATATGTTAAAGCCAGGAATGGTAATAGCGCAAGATGTAAAATATAACAATGGCAATGTACTTATCACCAAACATACTGAGTTAACCGAAGCTACGATAGATCGTATGGAGCAATATGAATTTGAGCATGATTTTACATTTTTAATTTTCATATTAATGCCTGAAAAGGTAATAAATGAAGTAAATTAAAAATCAGCTTTAATTCAATTAGAATTAAGCCTAAAATACATCTCCTTTTTGATGAGTGTACTTCATGACTGATTTAACTATAAACCCAACAACTCAAGCAGACCATACTTTAGACGCTATGGGTTTACGTTGTCCTGAACCTGTTATGATGATTAGAGGCACGGTAAGAAAAATGCAAGAAGGTGAAACTTTAATGATAGTTGCAGATGATCCATCAACAACAAGAGACATACCTAGTTTTTGCCGATTTATGGATCATACTTTATTAGCACAAGAAGTTGATAATGAACCTTTTCGTTATTTAATCAAAAAAGGTCTATAAATATAATACTGCTTCGCAGTATTATTAAAAGCCACTTCGTGGCGAAACACTTGAAAAACTTAAAGGTAAAGTGCCAATTATTGAGCCATATTTTACGTGATCATCAATTTATTGTTTTCTTCAAATATTTAATTATCTTTATGGTTATTGCTGCGTAGCAGCCTTAAACAAAGTTGCGTAGCAAATTTGTTATTCGAACACTTGATTGATTGTTACTAAAGGCTTCGCTTTTTGTCTAAAGTTAATACTCACCTGATACCAACCTGATTCATATGGTGTAAAGCTAAAGTAATTATAAATACTATTACAGTTAGCTTGTACTGGAATACCAGACTCTAAAAACTGATCTAAATCTTCACTTAAATAACCACAGTTTAATCCTTGGCTCCAATTTTCATCTGCAATCTTAAACTCATAAGTTTGCCCCGCCGTTGATAACTTAATCTTTGTTTGTAGTACATCTGTACTTATTTTTTTTAGTTGATATTCAGGTTGTGCTTCCCAAGTATTGAAATTGCCCCTTAAATATATAGCCGTATCGATACCTGAAACTTCTACTTCATTATCTTTAAAGGATTCAGTACTTGAACACGCAGTTATAATTGAACCCATAAATATGATCGGTAATATTTTTTTCATTTTTATTCTCATTCCCCAATTGCTTATTATTGATATAATCGCACAAAAAAGCCGGTTTAAAAACCGGCTTTTAATCATTTTAAACTATGCAGAATATTCAGTTAAAACATAGCAAATATTACGCTTATTGAAGCACTGAAATATCAGCAATATCTAGGAATAAATTCCTTAACTGATTTAGTAGTGCTAATCGATTTAACTTTATAGCTTCATCGTCAACATTTACCATCACATTATCAAAGAAAGTATCAACAGCTTCACGAATATCTGCTAACTGAGTTAACTTCTCTGTATAACTTCCTTGACCTAGTTTTTCAAACTTAGCATTAAATAACATAACAGTATCAGCCAATGCTTTTTCAGCATTTTCAGATAATAGTGATGCATTAACATTATCAGCTACTTCTAGTTTATTTTTAGCTAAGATATTTCCAACACGCTTATTAGCTGCTGCTAATGCATCTGCTGAGTCTAAACTACGGAAATGGCTCACAGCTTTTACTCGGCGATCAAAGTCAATTGGATATGATGGGCGACGTGCTAACACGGCCTGTATAACATCGACTTGAATACCTTGGTCTTGATACCAAGATCTAAATCTACCTAACATAAAATCAAATACATCATTAGATACATTTTCATTTGTTAATTTATCAGTAAATAATTCCTGTGCTTTGGCTACGATCTCAAGAATGTCTAATTCTAATTCTTTTTCAACCATAATTCGTAATGCACCAATTGCTGCACGACGCAAAGCAAATGGGTCTTTATCACCTTTAGGCGCTTGACCTATACCAAAAATACCCACTAATGAATCGAACTTATCTGCTAATGCAACTGCTTGGCTTATTTCATTTGATGGTAAACTATCACCTGAAAAACGCGGCATATATTGTTCATTTTGTGCAACGGCCACTAACTCATCTTCACCATCAAAGCGAGCATAATGCATACCCATTACACCTTGTATATCAGTAAACTCCATGACCATATCAGTCATCAAATCAGTTTTACTTAATAAACCAGCACGTGCTGCTTTTGTTTCGTCAGCACCTAATTTTGTTGCAATAAAGGCAGCTAGTTTAGATATACGTTCTGATTTATCTTTCAAAGTTCCTAATTGCTTTTGGAATAAAACGGTATCAAGAGATTCTAAACGACTTTCTAACGTATGCTTTTTATCAGTTTCAAAAAAGAATTGTGCATCTGCTAAACGAGGACGCACGACTTTTTCATTACCTTTGATAACTTGCTCTGGGTTTTTACTTTCAATGTTTGAAACAAATAAAAATTTGTTAAGTAATTTGCCATCTTGATTTAACAAAGGGAAGTATTTCTGATCGTCTTTCATTGTATAGATCAGTGCTTCAGCAGGTACTTGTAAGAAAGACTCTTCAAATGTAGCAACTAAAGTAACAGGCCATTCTACTAATGAAGTCACTTCTTCAAGTAAATCTTCATCCATAGCAACTACGGCATTATTTTCTGCTGCTACAGTTTCTATTTGTTTACGAACAAGGGATTTACGTTCTTCATAATCAGCTATGACATAAGCAGATTTTAAAGCTTCCTGAGCTTCATCAGCATGCTTTATAGTTATGCGTTCTGGATGATGAAATCTATGGCCTTGTAATTCATTATTGATATCTTTACCAAGAATATTACCTTGAATCAGCTTATCACCAAACATTACTGTTACTGTATGAACTGGGCGAATAAACTGAATTTTTGAATCACCCCAGCGCATTGGCTTTGAGATTGGCAATTTGGCTAAAGCTTTACTTATCGCATCAGGTAATAATGCATCAACAGTTTGACCTGTTACTTTAGCTTTATGTAATAACCAAGCGCCTTTATCTGTTTCGTAGCGCTCAGCATCAGCAACGTCAATACCACAACCACGTGCCCAACCTTGTGCCGCTTTTGTTGCATTTCCTTCAGCATCAAATGCAGCCTTGACTGCAGGACCACGCTTTTCAACAATTTTATCTGCCTGTGTCGATGCTAAGTTATTAACTTTTAGACCTAATCGACGAGGTGATGCATACCAAGTTACATCTGAATTATCGAGTTCTAAAGTATTAAGCTCTGCTTTAATGTTTGCAGCAAATGCTTCAGCTAAAGTACGTAATGATTTAGGAGGTAGCTCTTCAGTACCAATTTCAATTAATAAATTTTCAGTAGTCATATCATTACGCTCCTTTCTTAATATCAGTTTTATTTTTACAAAGTGGGAAACCTAATGCTTCACGGGCAGCATAATAGCTTTGTGCACACGCTTTAGATAAAGCTCTCACTCTTAAAATATAACGTTGACGTTCTGTTACTGATATTGCATGGCGCGCATCTAATAAGTTGAATGCATGAGATGCTTTCATTACTTGCTCATAAGCAGGTAATGGTAAGTTGGCTTCGATTAACTTCTGGCTTTCTGTTTCACATTGATCAAACTCTGCGAATAATGCGGATACATCGGCATGTTCAAAATTATAAGTTGATTGCTCCACTTCATTTTGATGGAATATATCACCATAAGTTACTGTGCCTAATGGGCCATCAGTCCAAATAAGGTCATAGATACTATCTACGCCTTGAATATACATAGCAAGACGCTCTAAACCATAAGTGATTTCACCTGTTACAGGGGAACACTCTATACCACCTACTTGCTGAAAGTATGTGAATTGTGATATTTCCATACCATTCAACCATAACTCCCAACCAAGACCCCAAGCACCTAATGTTGGTGATTCCCAGTTATCTTCTACAAATCGTACTTCATCAGTTAAAGTATCTATTCCGATAACAGCTAATGAGTCTAAATATAGTTGTTGAATATTTTCTGGCGATGGCTTAATTACAACCTGAAACTGATAGTAATGTTGTAATCGATTTGGGTTATCACCATATCTTCCATCAGTAGGACGGCGACACGGTTGAACATATGCGCTGGCCATTGGCTCTGGACCAATTGACTTTAAAAATGTGAATGGGTGGAATGTACCTGCACCAACCTGCATATCTAAAGGCTGAGCGATTACACAACCTTGTTGTGCCCAATATTCCTGTAATGCCAGGATTAAACCTTGAAAGGTTTTAGTGTTATGTGTTGTATTTTGCATAGTGGATTTTTTCGTTTCTTTTAGCGGTCATATGTCGATAATTCCTACAAGTATACCCGTATTAAATCTGCTACGCACCTTTATTGAAGGCACTTAATAGTAATTTTCATTGGAAAATCAGATATCCGTAAAATACTTTTATTGTACAACTACACTGATACATATTGTTAAAAATATATTTTGCTTCTAACTGTTTAACTCATTTCTTTAGGCATAAAAAAAGAGACTCTAAAGTCTCTTCTTATAATTTATTATATACCACTAAGTGGCTTTTAATAATATTGTGAAAAAAGTTTATACATCTAAGTTAAGAACTCTTAATGCATTTTTCTCAATAAATTCACGTCTAGGTTCAACATGGTCGCCCATTAACGTTGAGAACAATTGATCTGCTGCAATCGCATCTTCTATTGTTACTTGTAACATGCGACGCGATTCAGGGTCCATGGTTGTTTCCCATAACTGACTCGGATTCATTTCCCCTAGTCCTTTATAACGTTGTATGTATAATCCACGTTTAGATTCAGCCATTAACCATTCTAATGCTTCAACAAAAGAAGTTACGGCTTTTGTCTTTTCTCCACGTTGAATGTATCCACCGTCTTCAATTAGGTCGGAAACTAGTTCACCTGTTTTCTTAATTTTAGAATAATCATTAGACGTTACAAAATCAAAATTGAATACGTGGTCTTTATCAATACCATGCTGACGAATTGTAATAACAGGTAATGTTAAGTGACGCTCCGTATCTTCAATTGTTTTAGCTGTAAATTGTGTAGCATGTGTATCATTTGCAATTAAATCGGCAACAAATGATTCTATCCATTGAGTTACAACATCTGGATTTTTTAAATCATCTTCTGTAATTGCTGGTCGATATACCAGTCTTTGCATTACAGTTAATGGATACTTTCTAGATAGCCTTTCAATAACGGTTGTTGTATTTTGGAAATCTAAAACTAAATTCTCTAAGCCAACACCATTTATAGCTGGAGCACTATCATTCACATATAATGAAGAACCATCAAGTGCCAATGTTGTAAGATATTCAGTTAAACCTGGATCATCTTTAATATATCGTTCTTGTTTACCTTTCTTTACTTTATATAAAGGAGGTTGTGCAATATAGATAAAGCCACGTTCAACTATTTCAGGCATTTGACGATAAAAGAAAGTTAACAACAATGTACGAATATGAGAACCATCCACATCGGCATCAGTCATGATGATGATATTTTGATAACGTAGCTTTTCAGGATTATATTCATCTCTACCAATACCACAACCTAATGCAGTGATTAGCGTTGCAACTTCTTGTGAGGAAAGCATCTTATCAAAACGTGCTTTTTCAACATTTAAGATTTTACCTTTCAAAGGTAGAATTGCTTGATTTTTACGGTTTCTGCCCTGCTTAGCGGATCCGCCAGCAGAGTCTCCTTCCACTATATATAGTTCAGATAGTGCAGGATCTTTTTCCTGACAATCAGCAAGTTTACCTGGTAATCCAGCTAAATCCATAGCACCTTTACGACGTGTCATTTCTCGCGCTTTACGAGCTGCTTCACGTGCACGTGCTGCATCAATAATTTTCATTACGATTGTTTTAGCTTCACTTGGGTGTTCTAGTAAATATTCTGCTAATTTTTCACCCATAGCTTGCTCTACAGCAGACTTTACTTCTGAAGAAACTAATTTATCTTTAGTTTGTGATGAGAATTTAGGATCCGGAACTTTAACCGACACTACAGCAGTTAAACCTTCACGTGCATCATCACCGGTCGCATTGCTTGCTGTTTTTGCTTTTTTATTAAAGCCTTCTTTTTCCATGTAGTTATTTAACGTACGTGTTAAAGCACCACGGAAACCGGCTAAATGTGCACCGCCATCTCTTTGTGGAATGTTATTAGTAAAACAATAAACATTCTCCTGAAATCCATCATTCCACTGCATAGCAACTTCAACTGTAATGCCATCTTCTTCTCGATGTGCATCAAAGTGAAAAACTTCTTTATGTACAGGCGTTTTATTTGTATTTAAATACTCTACAAATGATTGAATACCACCTTTATATTGAAAGTGCTCTCGTTTATCTTCATCACGTTCATCTATTAAGATAATACTCACACCTGAATTCAGGAATGATAATTCACGTAAACGTTTAGCTAAAATATCAAAATGGAAGTTGATATTAGTGAAAGTCTCTTCACTTGGCCAAAAACGTAATTCGGTTCCTGTTTTCTCTGTATCACCAACAATAGCTAAAGGTGCATCGGGTACACCATGAGTATAAGTTTGTTCATGAATATGTCCGCCACGATGTACTGTCACTTTCAATTTCACTGATAATGCATTTACTACAGATACACCTACACCGTGTAATCCACCAGATACTTTATAAGAGTTATCATCAAACTTACCACCGGCATGTAATACCGTCATAATAACTTCAATAGCAGAAACACCTTCTTCTTCATGTATTTCTGTTGGTATTCCGCGGCCATTATCGCTTACAGATACTGAATTATCAGTGTGAATTTTCACATAAATATCATCACAGTGACCAGCTAAGGCTTCATCAATAGAGTTATCAACAACTTCAAATACCATATGGTGTAGGCCTGAACCATCATCCGTATCACCAATGTACATTCCAGGACGCTTACGAACAGCATCCAATCCTTTTAGTACTTTTATACTCGACGAGTCATAATTTTCAGACATGCTTTAATTCCACTCAATTTGTTATTAGTTTGCCATGTTTCACGTGGAACATTTCTAGTTTTCGCTTCATTGGTTCCACCACAGCAGAAATACTGTCAGACTCTATAGCCGTAATAAATATTTGAGAATCGCATTGAGCAAGAAGTTTGCCCACCTTTCCTCGTGTATCTTCGCTTAGCTCTGAAGGTAAATCATCTATAAGTAATATTGACTGTTTATTTGTTTCAGTCTCTATAAGGCTATTTTGTGTTACTTTTAATGCATACAACAAAAGCTTTAATTGCCCTCGAGAAAAATAACTCTCGACACTTGTGCCGTCCACAGTAAAGCTAAAATCAGCTTTATGTGGTCCGCGACTAGTAAAGCCTTGCTTTAAATCTCTTTCAAAATTTTCAGATAAAATATCAGTTAATTCATTAGTTGTTTTCCAGCCTGGATTAAACTCTAAGCTTAGGTTTTCCACTAATTTCAAATCAACACATATTTTATCAAAAAACTGCGTCTTAAACCTATTTATATACGATAAACGTAGATTATTTATGCTGACTGACAGTCTAACAAATTCTTTATCCCAAAACCTAATTTCATCATAATAGTTTTTAGGTTTTTGTTTCAATAAGGCATTTCTTTGCTTCAGTACTTTGTTGAAAGATTGCCATAAAGAAAAGAACTGATGTTCCACGTGAAACAATCCAAAATCTAAAAATTTACGGCGCTCTTTTGGGCCACCAAAAAATAGAGAATAACTTTCCGGTGTAATAACTTGAACAGGTATAAGTTGAGCTAATTCTGATACTTTGCGAGAAGACTTCCCTTGTATTTTAAGGTTAGTTTCACCAGTTTGGCTTTTACTCAGGCCAACAGGAATAGATAAATTGTTAACTGACTTTCGGCCATGAATAACAAATTCATTTTTCTGCTTTGTAATTATATTTTTGTGTTTAGAAGTACGAAAAGATTTACCATGAGATAAATAATAAATAGATTCAAGTAGACTTGTTTTACCACTGCCATTAGCACCATAAATCAGATTTACCCCATTCACAGGTGAAAGAGATAAATCTTCAATATTTCTAAAATTTTTAATTGTTAAAAGCTCTAGAGACATATTAGCTTATAAATAGTGTCAGGATAAATTCCAAAATTATTCATTCAATGATTAAAGACGCATTGGCATTACAACATACATCGCTTCAGAATCACCACAGCCTTCAACTAATGCACTGCTATTAGAGTCAAGTAATGTAAAGCTTACATCTTCTGTTTTTAGCGTATTTAATACATCTAAAACATAAGATACATTAAATCCAATTTCTAAATCAGGACCATCATATGAAACTTCAACAACTTCTTCAGCTTGTTCTTGTTCTGGATTATTCGCGCTTATCTTTAGTTGACCAGCTGAGAAGTTTAACCTTACACCTCTAAACTTCTCGTTTGATAATATTGATACTCGTGCAAATGCAGATCGCAACCACTCTCTGTTAGCCGTTACAATTTTATCACCACCTCTAGGAATTACACGGCGATAATCAGGAAAACGGCCATCAACAAGCTTACTAGTAAATACAAATTCTTGATCTAAAATACGGATATGATTAGCACCAAACTGAATAGTAACTAAAGCATCATCGCTATTCATTAAACGCATTATTTCTTGCACCCCTTTTCTTGGGATGATTAATTGTCTTTGTGTATTCAATGACTGCGGTAGTATTTTTTGTGCTAAAGCTAATCTATGGCCATCAGTTGCAACTGTTTTTATTTCAGTATTATCTACTTCAAAAGACATTCCATTTAGATAATAACGAACATCTTGGTTAGCCATAGAAAAATGCGTACTTTCTAATAATTTTCTTAACTCTAACCGTGTTAATTGAAATTCAACTTCTCCATCCCATTCT
>Ga0209395_1006062_pt1 | contig 13280 bp, 13 predicted proteins | sample GOMGulsemesocosm_3_FD_184635 | JGI IMG/M metagenome (GOLD analysis project Ga0209395, IMG submission 184635) | Methane-oxidizing microbial communities from mesocosms in the Gulf of Mexico - GOM9D Gulf of Mexico (SPAdes) (version 2) | ecosystem: Environmental > Aquatic > Marine > Cold seeps... | reverse complement strand
AGATTTTGTACACGTATTATTTGATGGTAAAATAGTAAAATCTGGAGATGCATCTTTAGCTTTAAAATTAGAAGAAAAAGGGTACGACTGGATTAAGGAAGAAATTAATGCATAATTAGTAGTGTTTAGGTATTTATCAAATACTTGAAATAAACTATTAAACATTGAGTAAATGGAGTTAAAAGAAAAATTATTATCATCATATGTTGCTTTTGAAAATGACGTAAATATCAATTCTGATATTCATGAAATTAGAACTCAAGCATTAAAGGATTTTGAAGCTTTAGGATTTCCGACAAAGAAGTTAGAAGCTTGGAAATACACTTCTTTGAATTCAATATTAAAAGAAGATTACAGTATCTTTCCTAATAAGGAACATGCAATAGAATTTGCTGAGGTTAAAAAGTATTTCATCCACGATATAGATTCTTATAAAGTTGTTTTTATCGATGGGAAATACAGTTCATTTTTATCAGATACTACTCATGATGTCATAGATGTTTGTTTATTGTCATCAGCATTCGCAAAATCGAAACATAAACCGGTTATTGAAAATTACTTTAATAAAGTAGCTAAACAAGATAACTTGACGGCTTTAAACACTGCTTTTGCTAGTGAAGGAGCGTATATTTATATTCCTAAAAATGTTGAGGTTGATAAGCCAATTCAAATTATAAATTTTGCAACGGGTGCTGATTCTGCAACATTATTGCAACCACGTAATTTAATTGTAGCGGGGGAAAATTCTCATGTACAAATTATAGAACGTCATCAGAGTTTATCTGAAAATGCAATATTAACAAATTCTGTAACAGAAATATTTGCTGAAAAAAGTGCAAATGTTGATTATTATAAAATACAGAATGATAAGGATAATGCATCATTAGTTGATAATACATTTGTAGCTCAGGAGCGTGATACGGTTTGTTCAGTACACACTTTTTCTTTTGGAGGAAAAATAGTTAGAAACAACTTGAATTTCTATCAAAACGGAGAGCACGTTGATTCAATTTTAAAAGGGATTACTATTTTAGAAGAGAAGCAGCATGTTGATCATCATACTTTAGTACATCATATTGCACCAAATTGTGAAAGTCACCAGGACTATAAAGGAATTTATGACGATAGATCAACAGGTGTGTTTAATGGAAAAGTAATAGTTGATAAGGAGGCGCAAAAAACAAATGCATACCAACAAAATAATAATGTATTGGTAAGTGATAAAGCTACGGTAAACGCAAAACCTCAGTTAGAGATTTTTGCCGATGATGTTAAGTGTTCTCACGGTTGTACAATTGGTCAGTTGGATGATCAGGCATTATTCTATATGCAACAACGTGGAATCCCTAAAAAGGAAGCAAAAGCATTATTAATGTACGCTTTTTCAAATACGGTATTAGAAAGTGTGCGAATTCCAGAAGTAAAAAACAGAATCAATAAATTAATTGCTCAAAAGTTAAATGTTAATTTAGGATTTGATTTATAGATAAATTAAAAAGAATAAAAAAAGCAGTTTAAAGATGAAAAGTGTTTTTTGGTCGATACAAAAGAAGTGCTTTTTTATTGTCAAAAAATTACGTAAATTAGATTTCCATTAAAAACTCCTCATAAAATTTACTAAAAAATTAAAGTTAATTTAAAAATATATTATTTTTTTGGGTAACAAAAATGATAATATGGGAACTTAATAATAGTAACTAAATTTAAATTTTATGAAAAAAGTGTTGATTGCAACTTTTGTTGCTACGTTTTTATTCTGGTCTTGTGATACAGATAATTTAGAAAGTCAAATTCCTCAAGAGGAACAACAACGTGTAGATTTGGGTGTGGATCCTGGCGAATTAGATAGAATTGCAGAAAATACCACAGGAAGACAATGTCATTCCATGAATGTACTTGCTCGACAACTACAAGAAAACCCTGGGATGCTTCAAAGAATGCAAAATATTGAAACACATACCAGAAACTTTAAAAAGCCTGATGGGGTTGGAAATGGAAATGGAAATGGAAACGGCGGCGGAGATGGTGGCGGAGACCCAGACCCAGATAACTTAGGAACAATAACGATTCCTGTATATGTGCACGTAATTTATAACACGTCACAGCAAAATATAAGCAGTTCTCAAATAAACTCGCAAATTGCAGTATTGAACGATGATTTTAGAAAATCAAACTCAGATGCTAACCAAGTTCCTTCAGAATTTGCTGGTGTAGCTGCCGATAGTGAAGTAGAGTTTGTGTTGGCGGGAGTAACAAGAAAAAGTTCTTCAACAACTTCATGGGGTACAAATAACGCTATGAAACATTCTTCTAGTGGAGGGGTAGATGTTATTACTCCAGAAACGCATTTGAATATTTGGGTGTGTAATATCGGAGGTGGTATTTTAGGATATGCGCAATTCCCAGGAGGAAACGCAAGTACGGATGGGGTTGTAGTTGGTCCGCAATATTTCGGAAGCCAGGGGTATGTTGCAGCTCCTTTTGACAAAGGTAGAACAACAACACATGAAGTAGGGCATTATTTAAATTTGCGCCATATTTGGGGAGACGGAAGATGTAGACAAGATGATTTTGTGTCTGATACACCTTCTTCAGACGGGCCAAATTATGGTTGCCCATCTTATCCAACAGTAAATTGTAAATCTAATGATATGACAATGAACTATATGGATTATACTGATGATGCTTGTATGTTTATGTTTTCAGAGGGGCAAAAAGTCAGAATGAGAGCATTGTTCGGAGCCGGTGGAGTAAGAGAAAGTATGTTAAACTAAAAAAAGTAGTAGTATAATCGAAAAGCCTTATTAAGATTTATTCTTATTAAGGCTTTTTTGATTTAAATAATCAATAACTTTGTCGCCAGAAATAAGTTATTTAATGGTATTGGAAAAAGATATAAAAAGCGTAAAAAAAGATTTCCCAATTCTTGGTCAAGAAGTTAACGGAAAACCATTGGTGTATTTGGATAACGGTGCCTCCTCTCAGAAACCACAAGTGGTGATTGATGCAATAACTAAATATTATTCAGAGATTAATGCAAATATACATCGTGGAGTACACACACTAAGTCAAAAAGCAACTGATGCTTATGAAGAGTCTCGTAAGAAATTACAAGCGCACTTTAACGCAAAACACGATTTTGAAATATTGTTCACAAAAGGAACCACGGACGGGATTAATCTAGTGGCAAATGGGTTTACAAGTTTATTAAATAAAGGAGATGAGATAATCGTTTCTCATTTAGAGCATCACTCAAATATTGTTCCTTGGCAAATGCTTTGTGAACGAACAGGAGCTGTGTTAAAAGTAATTCCTATGAATGAAAAAGGGGAATTACTAATGGATGGCTATGACGCATTACTATCTAATAAAACAAAATTAGTAGCCGTAAACCATGTGTCCAATGCATTAGGAACAATTAATCCTATAAAATATATCATAGATAAAGCACATGAATATGAAGCAGTAGTTTTAATTGATGGTGCTCAAGCAACACCACATATAAAACCTGATGTTCAAGCCTTAAATTGTGATTTTTATGTCTGCTCTGCCCATAAAATGTGTGGGCCAACGGGTGTAGGAATGTTATATGGTAAGGAAGAGTGGCTTAATATAATGCCTCCTTATCAAGGTGGCGGGGAAATGATAAAGGAAGTTACCTTTGAAGAAACTACTTACGCTTGTTTACCTCATAAGTTTGAAGCAGGAACTCCAAATATTGCTGGAGGAATTGTTTTTGGAGTAGCCTTAGATTATATGAATGAAATTGGTTTTGAAGTTATCCAAAAGCAAGAAGATGAATTGCTAGCCTATGCTAACCAAGAGTTAGAAAAAATAGAAGGGCTGAAATTTGTTGGAACTGCCGAAGAGAAAGTTTCAGTAATATCATTTAATATTGAAGGATGCCACCCGTATGATGTCGGAACTATTGTAGATAAATTAGGTGTAGCGGTTAGAACAGGGCATCACTGTACGCAACCAATCATGCAGTTTTTTAATATACCTGGAACCATACGCGCATCTTTTATGTTTTACAATACTAAAGATGATGTGGATGCTTTAGTAAGTGCTGTTAAAAAAGCAAAAATGATGTTGTTGTAATAGTTTGGCTTCTTTTTTGTATTATTATAGTATATGAAATCAATATCCTGGTCGCAAGTAGACGAGGTATGAATTAATAATAACATTTTTCGTTCGAGGCAATCCTCGGGGAATAAAACCCAATGGTGGGATTAAAAACCAATTAGATATGAAATTAATATTGATTATTTTAAGCGCATTAACATTTAATTCATGTGGAGCTACTAAAAAGGCGAGCTCTTCAGAAGATATAATAGCAAAAGAAGTGACAGCAAAAGAAACTAAATTAGTAAAGGAGGATGTTCAAGCTGATCCAATAGCTATCTATGACTCACATACTAGAGGGTATCATTATACGTTTACGGTATATGAAACCTATGCAACAGTTATTAAGGAGTATCAAGGCAAGCCTATAAAGGTAGCAGTAGTTGAAAGAGATATTGCTGATTTAAAGAAAATAATAGCGGACGTTTCAATTGATAAAATTGGAACTTACGAAGCGCCTACAAAAACAAGACATTTTGATGCTGCACCACACACTACTATTTCAATTTTTAAAAAAGGAGAAAAATATAGCTCTCAAACCTTTGATGGTGGATTTCCGCCTAAAGCGTTAGAAGTTTTAGTAAACAAAGTTTTATCTTTGTCAGCTGAAAAATAAAACCTTATGACTATAAATGAAATACAGAGTGAACTTGTAGATGAGTTTTCGATGTTTGATGATTGGATGGACCGTTATGAGTATATGATTGAATTGGGTAAATCAATGCCTATGATAGATAGTCAATATAAAAAAGACGAAAACCTTATTAAAGGGTGTCAATCAAAAGTATGGTTACATGCTGAATTAGAAGATAACAAAATTGTTTACACTGCTGATAGTGATGCAATAATTACGAAAGGAATTGTTTCTATTTTAATTCGCACATTTACAAATCAATCACCAAGTGAAATTTTATCAGCAGATACAAATTTTATAGATGAAATCGGATTGAAAGAACATTTGTCTCCAACACGAGCAAATGGATTAGTAAGTATGATCAAACAAATTAAACTGTATGCAGTAGCATTCCAAACACAATTAAATTAAAATGTCAGAAGAACAACAAATAGATGCAAGTGATTTAGGAGAAAAAATTGTTAGAGTAATTAAAACAGTTTATGATCCTGAGATTCCAGTTGATGTTTACGAATTGGGATTAATCTACGACGTGATGGTAAATGAAGATTATGATGTAAAAGTAATTATGACCTTGACTACTCCTAACTGTCCCGTAGCAGAAACACTACCAAAAGAAGTAGAGGATAAAATAAAATCATTAAAGGAGGTGAATGACTGTGAAGTTGAAATTACTTTTGAACCAGCATGGACCAAAGATTTAATGAGTGATGAAGCAAAACTAGAGTTAGGGATGCTTTAAACCCACTAGTGGGTTTAATTGCCGAAGCTTAGTTCAAACAAGAATGGAATTCAGATAATTCATGTTTAGTGTGCTTACGCAGAGGGAATGGATTAGGTAAAATATAAATATATAATGATTCCTGCTTTTGCAGGAATTGTTTTTTAAAGGTATTATGTCAGGAGAAATTAAAAATAAAGTTGCAGAAAACACGAAGTTAATCACGTTTGACCTAGAGGATTATTATGTAGCTGGAAATCGTATTCAAGTGGATATTTCCCAGTGGTTAGATCAAGGATTTATTTTGCGTGAAAAAGAATTCCGTGCTAGTTTGAACAATCATGACTGGGAACAATATAAAGGCAGTTATATAGCTGTTCATTGTAGTACTGATGCAATAGTTCCAGCATGGGCTTTTATGCTCTTTGTTGTTAAAATAAGCCCGTTTTCTGAAAAAATTGTAATAGGTGATTTGGGAACTTTAGAAACATCGCTTTATGATGAAATCTTAGTAAACCTTGATTTATTACCTTATCAGGATAAGTTTGTGATTGTAAAAGGTTGCTCAAATAAACCAGTACCGCAGAGTGCTTACTTGAATATTACTAGTAAGTTAATTTCGGTTGCTAAATCAGTAATGTACGGTGAAGCTTGTTCGTCAGTTCCATTGTATAGAAGAAAATAGTTTCTAAAACACTGTTTATTAGTAATTTATAAAGTTTGGTATTTATCGAACAATGTATATATTTGCCCTTCAAAAATTTTAAACTAACAATTATGAAAAAAATAGTATTCGCATTAGCGCTTGTGTTAACAACAGGAAGCATTTTTGCTCAAGAGGAAGCTGCTAAAGATTCTATCACAGAAGGATGGAAAAGAGGTGGAAATGTTTTAATTACATTCAATCAATCAGCATTCAACAATGAATGGACTGGTGGAGGTATTGCTAATATAGCGGCTAACATTTTAGTAAACTACGATTTCAATTTAACAAAAGGGGATTTAATTTGGGATAACAAACTTATCGTTGATTATGGAATTAATAAAAATGAAGGCGACGATAATTTTAAAAAGAATAACGATCGTTTAGAGTATAACTCATTAGCAGGTAAAAAAGCGTCTAACAATTGGTATTACTCGGTGTATTTTAATATGAAAACTCAAATGGATAGAGGTTTTGTATATGATGCAAATGGAGTTGCATTAGGATCAAATTCTCATTTCTTTTCTCCAGTGTATTTTCAAGCAGGACCTGGTATGTTGTGGAAAAAATCTGATAATTTACATGTGAATATTTCACCAGCTGCAGGAAAATTAATTTTAGTACATAAAGAGTTTGCTGGTGCTTTTGGAACTGAAGCTGGAGATACTGAGCGTTTTGAATTAGGAGCAGCAGTAAGAGGATATTATAAAGTAAACTTGATGAAAAATATTTCTATGGAAAATATTTTGGCATTATATACAAACTACTTAGAAGATCCTCAAAATGTAGATGTAGATTATACTATGAACTTAGCTATGCAAGTAAACAAGTATATTTCTGCAAACTTAGCTTTTCAAGCAATTTATGATGATAATACCCAACGAAATGGTTTCCAAATCAGAGAAGCATTTGGTTTAGGATTTAACTATGCATTTTAAGAATAGTTAATAATCACATAAAAAGGCTCGCTAATAGCGAGCCTTTTTATGTGTTAAATCCTAATTATAGAAACTTATGCAAAGTTCTCATCATAATCAGGATATAGAAATTTGTTGTACGGAAAACGAGTAATGTGTATACGTCTTACTTCACTATACACACGTTTTTTAAAGTCTTCTATGTTTTCTTTTTCTGTAGCCGAAATAAACAAGGCATTATCGCCAATATCATTCATCCAAGTTTCTTTCCAGTCGTCTAAAGTGTAATGTGCTTTGGTACGTTCGGTAACAATATCATCTTTATCAATAGTTTCATGTTTATAACTATCAATTTTATTAAACACCATTATAATTGGTTTATCGGAGCTTTTTATTTCTCCTAAAATTTTATTTACCGAATCAATTTGGTCTTCAAAAGTTGGGTGAGAAATATCTACTACGTGTAACAGTATATCAGCCTCTCTAACTTCATCAAGCGTACTTTTGAACGAATCTACTAACTGAGTAGGTAGCTTGCGAATAAACCCAACGGTATCACTTAATAAGAAAGGCAAGTTTTTAATAACTACTTTTCGTACGGTAGTGTCTAAAGTAGCAAAGAGTTTATCTTCTGCGAAAACCTCTGACTTGGCTATTACATTCATCAAGGTTGATTTACCTACATTGGTATAACCAACCAAAGCAACACGAATTAATTCACCTCTATTACTTCTTTGAGTAGCCATTTGTTTGTCAATAGCTTCCATCTTTTTTCTCAGTAAAGAAATCTTATCACGGACAATACGTCTATCAGTTTCAATTTCGGTCTCCCCAGGTCCACGCATTCCAATTCCCCCTCGTTGTCTTTCCAAGTGAGTCCATAATCCGGTTAAACGTGGTAAGAAGTATTGATATTGTGCTAATTCTACTTGAGTTCTTGCATAAGAAGTCTGCGCACGTTGCGCGAAAATATCAAGAATTAATAGCGTACGATCTAATATTTTACATTCTAGAACACGCTCAATATTTTTTTGTTGAGAAGGTGTTAATTCATCATCAAAAATGGCGGTACCAATATTGTTTTGTTGAATGTATACTCGAACATCTTCTAATTTTCCTGAACCAATAAATGTTTTGGAATTAGGCATGTCCACTCGTTGTGTGAATCGTTTTTTTACTTCACCTCCAGCAGTATATGTTAAAAACTCCAATTCATCTAAATACTCTTTAGATTTCTCTTCGTTTTGAAGCCTGGTAATGATTCCAATAAGCACTACATTTTCGTGCTCAATTTGTTTCTTTTCTATCATAATTCAATTTCGATAATACAAAATTACATATAAGATTCTAATTTACTAATTTATACTATTTTTACTTTGAATCTTCTTAAATATAAAGTGATTTTTTTGTTCTAAGTAAATAATAAAAAATAAGCATAGTGTTGGCTATAGTTATTTTTTATTTTCAAGCGTAGGGCGAAAAGAAGCGCTTTTATTAGGAGTGTTTAAAGTGAAAGTAGTATTTTCATTCAAATTAATTAATAACATAAATGAATTCAATATATACCATAGCATTTTATAATCTTGAAAATTTATTCGACACTGAAAAAGATCCTAATACGCTTGATCGTGATTTTTTACCTTGGGGAAAGAAGTTTTGGACAGAAAAAAAATACAAAAAGAAGGTATATAAAATGGGGAAAGCAATATCAAGTATTGCTAAAAATAAAACAGGAAAACCACCTGTGTTGGTTGGAATAGCTGAAGTTGAAAACGCTGATGTAATTCAAGATTTGGTTGAAAGTGAACATTTAAAAAATGCTAATTATAATTTTGTGCATTATGACTCTCCAGATGAGCGAGGCATAGACGTGGCATTATTGATAAATGAAGATTTTTTTACGATTGAACGTTCCGAAACAGTTCCTGTAGCTATTTATGAATCAAATGGAGTCAAAGATTATACTCGTGATGCCTTATATGTAAAAGGGGATTTAAATGGAGAAGAGGTGCATGTAATGGTTTGTCATTGGCCTTCAAGAAGAGATGGTGCTGAGTTAACCAGTCATAAACGGGTACAGGCAGCTGAACAAATTACAAGTTTTATTGCACGACAACCTGATATAAACGAATTATCAAAAGTGATTATCATGGGAGATTTTAATGATAACCCTATAGATAAAAGCGTAAAAGAACATTTGGTAACTTCAAATATGTACAATCCATTTGAAAAATTAATGAATATTACTCGAGGTAGTTTGAGTTATTATTCAAAATGGTATTTGTTTGATCAGATTATTTTTTCGCACAATTTCTTTAAAATGGAAAAAGGGAAACATAGCTTTCAGAATGCTGATATTTTTGATGAGGAATTTTTGAAAGAATGGAAAGGTCGTAATGAAGGACTTCCTTTTAGAACATTTAGCGGTAAGCGTTATTTAGGTGGTTATAGTGATCATTTTCCGGTGTATATAAATTTAAAGAAGGGGTAACCCTCACCTCAATCCTCTCTCAGATGGAGAGGGAGCTATAGATGATAAAACTAAAAAGCCTTCACAAGTTATAAAACAGTGAAGGTTTTTATTTTAGGATATTAAACCAAATGAAGGGTTATCCAATAGCTTGTTTTAAATCGGCTAATAAATCATCGATATCTTCAATACCAACGCTTAATCTTATTAAAGAGTCCGTAATTCCAATTTTTAATCTTTCTGGCTCAGGAATAGAAGCGTGAGTCATGGTTGTTGGGTGGTTTGCCAAGCTTTCTACTCCTCCTAATGATTCAGCTAAAGTAAAAACTTTAGTGTTCTCTAAGAAGTTAAAAGCAGCTATTTGACTTTCATCTTTTAAACGAAAAGAAACCATTCCTCCAAAACCACTCATTTGTTTTTTAGCAACGTCATGATTTGGGTGACTCTCTAAGCCTGGATAGTATACGTCTTTTACCTTATCATGATTCAGTAAGTATTCAGCAACGGCTTTACCATTTTCACAATGTCGTTGCATTCTGATGTGTAAGGTTTTAATTCCTCTTAAGGCTAAAAAACTATCCATAGGTCCTGCAACAGCACCAGCAGCAAACTGAATAAAGTGTAATTCCTCAGCAAGTTTGGTATCTTTTACCATTAAAGCTCCCATAATCAAATCAGAATGGCCACCTAAATATTTTGTTGCAGAATGCATTACGATATCCGCTCCTAAATCTAATGGTTGTTGTAAATATGGTGTAGCAAAAGTATTATCAACAGCTACTAATATAGTTGCGTTTTTTGCCTTAGTTCCTTTTGTGATTGCTTCAATATCTGCAATTTTCATTAATGGGTTAGTAGGTGTTTCTAGCCAGATTAATTTAGTGTTTTCCGAAATGGCATTGGTTACATTCTCAGGAGAGTTCATATTTACAAACTTAAAGTTAAGTCCGTATTTTTGAAACATTTTAGTAAACATCCTGTATGTTCCTCCGTATAAATCGTCACCAGCAATAACTTCGTCACCCGGATTTAACATTCTCAATACACAATCGATAGCAGACAGTCCTGAAGAAAAGGCAAAACCATGAGTTCCGTTTTCAATTGAAGCTAAACTATTTTCTAAAGCTGTTCTTGTTGGGTTAGCAGCTCTTGAATATTCATATCCTTTATGTACTCCAGGGCTAGATTGTGCAAAAGTTGATGTTTGAAATATAGGGGGCATTACTGCTCCAGTAGTTGGTTCATGTTCCTGACCGCCGTGTATAGTCTTTGTGTTAAACTTCATAACTCAGATGTTTTTTCTTTTTTATGTGTTATAAAAGTAATATTTATTGAATTAAAACCCTTTTTAAATTTAAAATGCTTTTATTTTGTAATGAGTTATACCTACTGAAAATGAAAAAATTATATTACTTATCAACTTGTGATACGTGTAAACGAATTATGTCAGAATGGGATTTACCATCGGATGTTACTTTACAAGATATTAAAGCAGATGCAATAACCAGTACTCAATTGGAAGAAATGCACCAGTTATCAGGAAGCTATGAAGCATTGTTTAGTAAGCGAGCTAAGCTTTATAAAGAGAAAGATTTAAAGAATGCTAATTTAACAGAAACAGATTTTAAGATATATATATTAGAGCATTATACATTTTTAAAACGACCAGTATTGTTATATAATGATACTATATTTATTGGAAATTCTAAGAAAACAATCGCGTTAGCAAAAGAATATATTCATGCTAAGTAGAAAAAGTTTTGCTTTTATAGCTGCGTTTTTAGTACAGGTTTTTTATGGAATTACTTTCACGTTTGCAAATGATGTAATTGATGGCGGGTATATAAAGCCGTATGGGTTTATTTTGTTGCGATTGTTCGGGGCTACACTATTATTTTGGTTGTTTAGTTTTTTGGGGCCAAAAGAAAAAGTTTCTGGAAAAGATTTTTTGGTTTTTGTTGCAGCTGCTTTTTTTGGAGTAACCTTAAACATGTTAACCTTTTTTAAAGGCTTATCATATACAACACCAATTAATGCTTCTGTGATTATGGTTGTTGTGCCCATACTGGTTTTATTGATGTCATCGTTTATTTTAAAAGAGAAAATCACTTCATTAAAAGTTGTTGGAATAATTTTAGGATTATCTGGAGCATTGGTGTTAACATTGTATGGCAAGTCTACGGCCGCAAGTGACAATATACTGTTAGGGAACTTTTTAGTATTTATCAATGCGGTGTCATTTAGTATTTATTTTGTTATTATCAAGCAGCTGACGAGTAAATATCATCCGTTTACCTTTATAAAATGGTTGTTTTTATTTGGGTTAATTATGGTAACTCCTTTTGGATTTAATGAGTTAAGCGAAGTGCAATGGAGTACATTTGAACCATACACATATTTTTCTGTTGGCTTTGTTGTTGTTGCAGCAACTTTTGGAACCTATTTATTAAACCCATTGGCTTTGCGTGAATTAAAAGCGTCAACAGTAAGCTCATTTTTATACTTACAACCAGTTATTGCAGGGGTATTTGCAATAATGATGGGGAGTGATTCTTTGAGTGCAACAAAAATAATTGCGGCAATATTAATTTTTATTGGTGTATATTTAGTGAGTAAACAAAATAAATCGGTAAAGGCTGTTTAATGAAATATTCTACTAGAATTTTTAACTATATCGATGAGATACCAGAGTTAGTCTGGGATAGCTTATCAGAGGCAAACAATGTATATTTTACAAAGCCTTACTTAAAAGCTTTTGAGGTACATAATGCCCATAAAATACAGTTTTTTTATTTAGTGGTTTATAATGGAAACGAACCAATTTCTATAGCTACAATTCAAGTATTAGAATTTGACTTTGTCCAAGCTGACTTTACGTCAAACTCTAACAAGTTTGTTCAAAATGTAAGTGATAAATTAAGCTGTTTGCTTAAACGCGATTATGTGAAAATAATGATTTGTGGTAGTGCTTTTTTAAGTGGTGAGCACGGAATTTATATTAAACCTAACGAAGATAAAAAACTTGTTTTAGAGCAATTAATTAAAGGTATTCAGGCAATTATAAATGCCAATAGATACCTAGAAAAATGGGTTGATATTATTTTGCTAAAAGATTTTATAACCAAATCGTTGCCGATTGCTGATAATTTAAGAACATACAACTATTCTCCTGTTCAAGTAGATCCTAACATGTTACTTACCTTAAATTCTAAATGGGAAAATTTTGATGATTATTTAAGTTCGTTTAAATCTAAATTCAGAGTTAAAGCCAAGAAAGCATATAAAACTAGTTGTAATTTAGTTGCTAAGGATTTTACTACTACGGAGGTTAAGCAATATAAAAAAGAGTTGACAAAATTGTATTATAATGTAAAGGATAAGTCAAGTTTTAATCCAGAAACATTAAATATGGCAACATATATTTCTTTGAAAGAGGTGTTGAAAGATGATTTTATATTAAGGGGATATTTTTTAGATGAAAAATTAGTTGGGTTTATGAGTGGCGTCGTAAGCCAAAACTCATTAGATGCACATTATGTTGGGATTGATTATGATTTGAATAAAAAGCACGCTATTTATTCTAGAATGCTGTATGATTACGTAAAAATTGGGATAGAAAGGAAATTAGGTTTTATCAATTTTGGAAGAACCGCTGGAGAAATAAAAAGTACACTAGGAGCTGTTCCAGAAGAATTAACCTGTTATGTGCG
>Ga0209395_1006059_pt1 | contig 13283 bp, 10 predicted proteins | sample GOMGulsemesocosm_3_FD_184635 | JGI IMG/M metagenome (GOLD analysis project Ga0209395, IMG submission 184635) | Methane-oxidizing microbial communities from mesocosms in the Gulf of Mexico - GOM9D Gulf of Mexico (SPAdes) (version 2) | ecosystem: Environmental > Aquatic > Marine > Cold seeps... | reverse complement strand
ATTGGATTTTTCTGAAGGCGAGTCGGTGATTAAAGAATTGCGCGAACTGATCACAGCCGCTTAAACCTCTCAGTTTTCATGCATGCAGGGATGTTCTGTAATACTCTGAGGATAGCGCCGTTAATGGTGTTTCAAGCTTTTCAAGCAAGTGTCGCGATACGTGCACCCGCTTGAGAAGCAATAGCCAGACAGTGCAAAAGCAAACGAGAGCGCAACTGGTTGGGATGGTACGGGGCTAAGGCTGATTTTTAGCCCTGCGGTTTTACAACCGCTGTGCAACTCATATTTGCTGCATTATTTGCTGCGCGGAGTCCGCCAATAACTTAGGCAAGGTCTCCTCCTCATCCGCGCGCCAACTACTACAAAACTCTAGCGGCTGCGGTGTAATGTCAGTTTCTATCATTGACAGCTCGCCCGCGGCTAATCGCGCTTTTACCAATACTGCTGGCAATAGTGCTATCCCCACGCCCTGTTCAGCAAGATTAATGAGACTCGCCACTGAGCTACAAGTATGAACAACCACCTCTTGAGCGTGCGATTTAAACAACTGCTGTAAATAATGCCAAGGGGTGGTATTGCGCGGGAAGCTCAAAATAGGCTGCTTCACCAACTGTGCAACAGACCAGCATTTATCGGTATTTTGTAAACCTTTACCACCCACCCAAACTTGCTCATAGCTACACAAAGTCTGGCAAGTGAGCGCCTTATTCAACCCATTTTCAGCAACCATCAAACTCAAATCTATTTGATGTTGTTGTAACTGCTGGGTCAACACAGGTGTCACATCACTGGTCAACTCAAAAGCAATCTGTGGATACTGCTGCTGCCACTGCTGCAACAAAGGCGATAGCCACAAATGCGCCAAGGTATCCGCAATACCAATTTTAATGCTGCCTGGATGTTGCCTCTGCTGCCCGGCAACGACTTTCATTTCCTGACTTATCGCCAGCAACTTCTCCGCATAAACCAGTAATTTAGCCCCTTTGTTGGTTAACTGAGCACCACTTTTATCACGCCGAAACAACATCACCCCCAACTCTTCTTCAAGGGCATTGACTCTGGCGGAGATGGCAGGTTGGGAGACATGTAACAGAGCGGCCGCCGCGCGAAAACTCCCTAGTCTGGCCACTTTAACAAAAGATGATATATTTCTTATTCGCATAACTAACAACAGACACTGAAAAATGGATGACTAGACTAGCATTAATTACCAGCCAGATCACGTAGTGTTTTTTATCGTACAAACACATTAAGACAATAAACTAAACTACAAAAAAATAATTTTTAGAATATTTTTGTTTAATTAATTATCAGCTTGCAAAGAAACACCTTTTGATCAAATATGCTATTAACTATCAACGCTGTCGTGTCTATAAAGCTCTTTGCTTAAAATTTTTACAGTGAAACACGACTACAAATTTTTCAAGGTGAACCATGAGCACTGCATACTTGAACGGCGAGTACCTACCCCTAGACCAAGCCAAGATCTCACCACTGGATCGCGGCTTTCTTTTTGGCGATGGCATCTACGAAGTAATTCCATACTACAGCGGTAAGTCTGTTGGTTTGATTCCTCATATCCAACGGATGATCAATGGTCTCGCTGAAATTGAAATAAACTGTGATAAAACACTCGATCAGTGGAAAGTGCTACTCGATGATTTAATTGCTCAAAACGATGGCGACAACCAAAACCTCGGTGTTTACGTGCACGTATCACGTGGCACAGACAGCATTCGCAACCACGCTTACCCAATTGACGTTGCTCCTACCATCTTCTGCTTCACTTTCGCGATTAAAGATCCGGAGCCTGTGAATAGAGAGATAGCGACTACTTATACAGTAACAACCACCCAAGACCTTCGCTGGAAACGCTGCCATATTAAATCAACAGCATTGCTCGGCAATGTGATTCACTATCAGCAAGGACACGCGAGCGGCAACAACGAATGCCTACTTTACAACGAGCAAAATGAGCTGACAGAAGGCAGTTCAGTGAATGCGTTTATTGTCAAAGATGGCGTGATCAGCACCCCTATCCAAGACAACCAAATACTACCGGGCATTACCCGCCGCATCATTATCGATAGTATTAAAGCGGATGGGTCTCTTAAGCTAGAAGAGCGCACTATCACTATGGAAGAAGTACACAACGCCGATGAAGTATGGATTAGCAGCTCTTCAAAAGAAATCGCTCCGATTGTTGCTATTGACGGCAACAATGTCGGCGATGGCAAGATAGGCCCTATCTGGGAAAAAGCTTTTGCGATATACACCGCGGCAAAATTCACCCACAGTTAAATTTCTCCTCAGCAAAGCCGATTATTCTTTGACGATCTTTAAAGAACGTTTCTGAAGGCTCTTGAGCCCCGCAAGGGGCTATTTTTTCTCTGATTACTCGCTATCTTTATAAGGCTTTAGACCTTTACACCGTTGACGCCAGTCGTGCAATATCGGTACCTCTCTGATTTAGGCCCTCTCTTGCAACTCATTCACCCGCCTGCTACTTTAAGTAAAATCAGCAACAGCAAACCCGAGCAATCAGCTTACCTCGGTATGCCTTGTATCAACCGATAACAGAGCAAAAACAGGCGCAGCACACCTCAGCCTCAGATAGCGCTATCTCACCGATAAATTAGGCACTAAACAATTCAAGCAATATTATGAGAGTAAATAACAGGCAAAAAAAAGCCGCTAGATAGCGGCCAAATAAAGAGAGACCAAGCTATTAGTCAGCTTGGCGGCGTAAAAACGCGGGGATATCTAAAAAGTCTAAATCTCCATCGTTTGTACCTGTCTTTTTCATCGGCCGAGCAACGGGCTCTGGCGCTACTTCAACAGGCTCTTGCAAATGTGTGCGCCCACTGTGGTCACGTGACTTCGTCTTTACCGGTAAATCCATTTGATGCTGCGAGTAACCACCTGTTACGCTAGCGCGCACAGATGCCCCACCGCTTGCTGCAACTTTAACTTGAGCGGACTCAACCTTAACTTGCTCAGCACTTTGAGTCACTAGACCTGTCGCGACCACCGTTACTCGAAGCTCATCGGTCATATCTGGATCGATAACCGTACCAACAACAACAGTTGCGTTCTCCGAGGCGTACTCTTCAACAATCTGACCGACCTCAGTGAATTCACCTAAACTTAGGTCTAAGCCTGCAGTAATGTTAACCAAAATACCGCTCGCCCCTTTAAGATCGACATCTTCTAACAATGGGCTCTTAATGGCCGCCTCAGTGGCCACAATGGCGCGATCATCGCCCGTTGCACTACCCGTACCCATCATCGCCATACCCATTGACGCCATAACAGCACGCACGTCAGCGAAATCGACGTTGATCATACCAGGACGAGTGATCAGATCAGCAATCCCGCGCACCGCATTAGACAGCACATCGTTAGCCGCGTTGAAGGCATTGATCAATGAGCAATTTTTACCCATTACCTGCATTAACTTCTCGTTGGGAATGATAATCAGCGAGTCAACGTGATCTTTTAATTCATTAATACCTTCATCGGCGATACGCAAACGCTTGCGCCCCTCAAAAGGAAACGGCTTAGTGACCACCGCAACGGTCAATATGCCTAATTCTTTTGCTACTTCAGCAACAATTGGCGCAGCACCGGTACCGGTACCGCCACCCATGCCTGCTGTGATAAAAATCATGTCCGCGCCATCGATCATTTCAGCGATTTTTGCACGGTCTTCTTGAGCTGCTTGACGACCTACCTCTGGATTGGCACCCGCCCCTAAACCTTTAGTTAACTCACCACCGATTTGAATAACAGAGCCGGTTGTCATGCCGTGCAGTGCTTGCGCATCTGTATTGGCACAAATAAACTCAACCCCTTCAATATCGGTTGTCAGCATGTGCTGCACAGCATTACCACCGCCGCCGCCTACACCTAAAACTTTAATGACTGCGTTATCTGGTAGACTATCTGCCAGTTCAAACATGATCTCTCTCCTCTGGGCTCTGCCCTTTTTATCTATCCAATTTGGCTTCTTGGCAATCGACTAAAAGTACCAACCACAACATCAAAAACACAAAATGCGCTCAGATTTTCAGTCAATTGACAAACTCTCTGCCAATCTTGTTTTTGTTTTATTATATCTCGGATTTTTACGAGACTAAAAATTTCCACCCAACCAAGTTTTAAAGCGACTTAGCGCACTAGGTTGGTTCTTATTCTTGCGTGCCACGGCTGTTGACGAAGGCTTGATAACCTCAGGGGAGATAGGTTTGTTTATCTCCATAGTCGGCTTAGTCGGTGACGCACTACTACTTTGCGGTTGATCTTCACGCGCATAGTGCAATAACCCAATGCTGGTTGAAAAAATCGGGTTCTCTAAAATATCACCCATACCATTGACACCTTTAGGCATCGCCAATCTCACTGGCATGTGGAAAATTTCCTCCGCCAGCTCTACAGCCCCTTCCATTTTCGAAGTACCACCCGTCAAAACGATACCTGCCGCAATTAAATTGTCGTAACCACTTCTGCGTACTTCGTCTTGTACTAAGGTGAATAATTCGTCATATCTTGGCTCAACTACTTCAGCCAGCGCCTGACGGTTTAAATCACGGGGCGCTCTATCACCCACGCTAGGCACTTTTATTGTCTCATCAGCACTGGCTAATTGTGCGAGACAACAAGCGTATTTAACTTTTAACTGATCGGCATGAAAGCTAGGCGTACGCAATGCCATCGCAATATCATTAGTCACTTGATCACCCGCTACCGGTATCACACCCGTATGGCGAATAGAGCCTTGGGTGAAGATTGCGATATCGGTGGTGCCACCGCCAATATCAACCATGCAGACACCGAGATCTTTTTCATCTGCTGTCAGCACTGCGTAGGACGATGCCAGTTGCTCTAAGACAACACCGTCTACTTCCAGACCGCAGCGACGCACACATTTTTCAATATTTTGAATCGCATTAGCAGCACCGGTCACTAAGTGGACTTTTGCCTCTAAACGTACCCCAGACATCCCCAGAGGCTCTTTAATTCCCTCTTGATGATCAATCAGATACTCTTGCGGTAATATATGAATAATGCGTCGATCTGCAGGAATAGCCACTGCACTTGCCGCATCTATTACCCGCTCCAAGTCAAAATCTGTCACTTCGCCATCGCGTACCGCGACGATACCGTGCGAGTTCTGCGAGCTAATATGACTGCCCGCAATACCCACTGTGACCGAATGTATTTTACATCCAGCCATTAATTCTGCTTCTTCAACCGCGCGTTGTATTGAACTCACTGTGGACTCAATATTAACCACAACCCCTTTCTTCAATCCTTTTGAAGGATGTGAGCCGATACCTATCACCTCAATTTGGCCGTCTGCGGATATTTCACCCACTAGGCAAACCACTTTAGAGGTTCCGATATCTAAGGCTACGATCATATTGTGCTCAATTTCCATTAACTAAACCGCTTGGTGTCATAAATAATAGTATCTATCCCTGTTAGGTACTTTCACAATTGCAACTTCAAATCATGAACAAGGTATAAAATGGCTTTCTAACAATCTTTACCATTATATTTCGCCATCTCTTATCAGCTAGCAACCTGCTAATGACTCGATTAAAACGCCGAATCGCTTTCTTTTTAAACAGCGACCCAGAAAAAAATATATATTTTTAGAATTATACGCCAGAGTTTAATATAAACCAGTAAAACTTCTAAAAAGAATTAATAAGTAATGTACAAAAAATCACCAACGGATACCAGCTTTATATTTTTTTATTTATTTTTCGTTTTCTTTCAAAGGTCGATGAATAAAGGACTGCAGCTAAGGCCTCTTTTTTTTTAAGTAATTTCCATATTATCTTTATAAAATAAAACAAGTTGGTAAATCCTATTATAAAATCAAAACTTAATATTGATTTATACTCAATAATCAATATCTATTTTTGATTTAAACTTATAGATCAAGATTGCTATTTGAGCATTTCATGAAAAATCAAAATCCAATACTGATGTATGTTATTGTTTTATAATTAACCATAACTTCATATTCAGTTCAAAAATCACTCTTTTTATTTTAAGTTTATTTTCGCCAAAAACCCACTACCACTATATGTAGTAGTAAAATACAAAAAACAACACAAGTCAGCCTTCTTATAATCAAAAACTACCTTTTCTATAACCGTTTTCACCTTGCAAATGCCCCCGCTAGCAAGCCTAGTACTCTAAATCCAGAAAAAGCAGGCCGCTGAACACTATTTAGGGCACAGCTCATCACCGAAATTTTTTACTTAGGCACCCTTAGCAAATACTAGTTTATTAGTAGCTAGCTTATACCCAAAGTGTTCATTTAAAGTGAGCGCTGCACATTTCGCGCACCGCCAACAAATTAACGCACCTGCGCCAAACCACAGGGGAATTTCGTTTTCACTCCAATAGACTGCTTAGCGGGATCGATCCAATGACTTGGGATGTTCACTACGATATGGGGGAATTAATTTATGTTAAATAATGACATCTTGTGGGACGCAGGAAAATAAGCAGCAAGTACGCTGTCGATAGCTGCTTACAAATAGCAACGACTATGATTAACAAAGTGCAGTCATCAACAAGGATGAACCCTTATCGACCTGCATGACCTAGTGATGCCTGTAGCCTGACTTCCACTGCGCTGCCTATCTTGGTTCAGCCTTGCTTATGACTATTAACCAGTCACACGTCACCAATAACAGCAAATCTGAGCGGGTAGAGGTTAACTCTTTTAGCTAACCATTAGTAAAAGCACAACTGCGCTGTAGCGAGAAAGCTAAATAGCCGCCAGCGATGGGGAACTTCCCCTCTGATGATTCGGGCTTTGTCTCTCTCACCTTAACTAAACGCTGTTTAGCTATTATCTATATCTTGCTGTATTGATTGAGTGAGCACTTTAGGTAATTGTTTCTTACCAGTTACCCCAAGGTTTGAAAGAGACACGGCCTGATTGACTAAATTACCTTTACCGGTAGACAGACGCTTATAGCTGTCATCATAAGCCCCTTGTGCGCGATCTAAATGCTTTCCTAAATCATCCATTGATTCAACAAAACTAACAAATTTGTCGTACAGCTCACCACCGCGCTTAGCGATGGCTTGGGCGTTTTGGTTCTGCTGTTCGAAACGCCAAATATTTTGCACAGTGCGCAGCGTTACCAAGAGCGTGGTTGGACTCACTAAAATTATATTGCGCTGAAAAGCATAGCGAAACAGGCTTTGGTCGTGCTCAAGCGCCAGCAGAAATGCACCTTCAACCGGTATAAACATCAGTACAAAATCTAAAGTACGCACGCCTTCGAGTTTTTCATAGGCCTTTTGCCCTAAGCCGCGCACGTGATTTCTTATTGACTGAACATGTTCAATTAAATATTGCTCGCGTTCAGCGCTTTTGCCACCACTGCAATAGCGCTCGTAACCGGTGAGCGATACTTTGGCATCGATAATCATATCTTTCTCATCGGGCAGCCTGACGATCACATCAGGCTGGTAGCGTTTACCTTCTGCACTCAAAGACACTTGCGTCTCGTATTCGTGACCTTTGCGCAAACCCGACTCTTCAAGCACTCTCTCTAGGATCACTTCCCCCCAGTTTCCCTGTACTTTAGAATCCCCTTTCAGCGCTTGGGTTAAATTGATAGCGTCTTGGCTCATTTGTTGATTAAGTTGCTTTAAATGCTCAATTTGTTGATACAGAGCTTGTCTGTCTCTGGTCTCTTTATCGTAAACATCTTCCACTTTGCGCTTAAAATCACCTAACTGTTCACGTAACGGACTCAATATATTACCGATAGATTCACGTGAGTCTTTAGAAAAACGCTGGGTTTTATCTTCAAAAATCTGATTGGCCAAATGCGCAAAATCTTGTTTTAACTGGTCTCTTGCCTGATTAAACAGCTGCGACTTCTCTTCATTGATTTTATGTTCACTGACCAGCTGTGTTTCAAGTTGGGTTATTTGGTTATTAGCGCTCACTAATAAATCCCGATACTCGATTAGCTCTTGCTGTATTTGTTGCTTTTCCACTTCCGAGAGCTCAAACACCGCTATTTTCTCTCGCAGCTGCGCATTAAACACTTGCTCTTGATGCAGCAGTTGTTCAACCGACAACATACGCTGCTGAAGCTTATGATTTTGATCGCGCTGCAAATCTAATTGCTGGCTAATATTCTGCTCTCTATTTTGCTGTAACTGTAATTTAAACAGCAAATTCTGACGCTGCTTTGAACTTGAGTATAAAGACAGCAGCAAAATAGCCATGGCGACCACAAAGGCCCCCACTGCACCGACAATAGCGCTTTGCGCATCAAAATTAGCCATCATATGTTCTACCAATACCAATATAAAGCAGCGGCACTGACCAGAGCAGGCACTATCATCGTAAACAAGCTCCATTTATGCCCGAGGATTTTTTGCAGTAATAAGATATGTATCATAGGGAAACTAATAAACATACAAGATAACGGGATCGCCCAGTGCAAGTGTTTAAACCCATATGCCATCGCCCCTAACAAAGTAACTGCTGCAAGATTGCCTGCCATCACCACAAAAAGTGCGCCATTATTGGTAGCAAAAAAACCTTCTCTTTGATCTTTAGGCACCTTATTGAGCGCACCGGCACTTAATGCCGCTGACATAGAAACAAAACCGGCGATCAAAAAAAGTATCATTGGATTCACGTAAAAAAAGCCTCATAAAAGAAAAATGGAGCCAGCGGCTCACGGGGATGCCATTTTAACAGCATAGTAAATATTAGCTATCGACAACTGTATCGCTTTTCATCGCTGTCATTAAAACTTATGATCGACAAATGCCGATACCTAACACAAGACCTTTACTGCGACCTGCCACTGGCGCAAAATTTAAACTTATTGGCTACAGCCTTTTAGTGACTGGGATACTGCTCACTGCTCTGTTCTTGATTAGCCCGCTGTTATTAGCCAAGTTGATAAACTGGCAACTCGCCCCCTATGCACTGTACGCAGAAACAAAAATCGAGCGAATCAAAACAGATAACTTAGTCATTCCCGCCATCTCCATGCGCAGCAGCGACCCCAACGTAAGGGCTAAATTATCATTACAGAACTTGCGTATCGACTATGATGCACTGGACCTTATCCTGACAAAGAGTCTTCACCGTATCGACATTGAGACACTCACCCTTTATCTTGAGGGCACTGCGCCATTTCCCTCACCAAACACCATCGATACAGCGACAACAACGCTAGATTTACTGGCATTACTACCCGATAACATTTTACCTAAGCTGGCTGTTTCCCCTATCAATATAGAAAACGTCGTAGTGCACTGGCAACGTACTGCTGATCAACTATTTACCTTAAACGGCCAGCTAAGCATTGACCAACAGGCCGTTACTTTCAGTACTAACTACCAAGAAAATGAACAGTTCATTGCCAATGCCGATCTTCGGCTATCCGCCAATAACGAATTTGCAATAAGCGCATCAAACTCGCAGCAAAAAAAAGACGGTACTCTCTCAGATAAAAACCCCTCTTTGAGCTTTAAATTAACAGGATCCTTCCACCAAGATCACCGCCAAAGCCCCCCGCAATTATCAATAGCCACCCAGACACAAATAAACACCGTTGAACCCTTTGCTAATTCACTATGGCTTAGCCCCTTGCAAAACAATAAGCTCACCAATATCTCTTCTTTTATAGAAGGTGAGATAAATATCAAGAAACAGATAACCACTCCTGCACAATTGAGCGACTTAGCAACGTGGCTGGCTGACAGCTCTGTCGAGAGTGATTTTAACTTTGATCTCGCTCACAACAATCCTAAGCAATTGCTAGATCAAGCGAGCATTCAAACTGGCAAATTACAGCTTGCTCAGGTTCAGCTAAAAGGGAGTGGCAATAGCCTTTACCAACATCCACGACTAGAGATTACTATCAACCCCACTAGCCGGCTAGATATTCAGGCATTAACTACTCAGGCGATAACCGCGGATAAACTGAGCCTCACCTTAGCGAGCCAACTATCCGCCAAGCTATCAATTGACAACAACCACGCCCTCACAGCACTTGAAATTGATGATTTTTCAAGCACCTTCACCAGTGATAACATCAACAGTCGCTTTGGCCGTATCTCCCATCAACCCATCCACTTAAAGATTGCTGATTTAGACCTTGCCAACCAGCAAGTCGCTATTGCTTATCAATCCCCAGAGCTACAACTAACGCCCACAGACACCAACCCCCTCACTCCCTTTACCTTGTTAAAAGTCCAATCGCAAGGATCAATCAAGATGAAACAGAGCCAGATAAATGCACGTTTAAACGCCAATAGCGTTGTTGAAGTGATTAACGTCGCCGCAGCCGAATTAAGTACTGATCAAATAATAATTACCAACACCCAACCCATAGCAGCAACATTCCAGCTGGGTAATAAAAAACTATCAATCTCAGACCACCGGCTTTCTCTGACAAGCACGCCATGGTCTGGCACTTTTGGCGAGCTAAAACACAGCGCTATCGACCTTGAAATAGCGGCGATTGATATCGCTAAGCAGGCGCTAAATGTAACATTTGAGCCATTTGAAGCAGCGCTGCAGGCGCACAAACTGCCGCTAAAAAGCATCACCCTAAAAACAAGCGGATCAGCGGCGATTAAGCAGGGAGCATTATCACTCTCGCTGGATAAAGGCTTACAACTGCAGCTCAAGAAACTAAATATTGGCGGTATAACAAGCGGTACTGTCAACTTGCGCACCACCACTGACAGCCAAGTAACCGCCCCTTTAAAAGTAGTTGGAACCAATACAAATAACGACCTCTTGAATGGCATTAGGCTTTCGCCACTCAGTGCTGTTATCACTGGCTCCAGGGTTAGTTATGCCAAGCAACAGCTGGACTACCAATCACTCTCTTTTCAGCTGCAAGACACAAGGCTCTCGCCGCTGCGCATTCGTGCCAGTAGCCAAATAAAACAACTATCATTGAGCCAGCATCCGAGCCTTAAACAATTAAATATTAGCGCCACTCACAAAATAGATAACAGACGCCACAGGGGTACGCTCAATTTACATAGCCAACTCCTCGCTTTAAAAGCAACCGCGAAAATAGATAGCCGCAATCAATACAAAAACATAGTAGGTAGCTGGCAATTGTCCCCTGTCAACTTAGCTGAAAAAGGCCCTGTTATTGCAAAAACCTTCCAGCTACCCCTGCCTAATACATTCAACATAAGCGCCGGAAAGTATCAACAACAGGGAAAATTCAACCTGAAAAACAACAATATTAGCGCCAGTGCCAGCCATAAAATTAGCGATTTAAGTATCGACAACAAAGAACTCGCCATTGCGGGGATCAACAGCGTTAGCCGCAGTCATTATAACAACAACCAATTAAGCCACAGCGGTAAACTCAAAATTGCAGCGATCAATCACGCCATTGCCATCAACAATATTAGCGCCAATTTTAGCCTTAAAAACGCCTTAAGTGATAAAATATCTCTGTCCATCAGCAAGGCAAAGGCGACCATGCTAGAGGCAAAATTGGCCATGGATGATATCACTATCCCGCTCAAGCGTATCAGCGGTGAATCGACACTGCACTTCTCACAGTTGCCTCTCAACAACGTGCTTGCGCTGGAGCAACAGCCGAGCCTTACAGGTACTGGAACCTTAGCGGGGAAACTGCCATTTAAATTTATAAAACAACAGCTATGGATTAGCAATGGCGACATTCACAGTACTGACCATGGCTATATTCGCTACCATGCCAATGACAAAGTTCGCGCCTTTGCCAATACCAATGCCGGCCTTGAGATTGCCCTAAATGTATTGGAAGACTTTCACTATAATGTACTGTCGATTAAGGCTAATTACACACCCAATGGCGACCTAACACTGCGCAATAAACTATCAGGGAAAAACCCCAACTGGCAAAATGGGCAGCCCATCGAATTTGCCATCAATATCGAAGAAAATGTGTTACAACTGCTAAAAGCTCTACAAATTAGCGATCAACTCACAGAAAAAATACAAAAAAAGGCTGAAAACAAACAGTAACAACAACGTTGACCTGAACTTAACAAGCCGTTAGCATCTAAGGATTATCCATCGTGGTTTTGCATACAAGGAGAGTCCCATGTCAGAAACCATTAGCAGTAAAGCGCACGCCATAAAACTGTGTTGCACTTTATTAGCTGGCACATTTTTACTGGCTGGCTGCGCGCCAAAAATCGCCATCGAAACACCTAAAGAGCCCATTACTATCAATTTAAACGTCAAAATTGAACATGAGATACTGATCAAAGTTGACCAAGAAATTGATGATTTATTTAGCGAGAAAAGCGATCTTTTCTAGGAGGATGACAGCATGAACAACATACTACCAACGATAGCAGCTTTGCTGTTAATCTCATTTAGCACCTTTAGCAGCGCCATCAACATGGATCAAGCCAAAGCACAGGGACTTATCGGCGAGACTAGCAATGGCTATCTGGCTAGCGTTACATCCGGCCCTAGCGCAGCAGTTGCCAGCTTAATCCAATCGATAAATGCACAGCGCAAAGCCGCCTTTACGAGCAAGGCCGCCAAAGCGGGCGTGAGCGTGGATGTGATGGCAAAACGTGTAGCGCAGCGTCTTTTCCAGAAAGCCGCCAAAGGCGCCTATTTAAAAAGCGCCGCGGGAAAGTGGTATAAAAAGTAACTATCAAAAGAGGCTAGTGCACTAGCCTCTTTTATTTGGCTTAAATTTCAGACAGCATATTTTCAACCTTGCGACTTGCATATCAACCCTGCTTTTTAGCCTCTTTAAGTAAATACTCCCAATCCTTGGAGGCAAACATGTAGCTGTAAACAGTCATTCTATGATACCCCTGCTCTGCCCAAGCACTCACAACGATACTCTTAAAAAATAGAAATTGATTTAGCTGCAAATCTGCTTTATAACCTTTAAACAAAAGCACTCCACTGTAAATTAAAAGATCTTGTTTTTTGTTTCTCTGGTGGGATAGGTAAATACGGATTAAACTGCCTGCGGCTGCTATAACTAACATAAAAAAGCCGATCTCTGACCAGCTTTCCTCGTTTATAAAATACATAAACTGAAGAGCAAAGATCCAAACTAATATCCATATTAACTCAATTAAAATATGGCTTTTAATATTGAAATACACCCATCTATTCACTCACCCTCTCCTCAGCTATTCAGTAATTCACTTTCCATTCATAATAAAACTTGACTAGTTTTATTAGCTCAATTCTGAAAGGAGTGAAAGAAAAAGCTAAGGGATTAACT
>Ga0209395_1006057_pt1 | contig 13288 bp, 11 predicted proteins | sample GOMGulsemesocosm_3_FD_184635 | JGI IMG/M metagenome (GOLD analysis project Ga0209395, IMG submission 184635) | Methane-oxidizing microbial communities from mesocosms in the Gulf of Mexico - GOM9D Gulf of Mexico (SPAdes) (version 2) | ecosystem: Environmental > Aquatic > Marine > Cold seeps... | reverse complement strand
CTTCTTTTTCATTTTCAATAATGTTCATAAACATTTCCTCAGTAATGTTTTTCCGAATCAGTTTTTTAAGGTTTTTACTTTCTCCAAAGGTTTTTCTTCCATTCAAAAAATTCCAAAGTGTATTCAAATGATTGATACTAATAATCTTTTCACCATGTACTTTTTTTATAGTGAATGGATTGTTACTAAAAATACTCCGCTGATTAACATTGGTGTATAACTTCTTTAACTCAGGCAATTGCCCTAATGCCAAATGAGAAACAAGCAAACTACCTGTAGAGGTACCAATAAAAATATCGTACTCTTTTTGTTGCTTTTTAAGTAAATATTGCGCTACTCCACCAGCAAAAGCACCTTTGCTTCCACCACCAGAAATAACCAATGCTTTTTTATAAGAATTTGTCTTTGACATCTATTTTGAATCAGGGAAGAAATTTATAAACTAATTGCTGTTAAACCAAGCAAAATTGTAATTTAGTCGCATCTAAAATATTTACCATGAAAAGAAACCTACTTTTAATCTGTTTAGCTATCATTTGTTTTTCGTGTAAACAAGAATATATCGTGAGAAGTATTGAATCTGTAAGCATTCAAAAATTTGATATGGATAGCACCAGTATTAGAGCCATCCATGCCATTAACAAAGACGAATTACTTTTTGCCGGATCTAGAGGAGATATTGGGCTAACAGAAGATGGAGGGAAAACGTGGGATATTGAATTTATTACCTATCAGGACAGTATTAAACCTCATTTTAGAAGTATCGCAAAAACAAATGGTAGTGTATTTGCATTGTCAATTGCCAATCCTGCCCTATTATATAAAATTACTTCTGGTCAACAAAAAATCGTGTACAAAGAAGAGAATGAAAAAGTATTTTATGATGCAATGACTTTTTTAGACAACAAAACAGGCATTGCTATCGGAGATCCTATTAATGGATGCACCTCTATAATAATGACTTATGATGGCGGCAATACCTGGACTAAAATTGATTGTTCTAAGCTACCAGAAGTAAAAGAAGGAGAAGCATCTTTTGCGGCAAGTAACACAAACATAGCTTTTATAAACGAAACTATTTGGGTGGTTACCGGTGGTACAAGAGCTCGGGTTTTAAAATCTTCTGATAAAGGAGCTACCTGGAAAATTATTGATACTCCAATCATCCAAGGTGATGGACCACAAGGCATCTATTCTGTAGATTTTTACAATGAAAAAACAGGAATCATTATGGGAGGAGACTTCTCAAAAGTAGATAAGAACACTGCCAACAAAGCAATCACAACCGATGGTGGTGAAACTTGGACGTTAGTGGCAAGTGGTAAAGCACCAAACTATAAAAGTTGTGTACAATACATCCCTGGAACAAAAGGAAAAGAAATTATTGCAGCCGGTAGAACTGGGGTCTCGTTCTCAAATGATGGTGGACATACTTGGAAAGATATTAGTGCAGATGGATATTACGCAATTCAATTTGTAGACAAAAATACTGCTTGGTTGTCTGGAAATAAAAAGATTGGAAAATTAATTTTAAAGTAAAGATTCTATTCAAATATGAAATCATTTATTCCAATTTTATTTATTTCGATATGTATGATATCATGTAATAAAACAGCTTTAGAGCAAGAGTTTTCTTGTAGCGCTGAATCATTTAACAATACCACAGAAAAAGTAACTGATGTAAAGAAGAGTTTCTCGATTCTAATTCCTACACATTGGAAAACAAATTTATTTTTCGATGATTTGCAATCTTCAATCTATTCGGCTGACACTACAAAACAACTTACAGAAACTGTTTTAATAGACATCACGCAATTACAAAAAGGTTATCAGTTTGATGAAGACTTCAAAAAGCAATTGCTGCTAAATGATTCAATTCATAAATTGAAATTCAAGAATCAAAACACATTTCAATTCAAGAAAAAAAACGCCTACTACGCTATTTCTAGTGGTAAAAAAGGCCGTTTCACCTATCAAATTTTAAACATATTTGTAAAACTAAACACTACAAATTCTTTTCATTTAAAAACCGAAGTTTATGGTGATTCTGATATAAACAACCGTTTTTGCAAAGCGATACACACACTTAACTCAATAACATTCAATGCACCTTAATAAAGAACACATTCTAAATAGATTTATCAGTTATGTTACGGTAGATACTGAATCTGACCCAAACAATCCTGCTTTTCCTAGTACCGAAAAACAATGGAATCTCGCCAAAATCTTAGCAAAAGAACTAGAAGCTATTGGATTGAGTAATGTGACACTAGATGACAATTGTTACATTATGGCTACCGTACCAAGCAATCTAGATTACGATGTGCCAACTATTGGTTTTATTGCACATATAGATACCAGTCCCGATTTTACAGGTGCTAATGTAAAACCTCAGGTTCATGAAAATTATAATGGAAAAGACATTGTCTTAAACAAAGAAAAAAACATTGTACTGTCACCAGATTATTTTGATGACTTATTGCTATACAAAGGGCAAACGATAATCACAACAGATGGAACAACCTTATTGGGTGCAGATGATAAAGCCGGAGTGACTGAGATTGTTTCTGCAATGGAATATTTAATTCAGCATCCAGAAATTAAACATGGAAAAATTAGAATCTGCTTTACTCCTGATGAAGAAGTTGGGAAAGGGGCGCATTTATTTGATGTAGCAAAGTTTGGAGCAGCGTGGGCATACACCATGGATGGAAGTCAGGTTGGAGAATTAGAATACGAAAACTTTAATGCGGCAGGGGCTCATGTTACTATTGAAGGAAAAATTGTGCATCCAGGGTATGCAAAAGGAAAAATGATCAACTCCATGTTGATTGCAAATGAATTTATCTCGGCCTTACCAGCAAACGAAACTCCCGAAACAACTACAGGCTACGAAGGTTTTTTTCATTTACATGACATGCACGGAACCGTAGAAAAAACAACGCTAGAATATATTATAAGAGATCATGATATGGAATTGTTCTTACAACGGAAGTTAGATTTTGAAAATACAGCGAAGTCCCTAAATGAAAAACTAGGCAAAGAGGTAATTTCTGTTAAAATTAGAGATCAATATTTTAACATGAAAGAAAAGGTAACTCCTGTAATGCATATTGTTGATATTGCTGAAGAAGCAATGAAAGATATTGGAATTACCCCGATAATCAAAGCAATTCGAGGAGGAACCGATGGCTCGCAATTATCTTTCAAAGGGTTGCCTTGCCCAAATATTTTTGCTGGAGGGCATAATTTTCACGGTAGATATGAATATGTCCCTCTTGAATCGATTTTAAAAGCGACTGAAGTGATTGTGAAAATAACAGAAAAAGTAGCCGTGAAATTTATCTAATCAATAATTTTTCGTTAATAAAATGGTGTTTTTTATCAAAGGTATTTTTAAAAATTTCGAACCACAATCATGGCATAAATAAGCTTTAGAGCTTAATAAGAATCTATGCATCCATTTTCTTTTTGTTCTACATCTAAATGTCGACTCGCAATTTGGGCATTTTTTCATACAGTATATGTAGGCTAGATGTTGGTTTTTATTGTCAATTCTATAAAGAATTTAATGCTTCAAAATTACAACTGCCCTCTCTTTTTTTCTTAAGGGAAAACACCATTTATAAAAAGGAAAAGCGCTTTTTTTTACAATTTTAAACAATCTGTTATATTTTCTCATTAACAATTTAAATCCCCCCTTGATGTAGTACATTTGCATCATAAAGAAACAATATTATGATGACTAATGACGCTTTAATTGCACTATCAGAAAAATACGGAAGTCCGTTATACGTTTATGATACAGAGAAAATTATTTCTCAATTTAATAGATTAACCGATGCTTTTTCTAAGGTAAAACAGGTAAAATTAAATTATGCAACCAAAGCATTGTCTAACATCAATATTTTAAAGGTATTCAATCAGTTAAACGCAGGTTTAGACACCGTTTCTATTCAAGAAGTACAATTAGGATTGGCTGCGGGATTTTCTCCAGAAGACATCATTTTTACGCCTAACGGAGTTTCATTAGAAGAAATTGAAGAAGCGGCAAAATTAGGGGTTCAAATTAACATTGATAACTTATCTATATTAGAATTATTTGGTCAAAAACATCCAAAAACCCCAGTTTGTATTCGTATAAACCCACATGTGATGGCTGGTGGAAATAGTAAAATTTCTGTTGGACATATCGATTCTAAATTCGGAATTTCTATTTATCAAGTACCACATATTAAAAGAGTTGTTGAAAATACGGGCATGCATATTAATGGAATACACATGCATACGGGATCTGATATTTTAGATATCGATACTTTTATAAGAGCAACCGAGATTTTATTTGATGTTGCTGCACAATTTGACACCTTAGATTTTATCGATTTTGGAAGTGGATTTAAAGTACCTTATAAAGAAGGGGACATTTCTACAGACATCGAACAACTAGGAAAACAATTGTCTAAAAGATTCAATCGCTTTTGTAAAGAATATGGTAAAGACCTAACCCTAATGTTTGAGCCTGGTAAATTTCTAGTAAGTGAAGCTGGTGTTTTCTTGGCCAATGTAAATGTCATCAAACAAACTACATCTACTGTTTTTGCTGGAGTAGATAGTGGGTTTAATCATTTGGTTAGACCTATGATGTACGATTCGTACCATCACATTACAAATATTTCTAATCCAAAAGGAAGAGAGCGCTACTACTCTATTGTTGGATATATTTGTGAAACAGATACATTTGGAACCAACCGTCGTATTAACGAATTAACTGAAGGAGATACCTTGTGTTTTCATAATGCAGGAGCTTATTGCTTTTCAATGGCTTCAAATTACAACTCGAGATACAAGCCCGCAGAAGTAATGGTACACAATGGAGTAGATTACCTAATTAGGCAAAGGGACACATTTGAAGATATCTTAAGAAATCAACAAAACATCGACATATCCTAAAAGATAAAGTGAATTTTTAGAGATATTCATAAAAATTCACTTTCCCTTTTGTCATATCAAAATAACGTATACATTTGCAGTGTGAATACTACAAGAACAAATACCATTTCTATCTTAGCTACCTCTGTGGCAGGTAACACGGTATTAACTATTCGCACAATTTCTACAATTACCATTACCCTTTAGGGGTATCTATTTCTACATATCATCTTAGGTTATATTTATTTTTTCGGAAAATCGAAATCAGATAAATAGCAGTCAACTAAAAGTATCAATAGTAACATTTTCAAAAATGAAAGTTTTAAAGTTCGGAGGATCCTCCGTAGCCAGTAGCCAATCAATACGTCAAGTTTTAGAAATCGTAAAACAAACCTCTAAAAGCAATAAAACCATTGTTGTGGTTTCTGCATTTGGAAAAACAACAGATACATTATTAAAAACTGCACAGAATGCAGTACAAGGTATCCCATACAATTTACTCTTAAAAGAAGTAGAAAATAACCATATACAAATACTTAAAGAATTAATTCCTGTTGCCAACCAAAGCGAAGTAATTAGTTATGTAAAACGATTATTCAACCATTTAGAAACCTTATTTGAAGGCTGTCATTTACTGCAAGAATTAACCCCAAAAACCCTTGCTACTATTGCTGGTTTTGGCGAATTACTATCTTCTTACCTAATTGCTAAAGCTGCAAAGGAAGCAAGCATTAATGCCGCATACAAAGACAGTAGAGCACTAATTATTGCTAATGAAAATTTTCAGAACGCACAGGTAAATTTCGAGGTTACAAATGCAAATTGTGTTGCTTATTTTAGCAGTTCTAAAGAGCAAGTAACCGTGTTGCCAGGTTTTATAGCGAGTACAAAAGATGGAAAAACAACAACCTTAGGACGTGGTGGTTCCGATTTTTCTGCAGCTATCTATGCCGCTGCCTTAGATGCATCGGAGTTGCAAATTTGGACTGATGTAAGTGGAATGTTTACGGCCAATCCAACTGTGGTAAAACAAGCCTTTCCAATTCCGCATATCTCCTATCAAGAAGCCATGGAACTGTCGCATTTTGGAGCGAAGGTGATCTACCCGCCTACAATTCAGCCAGTATTAGAAAAAGAAATTCCCATTTTGATAAAAAACACCTTTTCGCCTGCTGATACTGGAACCTTAATTACTCAAAAAACAGAACAAAACAAACCTGTTAAGGGGATTACCTATATTGAGAATATTGCATTGCTAACCTTAGAAGGTAGTGGAATGGTTGGAATTCCTGGGTTTTCAAAACGGCTGTTTGAAACACTTTCTTTTCAGGATATAAATGTGGTATTTATTACCCAAGCATCGTCTGAACATTCTATTTGTCTTGGTATCTATAACGATGATGTAGAAAAAGCAACGGAATCAATAAATCAAACTTTTGAATTAGAAATCAATCAACATAAAGTACAGTCAGTTATTGTAGAGTCTGATTTAGCAATTTTGGCCTTGGTTGGTGATAACATGAAAAATCACCAAGGTCTAAGTGGAAAGATGTTCAGTGCTTTGGGGAAAAACAATGTAAATATAAGAGCCATTGCACAAGGCGCTTCAGAAAAAAATATTTCTGCCGTGGTTCGTAAAAGCGATGCTAAAAAAGCATTGAATACCTTACATGAGCAATTTTTTGAAGAAAAATTAAAGCAACTAAATCTATTTGTAACCGGTGTTGGGAATGTTGGAGAGCGTTTTTTAGCACAAATAGCACAACAATCAGACTATTTAAAAGAACAGTTAAAACTGAACATTCGTGTTATCGGAATTGCCAACTCTAAAAAAATGTTTGTGAATGAAGAAGGCATTGATTTGGCAAATTGGAGAGAAAATTTAAGGCATGGAGAACCAATAACTTTAGAGCGTTTTTATCAAAAAGCAGTCTCTTTAAACATGCGGAATTCTGTTTTTGTTGACAATACTGCCAACCAACAAGTTTCAGAAATGTACGAAGCTTATTTACGTAAAAACATAGCTGTCGTTACCTGTAATAAGATTGCTTGCGCCTCTGACCATAAAAATTACAAAACATTGAAGAGAGTATCAAGAAAATACAATGCTCCTTTCTTATTCGAAACCAATGTTGGTGCTGGATTGCCAATAATTGACACCTTAAAAAACTGTATTGCTTCGGGAGACCGTGTTCAGAAAATACAAGCCGTATTGTCTGGTAGCTTAAACTATGTATTCAATAATTTCAATGAAAGTTCAACATTTCATAATGTGGTACAAGCAGCTCAAAAAGAGGGTTATACAGAGCCAGATCCTAAAATTGATTTAAGTGGTGTTGATGTAGCTCGTAAGATTTTAATTTTAGCGAGAGAAAGTGGTTTTAAATTGGAATTGTCGGATATTGACAATGATTCATTTTTACCTCAAAAAAGCCTAGACACTTCTAATAATGATACTTTCTATGCAAGTCTGAGTGAGTTTGAACAACAATTTCAAGAGATATACAAAGATGCAGCAAACAAGAATTGTAAGTTAAAATATGTAGCCGAATTTGTAAACGGGAAAGCGAAAGTTGGTTTGCAACACATTCCGGTAGATCATCCTTTTTACAATTTAGATGGAAGTGATAATATTGTATTGTTCTTTACAGATAGATATCCTGTACAGCCCCTAATAATAAAAGGTGCTGGTGCAGGTGCAGATGTTACAGCATCCGGAATATTTGCAGATGTAATTAGAATCGGAAATCGTTAAATCATAAGAGAACGCGCGTAACAAGTGGTAACATGGGTTCTTAAATTTTGAAATATTAGTGTACAATTACAAAAGTTAAAACAGATGAATGAAATCAAACTTTTTGCTCCGGCAACTATTGCCAATGTTTCCTGTGGATTTGACGTCCTAGGATTGTGTTTAGACACAGTTGGAGATGAAATGATTATCAGAAAAGCTAATGATAAAGGTGTTAAAATCACCAAAATCATAGGACAAGACTTACCATTAGAAACGAATAAGAATGTGGCTGGAGTTGCCGTATTGGCTTTGCTAGAAAAAGTTGCTGTTGATTATGGTTTCGAAATAGAAATCTATAAGAACATCAAACCTGGTAGTGGAATTGGGAGCAGCGCGGCAAGTTCTGCGGGCGCAGTATTTGGAGTCAATAAATTATTAGGAGCACCTTTTACTTTACAAGAACTGATTCCTTTTGCCATGGAAGGAGAAAGGTTAGCCAGCGGTACAGCACATGCAGACAACGTTGCTCCTGCCCTTTTGGGTGGATTTACCTTGGTAAGAAGTTATCAGCCATTAGACATTGTTAAAATTGATGCTCCAACAGCGTTGTATGCCACGGTTGTACATCCACAGATCGAAGTAAAAACTTCGGATGCTCGTTCGGTTTTAAAACAAACAGTGAGTTTGCGACAAACGGTAATCCAATTAGGAAATTTAGGTGGATTAATTAGTGGTTTATACACAGAAGATTACGAGCTAATCGGGCGTTCCCTACATGATGAAATTGTAGAGCCCTACCGCTCTATTTTGATTCCTGAGTTTGAAAAGGTAAAAAAAGCAGCGCTAGATGCTGGTGCTTTAGGTAGCGGAATTTCAGGTTCTGGCCCTTCAATATTTGCATTAAGCAAAGGAAAAGAAACCGCAGAAAAAGTAGGCAGAGCAATGGCTTTGATATATAAAGATATCGGAATTGATTTTGATGTGCATGTATCTAAAATAAATGCAAACGGAATAAAAATATTATAAATGTCCGGTCGAGCGCAGTCGAGACCTCTCGACTGCGCTCGAGGAGACAACTAAAAATAAAACACCTTGATCTAACCATTCCAAATATCAGTTCGAGTGATTTTTGAAGAATGAAAACTAGTATCGAGAACAAATTAATAAATATCCATAATGAACTATTATAGTTTACACCACAAAGCACCAAATGCTTCTTTTAAAGAAGCAGTAATTAATGGATTGGCACCAGACAAAGGCTTGTACTTTCCAGAAAGTATCACACCATTACCAGAAGGCTTCTTTAAAAACATCGAATACTTCTCTAACGAGGAGATTGCTTTTGAAGTCATCAAACAATTTGTAGGTGATGAGATTCCAGAAAAAAAATTAAAAGAGATCATTAAAGAAACCATCAACTTTGATTTCCCGGTAGTACCCATCACAGAAAACATTTCTACATTAGAATTGTTTCATGGGCCTACTATGGCTTTTAAAGATGTTGGCGCACGTTTTATGGCGCGTTGTTTAGGCGAATTCAACAAAGAAAACAGAGAACAAACAGTATTGGTTGCTACTTCTGGAGATACTGGTGGTGCTGTTGCAAACGGATTTTTAAATGTAAAAGGAGTAGATGTTGTTATTTTATATCCCGACGGAAAAGTAAGTGATATTCAAGAAAAACAACTAACAACACTAGGACAAAATATTAATGCCTTAAAAGTAGACGGTGTTTTTGACGATTGTCAAGACATGGTCAAAAATGCATTTTTAGACAACGAGATTAAACCAACATTAACTTCTGCCAATTCCATTAATATTGCACGTTGGTTGCCTCAAATGTTTTACTTTTTCTTTGCCTACAAGCAATTAAAAAACAAACAAAAGGACTTGGTGTTTTCTGTTCCTAGTGGGAATTTTGGAAATATTTGTGCAGGAATCATGGCTCAAAAACTAGGGTTACCCATCACCCATTTTGTAGCAGCTACCAATGTAAATGATACTGTTTTAAAGTATTTAAATGACGGTGTGTATACGCCGAAACCATCTAAAGCAACCATTTCTAATGCCATGGATGTTGGAAACCCAAGTAATTTCATCAGAATTCAAGAATTATTCAATAATAACATAGAGCAATTAAAGAATAGTTTCTCCTCTTTTTCCTATACAGATGCTGCCACTAAAGAAGCAATGAAAGACATTTATGCCAAATCTAAGTATGTTGCAGATCCACATGGTGCTGTTGGCTTCTTAGGCGCAAAAGAGTATCTAAAAGAAAATCCAAACACACAGTGCATATTTTTAGAAACGGCACATCCTGTAAAATTTTTAGATGTCGTTGAAGAAACCCTACATGTACATGTCGCAATTCCTTCTCAAATTGAATCTGTGATGAATAAAGAGAAAAAATTTCAGAAGATTAAAACCTATGAAGAATTGAAAGCCTATTTAAATTCATAACTACATGTCATTCCCGAGAAATCGGGAATCCATACTGGGCTATACACAAACATTGATTGGATTCCTGCCTACGCAGGAATCACAATTCTATGGAGTATAGTCAGATAATGTCTGTTTGAATCGAGTTGTAAAAATTGAACAAATAGCTATTGAGCACGGTTGTCATTCCGAAATGAGTTTTTCGCGATTGAGAAATCTCATGAACTTTAGCACAACATAAAGTAAAATTCCTTATCATATCTCATTCGGAATGATACCCAATTTCAGGTTGTCATTCCTAAGGTGCTAGGAATCCAAATTATGGCTATGACAATCTGCAACAACCAGACACACTATCTATTCAACCTTATTTGCTTCTGTTAAACTTATTATTTACCTTACACGTTTCTATTGTATACCAACCCTATTTACCTATGAAAGCTCAACCTACCAACATTCTAATTTTAATCCTCTGTTGTATCACATTTTTCAACTGCAAAAATAATGAGAACAAGAACCCTAAGGTTCAAACCGAAGTGGCAGCTAATGATGTATATATTTCTCCTTTAGGAAAAAAGTTTATAAAAACGCCTCCATCTCAAAATATGCTGGACCAATATACCAAAGCGAAAAAAGAGTTTACCAACAACCCAAACGATGAAGAAAGCATTATTTGGTATGGTAGAAGAACGGCGTATTTAGCAAACTATAAAGAAGCCATTGCCATTTATTCTGATGGAATTAAAAAATTTCCAAACAGTCCAAAATTATACCGTCATAGAGGGCATCGTTATATCTCTCTTAGAATGTATGACAAAGCTATTGCAGATTATTTAGTTGCTGTTAAACTTATTGAAGGGACAGAAAACGTAATGGAGCAAGATGGAATGCCAAATGCCAGAAACATTCCTGTAAGTTCACTTCATGGAAACATCTGGTATCATCTTGGATTGGCATATTATTTAAAACACAACTATCAAAAGTCATATGAGGCTTTCTTGAATTGTAGAAATTCGGGGAATTATGATGACAATATTGTTTCGAGTACACATTGGTTATATATGAATCAACGACGATTAGGAAATGAAACTTTGGCTAAACAACTATTAGAACCTATTAAAGAAAAAGCAGATATTATAGAAAACATGAGTTACTACAACTTGTGTAAATTCTACAAAAACATGATCCCTTTAGAAACTATTCTAAGTCCAAATGGTGACAGCCCTTCATTAGACGCTGTAAAATACGGACTGGCTAGTTGGTATTTCTATACCAATAAAAAAGAGCAAGCTAAAACTATTTTAGAGGAACTTGTAAATAGTAATTCTTGGAATTCATTTGGGTATATCGCTGCAGAAAGTGATTTGATTCATTATTATGGATATGCTAAGCGTAAATAATTTTAACTCTAATTTTCTAACCCTAAAATTTCACTCGCAAAACTACGACACAATAAAATGACTGACTTCAATGAGATTTCTAAATTTTTCGAAACTGAATTCCCTTTAAACCAACAAGGGTTGGCAGAGTTATTTTCTTTATTTACGGTGCAAAAGCACAAAAAGGGCAGCATCATACTTCAAGCAGAAACCCTAGAAAAACAGCTTCGGTTTTTAAATAAAGGAATCATTAGAGAATATTATTCAAATACAGAAAAAGAAATAAACATCAACTTTTATGTGAAACCACAGTTTATTTCTGATTTATTGATGTTTAGTCAAAATTCAAAAACGAATAAAAACCAAGAATGCCTATCTGCTGTAGAAGTATTAAGTATTGAAAGACAGCCCTTTTTTGACTTGTTAGAAAAATATAAGTGCGGAAAATCTTTTGTTGAAACCTCCTTTCAAAAACTATTAAAAGAAAAAGGAAAACAAGAATTTAACCGAAGTACCAAAACCCCAGAAGAACTATATAAAGACTTGTTTATTTACAAACCCCAATGGCTTCAGTCCATACCTCAATACCACATTGCTTCTTACCTAAATATAACACCAGAAACGTTAAGTCGCATTCGTAAACGTACTTCTTGATTTGAATCAATGGAAATGAATCTCATTGTGTAGACCTTTGTACATATATAAAACACAAACTACATGTTAAAAATTCACCATATAAGAAATGCGACCATGGTTCTGGAAACTGAAAAAGAAGTGATTCTTATTGATCCCATGTTAGGAGCACAAGGAATCATGCCTTCATTTACACTTTTTAGACATAAAGCGCGAAAAAATCCTACGGTCCCACTTCCTGATAACACCAATCTGATATTAGAAAAAGTAACACATTGCCTTATCACGCATCAACACCCAGATCATATTGATAGCACCGCAGTGGCTTTTTTAATTGAAAAGAACATTCCTGTAACTTGCAGTGTAAAAGATAAAAAAGCATTTCAAAAAAGAGGATTGAATGTCGTTCAATCCTTAAAATACTGGGAACAACAAGCGTTTTTAGGAGGAACTATTGAGGGAATCCCAGCCAAACATGGATATGGATTTGTTGCCAAACCAATGGGAAATGTGATTGGCTTTTTCTTAAAGTTACCCAATCAAAAATCTATCTATCTTAGTTCGGATACCATTTACACTACAGCTGTTGATACCGTTTTAAGTGAATACAACCCAGATATTAGCGTTTTAGCTACTGGTGCAGCTCAGTTTGATTTGTTTAAGCAATTGATTATGAATGTAGATGACATCCTGAAATTTGTAAAAAATAGTTCAGGAAAAGTGATTGCCAATCATATGGAAGCTATAAATCATTGCCCATTAACGAGAATAAAACTAAAAGAGATCTTGACAGAAAACAATCTCATAAACAATGTTTTAATTCCAGCCGATGGTGTGGTAATGGAAATGGATTAATTTCACTACTTTTCGACTCTAAAAAGTTGACACCAGCATGAAGTATAAAGAACTCATTACACAAGTCTTTGAGCAAATACATACCACAGAGAACCTAGGAGATAAAGCTTCTTATATTCCTGAATTGGCAAAAGTGAATTCTGAAAATTTTGGAGTTCATATTTCAACTACAGATTCAGAACAATTTGGTGTTGGAAATTTCCAAGAGAAATTTTCTATCCAAAGTATTTCTAAAGTATTTTCATTGGCATTGGCCTATAAATTACTTGGAGAAAATTTATGGAATCGACTAGGTGTAGAACCCTCTGGTACAGCATTT
>Ga0209395_1006050_pt1 | contig 13298 bp, 6 predicted proteins | sample GOMGulsemesocosm_3_FD_184635 | JGI IMG/M metagenome (GOLD analysis project Ga0209395, IMG submission 184635) | Methane-oxidizing microbial communities from mesocosms in the Gulf of Mexico - GOM9D Gulf of Mexico (SPAdes) (version 2) | ecosystem: Environmental > Aquatic > Marine > Cold seeps... | reverse complement strand
GCTTGCTTAAGCTCGCTCTGGATTGCTTGTAGCTTGCTCAAAGCCAGCTTTGATTCTTCTAGGGACGCTTCCAGCTCAGATTCAATTTTTTTACGATAAGTGATATCGACGTGAGTAGTGATAACCTCAGACCAGTTCTCTTCATGACCGGGCACAATCAGCGCATTAATCTGCAGCTCAAGATGCTTATGATCCCAAGTAATGTCGGCAACATCTCTGGTTGTTATTGTTAAGCCATTGGCAAAATTGCTGATTTCTTCAATAAAATAAGTATGCCGATCAGAGGTTGGGCTACTAACTAATCGATGTTTCGCTTTAACATAGCTCTGCAAATTGGGAAAATTATGTATTTCTAGAAAAGTTCTGTTGGCATAAATGGCGCGTATTTCAGCGCATATGGCAATTAGTTGATCTGCATGTTCATTGAAATAAGCATGAAAATCCGTGATACCTTGGTCACGTAATGTCTCTATACAGCTTTTGACTTGCGAATAATCCTCTAACAAAACACCTACCGGCGAGTTATGAAATAATGTCTTAAAGCGCTCTTCGCTCGCTTGCAGCTTTGCCAGATACTGCTCATTTGACAACTCTTTTTCTCGAAGCGCAGTAATGTCATTGCCAACAAAGATAATGTTACCATCATCCAATATATGGTCACTGACTTCGATATACCTCCCGTCACTTATTCGATATGACTCTTTTATAAAGGGAGTATTTCTTCTATTTAAACGCCGTGCTAACCACAGTGATGTAGATTGTTCGTCACCTTCGACCAAACCCGTCTTGATGAGTTCTTCTGCTAAGGCTTTAAAATTTGCCCCAGGTACAAAAAAGCGGCCTGCTACGGGGTAAAAATCCCGGTAGCATTGGTTACAAAACACTATGTTATCATCGCGATCATAGAGACAAATTCCTACAGGGATATTTTCCAATGCACTGCCCAGTCTAGCTTGGCGTATTGCAGCATTACGTTCTGTGACATCGGAATAGACTAAGGTTTTTCCTTTACCACTGGGTGTGGTGTTGCCGCGTATTTCGACTTTTTGTCCATTGTGTGCCATACGTTCCCAAACAAAAGCATGTGGGGATTGAATTTGCTTGACCGTCTTTTCAATATGTAAGTCTTGCTCGGCTTTTACACTGCCAAAATCACCTCTGTCACGTTGAAACTCTAAAATATCGTAGGCCGTTATGTCGTTAGCAAAAATACTGTCAGGTATCTCATAAAAATCTTGATATTGCTTGTTATAGATTTGCACATTTAGCTGTTCATCTAACATGATCAACCCATCGGGCATATGGGTGAGGGCGCCTTCAAGGATTTCAGACAAACTTTTCAACTCTTGTGCCGCATTTTCGACAGCCGCTTCACTGAGTCGTTGTTCAGTGACATCTCTGTAGGTGATTATATATCCGACGTTTTCTATTAAACGACCGCGTATTTTTAGGATATTTGAACCCCTTATGCGCTCATAGCGAAGCGGGTCAAATCTTTTAACGCGCGCTATTCTATCGCGCACTAATTTAGCAGTATTGCCTTCGCCAAACTCTCCCCTTTGATCATTAAAGTGAACAAGGTCAGAAAAAACAGCGCCTGGACTGCCAAAATGATCAGGTAAGTCCAGAATCTTAGTAAAGTGTTTGTTACAAACAACGAGCTTAAGATCAAAATCGTAAAGGACAATGCCTTGATCCATGTTGTTGAAAACGCTTTGTAATACAGCTTCTTTTTGGGCGAGTTGTAATTCCCTTTCTTTTAATTTTGAGATATCTACATGGATGATGACAGTATCACCCTCGGTGGTTTTATGTTCGCTGGTTTGCCACCATACCTTTTCGTTAATCCTTTCTTCAAAGACTCCCTCATAGGTCTCATGAGTCTTTAAGCGTGTTGCAATCATTTGCGATATAACAGGTTCTTTAATTCCGTGATCTTTCCAGGGAACATTTTCCAACAATTCTTTGAATGTCATGCCGACTTTAAGGGGGAAGGTGCTCGCTCTAGGAAAATAACATTGGTAGGCACTGTTCCACGTCACAAGTTTATCGTCGCTATCAAGAATATGCATTGGCATTGGCATTAGATCCAACGCTTCGCGTAAACGATTATCTTGAAGGTGTAATTCGTCCTTGACTGTATAGAGGGATTGCTCGGCTTTTTTGCGCTTACTTACATCTGTGTAATTTGTGATAAAACCGATTCCAGCATGAAAAACACCCTCAACTTCCAGTGTCGTTCCATCAGACCTTGTATATTCGAACTTATGATTTTTGAATTTACTGGCGCGTTCAACACGAGTGGCAACCTGTTGCTCAATATCTCCAGGACCATATTCTCCTCGGTTAGCTTTAAAGCGTATTACATCCGCGAATTTAACACCGGGTTTGCCAAAATCTGTCGGAAGTTCAAGCAGTTCAAGGCATTTTCTATTGATAAAAACGTAGTTTAGTTCGTCATCTAACAGACAGAGTCCTTGGCTCATATTTTCAAGCGTCAACGATAACAACCGTTCTAAAGCTGTTGCAGAACCCATATATTCAAGTATGGAACCCATGCCGTAACTCCCTTTACGTGTTCTATCAGCCTAGCATAGAAATCATCATCGACAAGTAATATGCTCGAGAGCTATCAGTTTATGCTTGCCATCATAGGTCATGTCTGATGAGCACTGAACGGATTAATACCGATAATAAACAGTGCTGCTTTACGACGTTTTTCAAGGGGGGGCGAAAGACCTTAGTTTTTTACATCGTAAAGCCCGTGCGGGAGGTGGCTGGATAGTTCGCTCTCCTTGTTAATGGTTTTCACAGGTCTACCACTTGTAAACATTGCCTCAATCACAAGCAATCCTTTGCGCTAGGGACGTTACGGATGTGTTCACCGCATCCAAATGACAGCACTACAAACGTACGTTTACAGGCACTGGCCAGCGGGTAATATAAAATTTAATTGAGTGGTTTTTAACAATTATTTAGCTATACTTTTTTAAATAGTGGTGAAGTTGTATTGATCCTTTTGAAGGGAAATTCATGAAAAAATTTAAAAATACCATACATTGTCACATTATTATCTTTTTCTGTATATTTTCATCTCATACTTTCGCTGCAAAAAAAACCTATAAAGCTAGTCTTGCTCTTATGCCACCAGCTGTTGATAGTAATGGTAAGGGCGTGTTAATAGATTTCATTAATTTATGGTCTAATATGACCGGTAATCAAATAAATATTGAGATTTTTCCTTTCAAAAGATCGCTTAGAAATGTCATTAATCAACAGGTTGACTTTCATGTCCCGCTCATAAGGAATCCTAATCTGAGCGATAAAAAGTTAAGCTTTGATTATTCCACCAGTGTTATCTACAAAGTAAATTTTGTTTTGTATTCTAATAAATCAATTAATCTAGATCAATCTAAGCTCTCAGAATATAATATTTTATCTGGAGCTGCACATGCTGACCTATTTGACTTTCAAGTAAGTAATAATTTTAGCAGTGTAGAAAGTAGCCTTAAAATGCTCAATCAAGGGTTAATTGATGGGTATATTTATGCGGAGTCAGATGTCGACCCAGTGTTAAAGAAAATGGGGTATAAAAATATTAACAGAGAACTATATAGAAAGTTTGATGTGCATGCAGTATTACCCAAAGGAAAAAAGGGTCAAGAAGCAGACAACATGATTTCGGATGCTATTACTAAAATAAAAGCGGATGGTAGATGGGATCATTTATTGGACCCTTTATATGTAAATTGGCAACCATAGAAAAAGTAGTCTCTTGCAAGTTAATCAATCACTTTAAATCCAAAAATGGTCGTTGATCTGTACTCTTTTTCAGTTGTCAAATTAGGTATTAATATTCTATAAACTGTGCAATTATCATGAAAAAGCAGGCGCCTATTTCGAGTAGCCAAAACATTCATCGTGCTACAAGATATAGGTGTTGATGTTAAATAAATACCTATATCTTGTAGGCATTATTCTGAATAATTAAGTTGATCAACAAAGTCAGCCCCAGTGAATGTGAACTAACTATGTGTTTCTAATTGATATTATTTAGTTTATAAATTTTTCAAAATTTCAAACTGATACTTCATTCTGTTGAGGATATTTTTTGGATGTTTTTTTTGTATTATCGACTATGATTAGTGAATAAACAGTAGATTAAATATTGCTAAATTATCTGAGCATTGTGTGCCTAAATCAATTGTTTTAACCGTGTTAGTTGCTACGAAAAAATCCTACCTTTGACAAGTTATTGAATGTACTCAATGACATTATTATTATGGCAAATAGAGATTTTAAATAACGAATATAAAACATGGAGTAGAAAATGTTTGTTCGGATTTTAACGTTTTTGCGCCTCGAATGTTATTCAGGTATACGTTTACAATATCTCATATTTTTGATTTTCACCCTTATCTCTGCGATACCCGTATTGCTCTTGAGTTATTGGGTCCAGGAAACAGCCTATCAAAAAGAGCTTTCGGCAGTTGAAGACAAACATCTGGTTATTGCGAGAAATTTAAGTCGCACTTTCGAGCGCTATATTATTGATACTAAATCAGTCTTCAAACATGTAGGCACACTTACGATCAATGGTACAGATTGGCATGAATCAAGAAACTTATTAAATGCAATGGGGATCAGCAATCTATGCCTTGTTAATATTAACAATCACATTGCTGAACGAGAGAATTGCTCTTTTAGTATTAGCACACAACAATGGTCAATGCTGACAACACTTGCCAACCAATATAGCAATGAGGTGCAAGTGTCCAATTTAGCTAAAATAGACGATAAGCCGGTTTTCTTTTTGGTGCAGGCGATAACCCCAGGTCAACTGTTAATTGGGACGCTTGAAACTCGCTTCATTATTGAAACTCAAAAATCGATTGCCTTTGGTGAAAGAGGACACTCAATGGTGGTTGATGCAATAGGACAAGTAATTGCACATCCAAAAGAAGCATGGGTATTGTCAGCTAAAGATGCTTCAAAATTGTCAGTGGTGCAGAAAATGATGCGTGGTGAGACTGGGGTGAGTACTTTTTTTTCGCCGCCTATGCAATCTGATATGATTGCAGGTCATACTTCTGTCCCTGGCGTAGGATGGGGAGTAATGGTTCCGCAACCTCTAGCAGAGTTGCGTGCTCAAGCAGGTGATGTTCGCTGGGCAGCATTGTTTATTTCTATATTTGGGCTCATTGTTGCCGGATTTCTCGGTTGGATTGCCGCGAGAGTACTCGCTAGACCGATAGAGTCAATTAGTCACACCGCCACTTTAATCGCCAGTGGAGACTCGGCAGCACGAGTGAGTCAAATGCCAAAACAGACGGCACTTGAAGTTATTGAACTGGCAGATTCTTTTAATCAGATGGTGGATAGATTAGAAGATTCACATACGGATTTACAACGTATTAGTGAGCGTCTTGATGTCACATTAGCCTCAATTGGCGACGGTGTCATTACCACGGACAATAGCAATAATATTAATTACCTTAACCCAGTGGCAGAAATGATCACTGGCTGGTCGATGAACGAAGCTGTCGGTTATTCGCTTTTTGAAGTATTAAAGATCGATGATTGCCACACCGGGGAACCCATAGAGTTTTTACAAGAAGACGAAAAACCTATCTTAGAAGGTCATCTGATACGGCGAGATATGTCGACAATAGGGGTGCAAAAAACAGTCGCTAAAATTTATGATTCAAATCGAGAAGTGATTGGTTTGGTTATTGTTATTAGAGATGTGACAGAATACCAGCAATTAACTAAACGCTTATCCTTCGAAGCAACACACGATTCTCTCACTGGATTATTAAATCGCAGTGCATTCGAAAACAAGGTCACCTTGGCAATAGAGCAAAGCAAGCAAGAGCTTTGTCACCACTGTCTTTGTTACCTCGACCTTGATCAATTTAAAGTAGTGAACGATACTTGCGGGCACGCCGCTGGCGATGAGTTACTGCGCACTATTAGCACAGTGATTAAGCAATGCATGCCCCAAAATAATATATTAGCCCGTCTTGGCGGTGATGAATTTGGCATTTTACTCACACAGTGCTCAATGACATCTGCATTAACCATAGCGGACACTATTCGTGAAAAAATACAGCAATATCGATTTATCATTGAGCATCAAAGTTTTCCGATTGGGGTAAGCATAGGGGTGGTAGAAATAACGGATAGATTTAGTAATCTTGGCGATATTTTTAAAGCGGCTGACTCGGCTTGTTATATTGCCAAAGAAAGGGGGCGTAATTTAGTGCATGCCTATCGTCCTACGGATGAATATGTCGCCGAGCGTGCGAGTGAAGTGCGTTGGGTTAGCCGCTTACATACAGCGTTGGAAAATGACTTATTCACCTTGCATTTTCAACCTATAATTCCGTTGAATAACAGTGATTTTTCTACCACGCACTACGAATTATTACTGAGATTAAAAGGGCCAGATAAGAGTCTAATATACCCGGATAAATTTTTACCCGCTGCCGCTCACTACAATCTGCTACCGGCGATTGATCGCTGGGTTTTTACAAAAGCTATTTGCTGGATAAATGAAAACCGGCAGCTCTTGGATAACGGGCGAATTTCAATCAATCTAACAGGGCCCACTTTATCAGAAGATTCGTTTCTAGAATTCACCCTGCAATTGTTCAATATTTATGGTCAGTGTGCAGATGCGATGATTATTGAAATTACTGAAAGCTCAGCTTTGAATAATCTGCCCTGTGCGCAGCAATTTATGTCATCACTTAGCCAGATGGGTTGTAAATTTGCACTTGATGATTTTGGAAAAGGTTTTTCATCCTTGAGTGGCTTAAAACATTTAGCGGTGGATTACATTAAAATTGATGGCGGTTTTGTGTCGGGTATGCTGAAGGATTCAGTCGACGAAGCAATGGTAAAAACGATTAACGAAATTGGCCACTCGATGAATAAAATTGTCGTGGCTGAATTTGTTGAAAATGAAGCTATCCAGTCGCGGCTGACTGAGTTAGGGATTGATTTCGGGCAAGGTTATGGCATCGCTAAGCCTTGCCCTCTGTCAGAATTTGCAGTTTTTAAAGCCAAATCTAGAAGGCAGCAAGACCAGCATAAGCTCTCCAATGTATAGGTCGGGCTGCAGTATCATTATCATAATAAATAATCACAATTTTTAACAACCATACAGAGCGTTTAGACGCTCCATTGAAAAAGCGCAGGGAACAACAGGGGGGTTAATTTCAACGTCCCCAAAACGGCGTTGTCGATAATATAGCGTGGCTAACGGAGCTTGTGTTTTATCACAAACTCCTTTTATCGTTAATGGTTGAAGCGTTCGCTGCCTGCCAATCCTTTTGACATTAACAGATAGTAGCTGATACCCGCCGGTAGTAAACTGGCATAGAAAGAGACGCTGCTAAAGGTAAAGGCTGCCAAAGCTCCGATCGTTACAGCAATCACTCCCGCCCAATTTATACCAGAATACTGACCGCTTTCATCATAGAGATTCTCGATATTGAGATCGCGTTTGCGGATAATATAATAATCGGTAATTAATACGGCAACGATAGGGCCGACAAAAGCGGAGTAAGTTTGTACAAAAATAGTCAGTCCCGCTGCAGATTCTGCACTGACTAACAGCCAAGGACAAGTGACAAAGGCGAGTAATCCAGTAATCACCGCCGCTTTTTTAAAAGAGATATTGAAGGTATCCATCAATACATAAGCGGGCGGTACAACGTTGTTTAAAATATTGGTGGTGACTTGCGCAAAGGCAATAAAGAGTAAAGTGGTCACTAGCAATAATTGGTTGTCTACGGCGCTGGAGAAAACTTCGATAGGGTCGATAACACCTGTTGCACTGGACACCATAATACCAATCATTCCCATGAATAGTGTGGCCGGCAGAATCGACATCGAATAAATTGTCACTAACAAACCAGGTTTAGTTTTTTTATCTAACTCTCTTGAATAGTCGCTGACATTTAAGATCATAGTGCTATAAATGCCTAAAAATAACATGGTCGCCCCCCAGAACTCTATGCCCCAAGTCCCCTCTATATTAAAAAGTTTATCGCCTAATACATCGCCATACTTATCGAGCACACTGACAAACATATAAATTAGCGAGGCAATGATAAAAAAGCTACCGATGTTTTCCAACCATTTTATACCGTGAAACCCCAAGACCGACAACGCAATTTGAGCGAATTGAAAGACGATAAAAAACAGCACTATGTTGTCAAAATCAAACATCACAGCAGAAACTTGATTTAGCGCACCGGCGCCGATCCAACTTTGAAAACCGTACCATACTAGCGCGGGAACCCCTCGAATAACACCGGGAAGTCTAGTACCTACAAAGCCAAAAGCGCTGCGTGCTTGTACCATAAATGGAATACCGTATTTATGGCCCGCCTGACCATTAATAAACAAAAATATACCAATAGTGAAACAGCCAATAGTGATGGCTATAGCGGTTTGCAATAAATTTAATGTGCCAACCAGAGAAGAACCAATGGTGAATGTCGCTATTGAGACGCAGCCACCTAGCCAAGCAAAAAAATAGGACCAGCGATCCATAATTCGGATGTCTTGAGGCGCTAGAGACTCTTCCCCCATCGCTTTTTGTTCAGCGCCTTGGGCTGGTTGGGCATTGATATTGATTTCATTCGTACTCATATTATGCATCCTTTTTATTGTAGTACATTTGAGCCTGTGTATTAGCAGAGATAGCAGCAGTACGATTTCATAGCAGTGGCTGTTTTATCATTAACACTGGCTTGAAAGCTGGGTAATGTTAATCAGCAAAGTGAAAGTTGCATAAGACTGTACTGAACATTACTTCTGCAGAGGTTTACAAAAACTATCCAAAGAAGTTATTTCTCTATTGGGAATGCGTAGGTTATTTTTTTGCTAGTGCTTAGCCCTAAAGCCAGTAAACTTTCTACTAGTTTTAAGCCACTTGTCACTCCATCGACAACCGGAATGCCTAAATCATTCGATAGTTTTACTCCCCATTCAGTCATCCCCCCGCAACCTAGTACAAGGCACTCGGCATGATCGTTTTTGACCACCTGCTGCGCTTTAGCCAGCATTTTTGTATATCCCTTCTGGTTATTGTCTAAATCAAGTACAGGCAAGTTCAAAGCGTGTACACCTTGACAGCAAGCCCCTAAAAAACCGTAAACTTTTGCATTACTTTCTATAATGGCGACACTGCGCTGTAAGGTAGTTATGATTGAAAATTTAGCACCCAGTAAAGACGCAATATGCATTGAAGCCTCACCTATACCTATCACCGGGCCTTTTGCTATCTCTCTGGCCGCTGCGAGGCCTGTGTCATCAAAGCAGGCGATCACATAGCCTTGTACGCCTTCTAGCTCGGACTTTTTAATTAATTCAATCATGTGATAAGCACTGTTGAGCCCATCACTAGCCCCTTCAATGCTTTTTACCCCCAGTGTGGGATTGGTAACAATCAGTTGTGTCGTTGGTAGAGCATAGTTATTACAACTTGTAGCCATTTGCCTAGTAATTGACGCTGTTGTGTTGGGGTTTATAACCATTATTTTCATAAAACTGCTTCTCCTTAATTAATGTCTGAACGACTAAGGGTTAAAAAATATTGATATAATATTTAATTAATGTTACCTAAACTTTATTAAATTGTTAACAATATGCTACTTGCTGATTAATAATTGATCAAGCATAAGTGAATATAAAATGAACATTTTTGGTTTCACTATGTGCTTTATCATATAAATATTGGATATATTTGATTTTTAGTAAGAGGGTTAAAATGCCTGGGGAGGCTAAGTAGTGAAGCCCTAGACAAGTCCTAATCGCCCTTTAGGAAGGGCTACTCAGCAATCAATAAAAATGAATTTTCAGTTATTCCTATAGTCTTTTTTAGAACCCTTGTAAGGAGCCCGATATTCTCTGTGCAGCTTGCGCTGATCAGTGTGCCCTTCCTTGTGGATGTCGAAAAACGACTGCGCTCAATAATTCGGCGTAAACATCGGCTTAATGTCGGAATTTTTCAAAGTAGCTATCGTGTTTAGTATTAATTTACAGCTAAGCCCTTCATCCCTTTTTTTCGCTCGCGACGTTTTTGCGACAGCCCTGTAGGTATTGAGCGCTTAGCTATTGGTTGTAAAAAATTTATAGATGAATTGAAACTAGCTTGAAAGAGCCGCTATAGAGAAATCAAGGAAAGGACAAAACAAGGAGGGGGAGAGGATCATTTTCTATAGAGTATTGGCCATTATATAACCAGTGTTGGCCTAGAAAATCCACCCTCGAAAATAGCATTAAAGCTACTAGTTAAGCCCACTGGCTTAGCCGTATTTTTTGAACAACGAGGAGGAGCAGCTAATATGGACAGATTTTAATTTTTCACACAGCAAATTAGTGTTAAGACCAAAAGGCCGCTAACCAGACACTCAGAGATATTAGTGAAAATTATCGACCCATCAATAGCGTTACCTTTAGCGTGCGCAAGAACGGCAATTTCAATTTACATTTTTGTTCAGGTAATAGCTGCGGCGGGGAAAATCAACAAGTGACTGTTTTATTGAGAATCTAGAAATTAAGTTTTTACCCCGCATTCTCACCCCAGCGTTAAATTCAGGTTGGAAAAAAGCTTAATTGCCGGTTTTAGGCTGCAGATGGGAAAATGCTTGAGCGAGATTGAAAGGTTCTTCCTGTTCTTGTATGAATAAATTGTATTCTATTTTTTCAAGGTGTCTATCCATCAACTTGGCTGCCTCTTCAGCACGGCCGTTCTCCATCAAATCCAGTAATGCTTGATGCTCTTGATAGCAACACAGCGAATGTGTTGACTTTTCGTATTGAGATATAATGAGTGATGTCTGAGGCACTAATTTAAACAGAAAACTCGCTAATATAGAATTGTTTGAAATTTCAGCGAGTTTAAGGTGAAAATCACCCGACATTCGAATCATTTTACTGCGGCTGTTCTGTTTTGCCTGTTCTTTTTCTTGGTCAATCAGTTGTCTTAATGCTTTGAACTGGGAGCGATCAGCTTGACCGGTAGCCTGTATTATGATGCGCCCTTCAATCAATCGCCTAGCTTCAAATATTTCTTTAGCTTGCTTGACGCTAGGTTGAATCACGTTAGCCCCTTTGTTTTGACGAATTTCAACGATGCCATCGTGAGAAAGGCGCAGTAGTGTTCTCCTAATAATATTGCGATTCACTGAAAAGATGTTAGCTAAGGTATCTTCTTTAAGCTTGATACCTGGAGTAAGACGTCTTGAAAGTATAGCGTCAAACATTTCTAAGTAGACAAATTTTTCAGAGGCAGGCATGTCAATATCAATCATAATTATAATTACAAGCTAACCTTTGTTTATAAATTGGTGTATTTCTAGAATTATAACTATACCCAATTTAGGCCGTTGAGTTAATACTTTGCTCTTAAAATGGCCTCGGTTAATGTCACTAGTGATGAGCATTGGGCGAAAATACATTTAGAGTGTGCTTAACATGTAGGGGGATGTAAATTACTAATAAACAGCGGAAATTGTTTGAATGAATATCTTTCCTTAATGAAATATAAGCAAAACCATTTTTCTTGACTACACTAAAATTTATAACAATAAGTGTGGGAATTTTAGATGTTTGTAGGGACTGTCAGTTCGATTCAAGGAAAAATTTCTGTCACTCTATTATCGGGTGTCACTAAGAACCTCGAAGTAGGGGATAGCCTAGATAGCGCAGATATTTTATCAACGCAGAACTCTTTGGGAAACGCCGTGCTTAGTTTAAGTGGCGGGGAGGTGATTAGTTTATCGCCGGGAGAGCAGTGGCAATTTCAAGAGGGTGTGTTTTCACCAGAAACAACCACACCAACAGTAACACCCTCTGAGGGAGGGAACTCGCCTAACCTAGACGCCGAAAATATAGCGGGGGCAGACAGTCCTAATCCCCTAGAGATTGACCGACCACCAGCCCCAGCCCCTGATAACTCAATTCCAAGCAAGGAGGGGCATTCTAGTTTTAGAATCTCTAGACAAGGGGAAGATCAAGCGGATGGCAGCCATGTACTAAGAACGGCGCAGGAGGTGAGGCCTAAGGCAGTATTTTATAGCAGTGGTGATCAACACTCTGAAGTGTTTAATAATACTTTTAGTGGACTGTCTTTTAATTCGAGTTTTCAAGCATTTCGCGATGCCTTTTACAGTTTAATCAATGGCGGGCGCACACCGACCTTAATTGAGTTAACAAAGTTGGGCATAAGCGGCTTAACCTATGAAAACATCACCGCTGTGCAATACAACATTAATCAAAATATTGATGAAATCAATACACTCAATGATTTACAAGAGGTGACAGACGAGGCCATTAATGCGCTCAATAGCATTGCAGAGGCGGCGCAAAATGACGATGCGAGTACTGCTCTTATCACAGTGGCGATATTTGACATTATTGGTGTTCAAGGGGTGAACGATAGTAATTTAAGCGCAATTAATTCAGTGCTTAATACATCCGCTATTGAAGGCACAGATGTTAACAGTGTCGAGGAAATTCAGCAGCTGGTAGATAGTTATGCAACCATATTATTGGCTGCTGATGGCATCGCTAATGATAGTGGTAATCCCGAACTCGAAGATTACTTGAACTTAGGCATTAGTGGTATCACTAGTAGTGTAGTGATCGATTTTTTAGCCAGTGTGTTGGACGTTAAAAGACCTTCGCAAGTTGATGAAGTTAATGAAATTCAACAGCTTGTTGATGCGTTGCAAGGTGTGTTGAATAGCACCGCAGAAAACGGTTTGCCGAGTAAAGCACAGCTTGAATTACTGGGCGTGAAAAATATAACTGATGATAATTATTCGTTAATACAACAAAGCATTATAGATAACCTCGAAAACATCCATTCCTTAGAAGACCTGCAAAATGTCACAGATCTAGCAGCACAGTCACTGGATAATATTGTAGATGCAGCGGAACACAATAGTGCCAGTGCGACAACTGTGTCGCTATCGGTTTTTGAGGCGCTTGCTGTCAAGGACGTCAATAGCACCAATCAAGCAGCGATTTACAGTGTATTAAACAGCAGTGCAATCCAAGGTGAAGAGGTTAGCAGCACGCAACAAATTCAAGCGATTGTCGATAGCTATAATTTAATTTTAAATGCCGCCGATGGCGTTGCTAACAATGCGCCCAAAGCGCAACCTGAAAACTATGCGAATATTGGCATTCGTGGCATTTCAAGCGATCAGGCAGTTGATCTGTTAGCCAGTGTGCTTGATGAAAAAAACACCCATCAGGTGGACACCATCAGTGAA
>Ga0209395_1006045_pt1 | contig 13301 bp, 10 predicted proteins | sample GOMGulsemesocosm_3_FD_184635 | JGI IMG/M metagenome (GOLD analysis project Ga0209395, IMG submission 184635) | Methane-oxidizing microbial communities from mesocosms in the Gulf of Mexico - GOM9D Gulf of Mexico (SPAdes) (version 2) | ecosystem: Environmental > Aquatic > Marine > Cold seeps... | reverse complement strand
TCGCTTTTCCAGAATTCATAGGTTAAAACGAGTAAAGGCTCGGCTCCAAGATCATCTTCTGAATCAGTAAACGTACGACCTAGTATTGGTGTTAAATTTAACATGTTGAAAAAGTTAGATGAAACCACACCAGTTCGCACTCTTACCGGATCATCATGACCATACATGGTAAACGTCATATTGTGATATTCAGCCATATTTTCAAATGATTGTGACTGACTTTGATAATCAAACATTTCGCTAGCAGAAAAACCATAAGTTTGATCTTTGGTTAAATTCTGTTGTTGTAATATGACTAATTGCTCACTGTCTTTAAACGGCGTGGCTGAAAACATTAAACCATTCACTACGGAAAAAATCGCGGTAGTCGCGCCAATACTCAATGCTAGGGTAATGATAATAATTAACGTTGTTAACGGCGAAGCAATAAAGCGTGAAAATGCATAACGAACATCGATCATTATATTTTCGATGAAGTTGTTCTGAGTAAACTCATCAGGATCAGTTTGGCCATTGTTATTTGACCTAGCTTCATTTGAAGTAGTTACTTTCGAGTTAGTTACATTTAACATAGTTATGCACCTACTTCTGCGGATAACTGGCGGGGGATAAGTTCAGCAACTTCACCTATATCGGGTTTATTTTTATTAACTGGTTCGTTTAGCGAATTTTCGACCACTTCACCATCAAATAAATTAATCGTGCGTTTAGCAAAATGAGCATAACGACTGTCGTGAGTTACCATACAAATAGTTACGCCTTGCTCATTAAGTTCACTGAGCAGTTGCATAACTGAGTCACCATTAATGGAATCAAGGTTACCCGTTGGTTCATCGGCAAGTAATAAGGTTGGACTGCCAACTAAAGCCCGCGCAACGGCAACTCTTTGTTGTTGACCACCTGATAATTGGTTAGGTAAATGTTGTGCTTTTTCAAACATGTTTACACGCTTTAGTACTTCGGCAACCTTTGCTACTCTTACCGATTTTTTAACACCTCGATAAACCAAGGGCAGTTCCACATTTTGACTAACGGTCATATCGCCAATTAAATTAAAGTCTTGAAAAATAAATCCAATCTCTCTATTTCGGACTTTCGCCATTTGTGAACCTGATAAATTTTTTACAGAAAAACCACTGATTTGATAATCACCGCTAGTGGCTTTATCAAGTAAACCAATAATAGCAAGTAAGGTTGACTTCCCACCTCCCGATGGCCCTTGAATCGTCACATAATCACCTTGAGATATCATTAAGTTGACATCTTTTAACGCATTGGTTTGGTTACCGTCGGTGTGATAAATTTTGTTAAGTTTAGTGATTTTGATTAGTATTTTATTATTAGTCATTATTATCTTCCTAATGTTAAATTTTGTTTTACTTTATGCACTTGAATTACGTTCAACTGTTGAGTAAATAAACTCCGTACAGCGTCTAATTATTTTGAAAGCGGATATTTTTAATTAATTGATCGTTATCGATGGAAACTGTTCTAACGTAGATGTATCAGACACTATGACTTGTTCACCTTGAGTTAAACCACTGAGTAGTTGTATTGAAGTCGTTGAACTATCGCCAATAGCTACTTGGGTTCTAACGGCTTGCGAATCGCGGGTTAGTTTAAATAAATAGGCCGTGTTAGATTCTTGCCAATGGCTAGGTTTATCAATTAACAATACATTTTCTAATCGTTTAATTACGATCGTGCCATTTACTCTAAGATCTGGACGGGCTTCACTCGGTAAACCCTTGGGTAGTTTAATATCGACAGTAACCGTGCCGTTAACAACCGCGGGATCTATACGAGAAACAATGCCTTTAATTTTGCTACGACGGGTATCAATTTCAACGATTTGACCTATTTGGATATCTTTGGCTTGGCTTTCTTGTACTCGAAGTTCGGCTTTTAAACTTTTTTGATCGGCAACCCTTGCTAGTTCTGCACCTTGCGATATTTCCTGACCTTCTTCTACTGAGATGCTTTGTAATATGCCATGCATTTGTGCCCGCACCTCAAGTCTACTGACTTGTTCTTCAAGTAAAGAAACGCGCAATAATTGTTGCTCTACTTTCGCTTGCTCTACATTAAGTAAGCTTGCCTGTAGTCTGGGTAATTGCTTTAGTTCGAACTGTGCAATTTCTAATTGCAGTGTTAATTTTTTCTCACGTAATACTGCTTCACTATATTGATATTTCGGGATTATTTTAGTGACTCTAAGTTGCTTTTTAGCTTCAGCATCTTCAATGGCTTGTTGTTTTTCTATTTTAAACAACTTTACATCGGCTTCTTTTTTTTGCCTTTGTGTTATTTGAATTTCTTTTAAGGCATCTAATTGCGCTTTCGCAATTTTGTATTCAATTTTTACGCGTTTATATTCTTGAGTAAGTTCAGGAGATGATAATTGTAAAATGATGCTGTCGGGGGTGACGATTGCTCCGGGTTCAAGCACTCGCTTGACAACTTTTGCACTCATTCGAGATGATAACCACTTTCTATTTATCGCGACAAGGTTCCCTGGGGCTCTTACATCCTTAATAAGAACACCTGATTTCACCATGGCAATTGCTAAGCCTTCTGCTGATATAACCGCGTTATTAGGTGAACTAAAGAAAACAGAATTCGCCAACCATGGCAGAAAAATAACAAGAGAAGCACCAATCATAACGTAACGTTTCATTGGTTTTTTGTCATTGCCTTGTGATTCAAGAATAGTTTGCATTTATCACCGTATTGCTCATTTTAAAGAAGAAGCAAGCTTAACGATGTTTACATTTATATATCGAGCCAATCGGTGAGCTTCAGCGATTTATGGATGAACAGCAGATATTGTCGATGAAACCTAATAATACGATTTTTCTTATTGTTCTTGGTTTAGTCCTTATTACTACTTTGAACTACTGTATTTTTTTTGTACATCACTGATAAATTCTAACCATGTATCATTCGGTTCCCAAATAGCTTCCATCTGGCTTTGGGCCGTGGATTCATCTATACCTAGTTGAGTCGTTTGATAAAGGTAAGCAAATGTAGATGCTCGGTAATTTAAACGACAATGTACCAAAACTTTATCTTGGTTATATGATTTCATTAAACGGACAAAATGTTGAAAGTCCTCTACGGTAGGTTCGTTCCAGTCTACCTCTATTTGATCAAATGACATGCCCAATGCGCTTATGTTCTTTTGCTCTGCACTAAAATCACCAGGAATTAGGTTAATAATATGCTGATAACCATTTTGCTGAACTCGTTCGAATTCAGTTTCAGTAGGCATACCTGCACTTGCAAATCTTTTAGATAATAAGCTGAAGTTTTTAATACTTTCTAGTGAATCAGGCATGCCGTATGTTGTTGGCTGAAAAAACAAAAAGAAAAATGTAATAGCAAACGTAATATTTTTCATAAGAACCTGCAATGTATGGTTAATTTATAATTATTTAATAATGTTAGGATTAAGGCGTAGCATTAAGTCGTTGGTATAATATATCTCGATAATTCCGGCTCAATTTTACACTCGTACTATCACGTAAAACGATTTGATAATCACCACTGTCTAAGCTAATAAGCTCACTTACATAACTCAAATTCACGATACTAGAGCGATGGACGCGCTGAAATCCTTGTCCATCCAAACGAGCTTCCATATTTTTCATTGTTTCACGTACAAGGTGTGATTTTTGCGGGGTGTGTACGGTGACATAATCACCTTCTGCTTCAATCCAGTAAATATCTTCGGACTTGAGTAGGTAAACATGACCATTAGAGCGAATCACTAAACGTTCATTTTGAACCAATGAAGCAGCTTGGTTTGCAGGTGTTGTTAACGTGCTTAGCCCTTGGGTTTGACTTAATAATTGGGTGAGTTGTTCACTACGCTGAGAAATTGCATTTTTTAAAATTTGGTCACGGGCATGGTCCAAACTTTCTTTAAAGCGTACCTTGTCTATGGGTTTTAGTAGGTAGTCAATGGCATGCGTATTAAATGCCTCTATGGCGTATTCATCATAAGCAGTTAAAAAAATGACTGGCGGCATATGCTCACTGCCCACCGCATTAACTACGTCAAAGCCATTCACTTTCGGCATTTTAATATCAAGAAAAACTAAATCAGGTTTTAATGACAATATGCTCCGAATCGCATCACTACCATTTTCACACTCCCCAATAATAGAGAACTCTTTTTCATCTTGTAAATGCAGAGAAACACCTTCTCTAGCTAAGGGTTCATCATCAACAATTAATACCCTAATCGTCATTATTGATATCTCCCTCATTAATTGGCAGCGTTAGTGTTACGGTTACACCGCCCTGCTTGTTGCTGCTAAAGTCTAGGGTATGTTCAGTAGCGTATAACTGTTTTAATCTAGATTCAACGTTGCTTAACCCTATGCCTGCCTTGAAGTTAGGAGCATCAAAGTTGCAACCTGCTCCGTCGTCCATAATAACAATAGATAAATACGCGTCTTGAATGTAGCAACTTATGGTTAATGTTCCTTTGCCTTCTTTTTCTTCTAAACCGTGCTGCATAGCATTCTCGATTAAAGGCTGTAATAACATCGAAGGGACAAGTATAGGCAAAGCATTCTCATCATAATTTTTCACAATACTAATTCTGTCACCAAATCGCACTTGCTCTATCGCAAGATATTGTTCTACATGATTTAGTTCTTTTTGCAAAGGGATAAATTGCTGATCTTTTTCATCTAAAGAGTTTCTAAAAAAACGACTTAGTCTGTTAATCATTTCGGTTGCTTGATCTTTTTCAGATTTCATCACTAATACTGATATAACATTGAGCGTATTGAATAAAAAATGTGGATTGATTTGCATTTTAAGGGTTTGCAGTTGTGATTCAATAAGTTGGTTATTCAACTGGCTAGCAATAAGCGCTTCTTTGTCCGCTATTTGAGCGAAGTTTTTAATATTTATATTAGTGACTAAAATTGTGTAAATAATGATATTAAATAAAAATAGATTATCACCAAAGAGAAAATGGCCAATATGTTGCCATGGTTGATACATTTCCATTCCCTGAGCCATATTTTCAAAAAAATGATAGTGTAAACTAATAAATAACCCAGAAATAAGTGACAAACTGAGTAAAAATAAACTGTGTAATAATAAGCCTTTCAGCCAGTTTTTAGGTTTAATGGGAAATCGTAACGCTAACCAGAGAGTAGCTGGTGTTAAAGCAACCCAAGGTAACCATATCCTCACCGTGATAAATTCTATATTGGCTAATATATTCAATTCAAAGTGGTGACTTGTAAGCCAACTTGATATTTGTGAAAGCAATAAATAAAAGGCTAAACCCAACCATATAGAGCTCAATAATAGAGCGATATTTTTAATGTTTATTGGTTTTCCACTGATTTCTGACATTTTTATTGGACCGTATTAAATAAACACTAGCTTAAGTTAAAGTCAGTGAATTTTTGAAAAGCGTTAAAGATGAACAGTTTATCTATTTTTTTTTATCTTTAACAAGAGCACAGCGACAAAACGTAACAAAACAGCCATGAAATGGCAAAAAACAACGACAAAAGCATTTAGCTTGCCGCACATTTGTTCAACTGCCACTTTCGTATTTACTGTTAGCTAATCGATTTTCAACCTTGCATTTTTTAAAAATTGAAAGTAATCATTCTAATTTTATTTCAAGGGAAAAAACTAAAGAAAAAGAGTCAGAGAAATGCGCCAATTAAAATAAAAATTAGTAGCTTCTTTCGCTAATTAAAATAATTTTAAATTGTGTTATAATGCAGCGAGTTGACTAATGTCACTATTAAAATATGTAAATAATGGCATAAGTGCTCATTACTTCCCTTGTAAACCTTAAATAGAAGTCAGATATGAAAATTAAATTAATTAAAGACATGACCATTAATGATGAATGTATTTCAGCAGACGAAGTCTTCGAAGCAAAGTTAATAAAGCCTAGATCTTCTACTATAGAATTAACTACACAGCAGGGTAACGTAGTTCGTATATTCCATTATGAGTATACAGAAGTATAAATCTGCCATATTTCACCAATCAAATTCATTAAAAATGATGAATTTGATGGGTGAAAATGACTATCCAATACTGAGATATACCTATCTATATGCCTAATTTTACGCATGACACACCTTTATATTTAAATATAGTAAATATCCCCTTTGTAAGAAAACCTTCCATCACAACTCCTTTATACCTATATAGAAAGTGAGCGTATATTCATTTAAAAACCGCTATACACCTAAGCGTATTGTCATTTATCTCTGAGTGAATAAAACACAGCTATCCTCACTTTAGACTAAATTTAACTCAACTCCCCTAGCCTTTTCATCAAACGATCGTTCACGAATTCTCATAATTAATGAAATAAACCGACATATTATCACCATGGCGTAAGCTTGACGTTAACATGACGTATCGCTGTCAAGCCAAGCCAGCTAAGTTATTGAGAAATCATCACTGCTTTGGAGTTATTAATGAGTGTCTCAATAGAAAAGTTAAAAAAATTACGTAAACATAGTGGCTGGTCACAAGAGCGTCTTGCAGAAATAAGCGGATTAAGCTTAAGAACTATTCAAAGAATTGAAACAAGTGGCAATGCTTCACTTGAATCCCAGTTAGCCATAGCTACGGCGTTCAGTATTTCACCTAGTGAATTATTAGCAAATGAAATAGCCGAAATTGGTAATGGCGGCATAAACTGGGGAGGGATCATCGGCATATTGTTATGTGTCGGTTTGATGATATTTCAATTTGATTTAGGTAATACCGCCTTTTTTGACCCATATAGTCTGCTACTAATGGTGGGGCTTTCTATCGCTATTTCTTCAATTTCAATGGGAATAGATAACACGCTAACTACGGTATTACTTATTCGTTGGGTTTTCGTATTACCTAAACATAAAGTGGGCCTGCAAAAATACCTGCCTGATTTAAATAAACTGATCACTTATTGTCATGTATCAGGTGGCATATCGTCTCTAGTTGGGCTTATTGCCGTGTTAATGACACTTGATCCACACCAATACCAGCCAGATGCAAAGTATCCTTTAGCAATAGGCATAGGCGTCGCGTTATTAACATCCTTGTATGCAGCAATGTTAGCAGAATTAATCTTACGCCCGTTAAAGCACAAAATTGAACGTTTACTAATTCAGCATAAAAAGCGTCTAACTACCAATGATTCCAAGGGATAAACATGTATTTTTTACATTTTCCAAAGTTTGCGGATTTCTTCAATAAAAATGCATTATCCATCTTAATTAGGTTGTTATTTTTATTCATTCTCATGAGTTCTGTAAAGCTATCAGCAACAAATTTTCCGGTTTTCACTTTAAATAATAAAAGTTCGACACTTGATATGGTTCGAATTGAAACAGCGCCTTTAAGTAATGGCACATTACCTCATGCTGTTTGGTTGAAAGTAAATAAAATTGGAAGTTTGCACCAAACATTCCCTAACGAATACCAAGCAGCTGAACTTAAAAGTGAAATAAAAATCGCTTATGATCAAAACAACCTTTATATCAAAGCTAAATTATTTGATAACGACATGGAAAATATTAGCCGAAATGTTATGTCTAAAGGTCAAGATATTTGGCAAGACGATTTGTTCGCGATTGTAATAGACCCATTCCATGATAAAACCAATGGCTATTACTTTTCGACCAATGCTAATGGTTTTAAAGAAGAGGGTTTAATCGCCAACAATCGTAATTACATGGGCAACTGGGATGGTTTATGGCAGGTGAAAAGTGCCGTATTTAGCACCTATTGGACTGTAGAAATGGCCATTCCGTTTAAATCGCTTTCTTTTGATACGACTAAAGAACAATGGGGTATTAATTTTTTAAGAGAGATAAAACAACCTGAGCAAATATATTATTGGACTTCCCATGGTAATACTTCATCGCCTTGGACGCCTGAGCATGCGGGGAACATTTCTCCCATTAAGAATATTAGCCAAGGTGCTGGGCTTGATATTAAGTTATCAACACGCTTTGCTCAACAAGAGTCGCCATTAATTGGGCGATCTAACACCGCAGAACCATCGTTAGATATTATTTATAAGCCAACATCGGCTATATCAACCTCATTAACTTTTAATACCGATTTTTCTGCAACCGAAGTAGATCAACAGCAAGTTAATTTAACGCGATTCTCATTATTTACCCCCGAAAAACGCGACTTCTTTTTACAAGGGGCTGATATATTTGAGTTTGGAGATATAGGTGCCAATGCCCGGCCATTTTTCTCTAGAAAGATGGGTTTGTCACAATCGGGAGTACCACTAGATATTAATGTAGGCAGTAAAATTACCGGGCAAATAGATAATATGCGTTTTGGTGCTTTGGTCGTTAATCAAGATCTTGAAACTTTACCTTCAGCTACACAGTCAAAAAGTAAAACTAATACCTTGGCTGTTGCCAGAGTTAATACTCAACTTACTGACGAATATACAGTTGGGCTTATTTCAACTTATGGAAACCCTGACAATGAAAATTTCAGCTCACTTACCGGAATAGATTCACAATACAGAAATAAATCACTCCTTGATGGAGAAATCTTTGAAATTAAAGGCTGGTATCAACAAAGTGTCAATGAAGAGGCTAATCGAAATATTAAAGGCAATGCATTTAATCTTGGCTTCTATCTTCCTAATGAGCGTTTAAATGCAAAATTAGCGTATACCAATATAGATGCGTTATTTGACCCCGCTCTGGGCTTTATTAATAGAAATAATATTGAAAAAATTGACGGTTGGATAAGTAATACCAGTCAAATAAAAGCAAAGTGGATAGATAAGTTGTACCACAATGCTTATTTTGATTATGTAAAAGAGCGTGGAGGAAACGTCGCATCTAAGTATTATGCTTTTGATATTATTGATTTAACTACCACGGCACAACAACATTTCAGACTTTCTTATCAATATACTTTTGAGCATATACAAGAAACCTTCAGTTTAGTAGACGAGTTGTTAGTTCCCGCAGGAAAATACGACAATGCTCAATGGCAATTAGCGACATCTTCCGATCGGTCAAAATCATTTTCATATGGTTTTCAATGGCATAAAGGGGATTACTTTCAGGGTGACATGGACTACAAAGCCGTTGATATAACGACTAATATTAATCGCTTTATTAAAGTTTCTGCAGAATTTGATGAACGGGAGATTTCATTTCCCCAGCAAACATTTACGGTACAAACAGCATCATTAAAAGTTGATATCGCTTTTTCTCCAGAACTTTTTTGGAACAACTGGATCCAATACAACAACGTTTCCGATGAAATAAGTGTTTATTCAAGGTTTGTTTGGCAACGAACACCATTCAATTCGTTTAACCTTGTAATAAACCAAGGTTATATTAAAGGTAAGGATATCAATGAATCCAATAACTTCAAAAAGGAGTATCAAGATATCATTATAAAGCTGAGTTATATGTGGCGCTTCTAACTATATTACTCACTAATGGTTTGCATCTGTAACTAGGATTAGAAGCGACTCAATTTAAGTCAATAAAAAAGGGCCTAAAAGCCCTTTATTGAAATTAACTGTCTACTAAATTAGTTATGCATTACGACGTTTTGATTGTATCCGTAATAAACCTAACGCTAAGGCAAATATAGCTATAGTAGAAGGCTCTGGTACTTCGGTATTGTTATCTGGTTCACAATCTTGTAGACATATTCCACCAAAAAAAGTTAGGTGTGATAAGTTAGCTTGATTACCCCCGTTATTATTGGGTGTCGACCAAGTACCAGTAGTTACCGTTCTGGCTGCGCTCATACAAGTAAAGCTAAGCAAATCACTACAATCAACTGAATCGTCAACTTCCCAATAAAGATTCATACCACTAGCAGCCTTAGCTGCCCAAAAAGTTACTTCAGGATACCCTGTCCCTTGAAGTGTCCAAGTGCCCGTCTTGTAATCATTATTATTGGCATCTATGTCCCAGTGATTGGCATTATAAGAATAACTCTGTCCAGCTTCGACAAAATCACCGCTCCCACCAAATTTAACCAATGTCGCAGCTAATTCAATACTGTCCATCTCGAGTATACAATTACCAAATCCGTTACCGGTACCATCACCAACCGCAAAAGGTTCACTGCCATCACAATCATTGCCACTAATAAAAGTCGAAACTACAGTATTTCCTGCATAACTAGACATAGAAAATAATGCAAATGATGATACAAGCAATATATTTTTAGCTTGTTGTAATAAAGTATTAATGAACTTCATTTTATATATCCATAAATTAGATGAATGCTCTATTACCTCTATTCAAGCATAAAACAGACCACTTAAAAAAAGCAACTATATATCAACAAGATAAAAATAAAAAACTTTCAAAGCAAAACTACCATACCTCTTTAGTGTAAAGAAAGCCGACACGACAAAACTACCAATATAACTACATACGAAGCTAAATATATAAAATTAAAATAAATAAACAATTTTTAGCATTTTTTATTGCTATCCCCCCACTAAATAAGCACTATTTATATATAGTTAATTGTATTTATATTGAGAGTTAAATGAAATTTAAGCTGATAACAATTTTTTTTCTTTGTCTAACATTGTCATCATCGTTTAGCTACGCTCAAGAGAGTACCGATGTACTCTATGAAAAAGCAAGTGTTGCCTATAAAGCTAATCGTTATTCTGAAGCTTTAATTTACCTTAAAAATTTAACACAAGAGCAACCAGAGAACTTAACCGCAAGAATTTTGATGGCAGAGGTATTATTAGCGTCAAATATGGGCAGTGCCGCAGAAGTCGAACTTAATAATGCAAGCCGTTTAGGTGCAGATAGAAGTAGACTATTGTTACTACTTGCCGAGTCCTATTTGTTGCAACATAAATATAATGAAGTTTTAGTTTTTTTAGAAAAACCTGTTCGAGATGAAATACTCGCTTCAAAAATTCTAGTACTAAAAGGTCATGCCTTTTTGGGGTTAAGGCAGTTAAAGCTGTCTGAAGAAAGTTATAAGCGTGCTTTAGCCCTTAATGAAGGCAGTCAAAATGCCAAACTGGGTTTAGCGCAAATTTATATCAATTATTTTAAGTACAAAAAATCTCTAAAAATTGTTGATGATGTACTTAATGATTATTTTCCCCCTTTAAAAGCATGGCTATTAAAAGCAAGTATCCACCAAAGTCTAGCGCAACAACAACAAGCCTTAAAAGCAATAAATACCGCATTACTTGAAAACAATAAACATATACAAGCACTCATCATTAGAGCGAGTATTTATATTGAATTAACGAGTTATGAAAATGCTGAACAAGACATTTCAACTATTTTGGAACAAGTCCCCCATGAGCCTAGAGCACAATTTCTTCAAGCTATGGTGGATATTAATAAAGTTAAAGAGCAAGAAAGCGTAGAAGACATACGTAAAACCCAGCTTTCAAAAATAAGTGAAACCCTTGCTCGGTTTGATGATGGCACCTTAAAAAATAATCCAAGCTATTATTACTTAGCGAGTGTGGTCGCGTTTCATCAGAGAGATTACCTTACTGCAGCAATTTATATTAAAAATTATATCGCCATTGATAGTTTAAACACCAAGGCCATGAACTTTTCAGCAACCATTGATATAGCGCAAGAAAAATACGCCTCTGCCCAATCGACATTGAATAAAGCCTATTTTATCGACGAAAGAAATCCAAGAGTTTTATCCTTGTTAGGGCTTGTTAACCTGCGTCTAAAGCAATTTAAAAAAGCTAATTTTTATTTTGAACAAGTGAAAACAATTGTTCCAGATTCCTCTATTGCTAAATCTCAATTAGCTAAAAGCTACATCGGACTTGGAGAATACAATAAGGCAGTCACTTCATTGTTATCGGTAAATTCAACGACTGTAAACCAAGCGGCCATAAGTATTTTACTCGTCGAGGCTTATATCAAATCAGGAAAAGTTGAGAAGGCAAGACTGCTTGCAAAAAACTTGGTTCAATCAGATCCTATCAATGAAGAGTATATTCATCATTTAGGTTTTGTTTATCAAGTCACCGGCGATAAAACTAATGCCGAAAAATCTTTTAAAGAAGCGCTGATAATCGCCCCGAAGCATGAAAAATCAATTATTAGTTTATCTCAAATAATGCTCTCAAATAAACAGAACGAGCAAGCTATATCGCTTTTAAATAAAGCATTAGTCGTTCAGCCAGAAAACATAAACCTAATTAAGACATTAGGTAAAAGTTACGCGAGAAACAAACAATTTGATCAATCCGTTTTATGGTTAAAAAAAGCTTATAAGCAATCACCAAAAAACGCTGAACTTTTAAAACAGCTGTCATATGCTCACCTGAATGTTGGCAATATGACTGAAGCTATTGAAATTTTAGAAAATTATTTAATCAACTATCAAAAAACTGCTGATATATATATCCTTCTCGGTCAGCATTTTCAACGACTAAGCAATACAGACAAGGCAATTCATAGTTTTTCCGAAGCATTAAAATATAAGGCTAACAAAGCGGAAGTCTATTTCTATATCGCCAATGCTTATCGCTCAGATAAGCAAATTGAAGAAGCCATTGCTACTTATAAAAAATCAATCGCTTGGGCCAGAAACAAACAACCGCCATTGTTGGCTGTAACTCGTTTATTAAATCAAGAAGAAAGACCTAAAGAAGCAATTGCTATTGTTGAGCAATTTGTAGATTCAGAAAAGTTACCTGATAGGCTTTTGTTGGTTATTGCACATTCTTATTATTTATCAAAACAACTTTCAGAGTCAGAAAAACGTTATAAAGCTCTACTTTCTAATAATAAAGAAAAAGCGACAACCGGACTAGGTTTAGTATATTTAGCCCAGAATCGTGCAAATAAAGCCGTTAAACTGCTAACAAAAGCACTTAAAAAACAGCCAAAGAGTTTTTTACTCAATACTAGCCTTGCAGAAGCCCACATGCAGAAAAAAGACTGGCAAGCTGCTTACAATATATATTTAGTAATAATTAAAATATATGAAAATCAGCCTGTTTTACTCAATAACATTGCTTTTGTGGCATTAAAATTAGAAGATTATAAAAAAGCGAAAGAGTATGCTTTAGCCTCATTAACTATTACAAAGTCTTACCCTGATGCTTTAGATACTTTAGGTTGGGTATATTATTTAACCAACGAATTTGATAAAGCCTTACCCTTATTTAGGCAAGCCCTTGCCATTAATTACTCTAAGCTAGAAATAAAATACCACTTAGCGTTGACTTTAAAGGCACTAAAACAAGATAAGGAAGCTTTTAATACTTTGTTAGAAGTAGTAAATAGTAAGCGAGATTT
>Ga0209395_1006039_pt1 | contig 13309 bp, 10 predicted proteins | sample GOMGulsemesocosm_3_FD_184635 | JGI IMG/M metagenome (GOLD analysis project Ga0209395, IMG submission 184635) | Methane-oxidizing microbial communities from mesocosms in the Gulf of Mexico - GOM9D Gulf of Mexico (SPAdes) (version 2) | ecosystem: Environmental > Aquatic > Marine > Cold seeps... | reverse complement strand
TGTAATACTTTGGCTGAGCCAGCAATAACATGGCGTTCTCGACATTGTTAAACCACTTATCACTGCGCAAATTCATTTTCTTGGCGAGACGCTGGGCGTCTTTGACATGACCAAAACCGGCGTTATAAGCGGCTAGTGAAAAGTAAACTTGCTCTTGCAACGGCAAGTTTTTGCTAAAACGCGCTCTGCTCCAATCCATATATTGAATACCAGCGGCAATCGATTGTTCGGGGTTGGTTAGATCTTCAAAGCCCATTTCTTTGCCGGTTCTTGGTAATACTTGCATTAACCCTTGCGCGCCAGCAGAGGATTTTGCCTTGGGATTAAAGCGACTCTCTTGATACATTTGTGCAGTAATAAGACGCCAATCGAACTGATATTGGCGTGATTTTTTTTGTACCATCGTGTCGTAAGGAGACAATGCTGAGTCTGCTAGGATACGTTTAGCGCGATACTTTTTCTGTCGCTTGCTATTACTAAAGTACTTATTTTTTACAATGTTAAAAAATAGCTGGCGATATTCTTTTTTGACAAATGCATTCAACGCACTCAGTAATTGTTGGTTTTGGGGGCGCACTGCATAGCCGTAAGAAATGCCTTCTTTGAGGGTTAGTGGGCTTATAATCTCTGTTCTAAATTTTTGTTCGATAGCGACTAAGTTACTGTCGGCAATGGTGAGATCTATCGTTTTATTAGCGACTTGAGCAATTAATAATTCGGTGGGTAGTGATTCATCGGCTGCTATTACTTGTACTCCGTATTGTTCCACGAGTTGTTGCGCGGTGTGCCAAAATGCGCTGGATTTCCTAACGGAGATAGTGCGTCCCTTTAAGTCAGCTAATGTTACGATCGGTTGACTGTCTTTGTGACTAACGAGCTTCTCACTTACTTGATTATACTTTTCGCTCATCGTCAGTTGCGCAGCCCGCTCGTCGGTTTTCGATAATCCTGCTGCGATAATATCTCCTTTACCTTGCGCTAGCAGTTGCACCATCTCTTGATAGGATTGCGCGACGATGACTTCTAAACGTAACTGATGGCGATTAGCAAACTCGCGCATTAATTCATACTCGAAGCCAACCAGCTCGCCGCGCCACATGAAATAAGTTTCAGGGCTATTTCGAGTGATCATCCGCAGGGCTAAGTTTTGCTGTTTCATCTGCTCAAAATCAACAATACGCGAATCGCCGATGCTATTGCTAATATGATGTACAGCGATAAAATCGTTTATCTTATCCAGTAGTTTTTGACTATCTTTAGCCACGGCCCAAGCGAGTTTTCTGGTGGCTGGCAGCGTTAGTAATGTCTGTAAGTCGTCACGATAGTGACGTAAGGTTTCAAAGGATGTTTTATCGAGTACGCTATAAGAAAATCGCTGTTGGTGCAGTGCATCGGCAAGTTCTTCATGGCTTAACGGTTGGCCAATTATTTCGATGTTCCAGGCTGGATAGTGTTTCTCTACTGATTCGATATACGCACTGCCTAATGGCAAATGTACGGTAATTGGCTGTTCTGATTCTGGCTTGCTCATGGCGGCACCAGCAATAAGTAGCTCTTGATCTAACATTAACGGCTGACTAAAGCTGACGTTTTCGCTTCGTTGCGCGGTAATACTGAGATGTCGAGGAATAACATCGGCTTTATGCTGCTGCAGCAGAGTAATCATTTGGTTGAGGTCGTCGACATTAATCCATTGCACGGTTAGCTGATGTTGGGCTGAAAATTGGTTGAATAAGTCGATATGAAAACGACTGGTCACGCCTGAACGAGGCAGGCCATCATGTTGCTCCCAGTTTAATTTTAACGCCCGGATAACGCCTAACTCTTTGATGCGTTGCCAATCTCGCTTTTCAGCGATAAGCACTTGTTTTGGCATAATTGGTGGCAGTGGACTCTCCACTAGAGGGGGAGTGGCTGGCACTTCTTTTGCTTTATCAGACTGATTTTGGTCTGGCTCAATGTTAGTCTTTGCATCGCATCCAACCAATAGAAATATTAGTAATAGAAGAGTAACAGACTGTTTTAACATGATAAGTAGACCAGTGATAATGATTGATAATTACCAACTAGTTTAGTCTATTTATAAAATTAACGATAGTTAAGTTGCTGATTAAACACACTACCTATATTGTAACTTCACCATCGGTTTTGAAAAACTTGAGAACAAGATCTATATGGATAATTGAAAAAGGGCTGTCGCCCTTTTTCGATTATCGGTTAACTAAACAATACCGGCATCGCTGAATGTCTTTGAGACAATTTTCTGAGCCTGGGCAATGATCTCGCTTAAGTGTTGTTCGCTGGTAAAGCTCTCGGCGTATATCTTGTAAATATCCTCAGTGCCAGACGGACGAGCGGCGAACCAGCCATTTTTTGTGACAACTTTAATACCACCAATAGCGGCATTGTTACCTGATGCATGGCTGAGTATTGATTCAATTGTTTCACCAGCCAATTGTGTTGCCGTGATTGCTGTGGCATCGATGGTGCTGAGTACGCGTTTTTGTTCGATATTGGCAATGGCTTCGACACGGCCGTAGAACGGTGCGCCGAGTTGTTCAACTAGCTCGAGATAATATTGATGAGGATTCTTACCGGTTACGGCTAGAATTTCAGCAGCCAGTAAGGTCATGATGAACCCATCTTTATCGGTGGTCCAGCAGCTACCATCTTTCGCTAGAAAGGCGGCGCCAGCACTCTCCTCACCGCCAAAGGCATAACTGCCATCGGCGAGTCCATCAACAAACCATTTGAACCCAACAGGCACTTCAGATAGTGGACGCTCGATTAAATGAGCGACGCGGTCGATGAGTGAACTCGATACTAATGTTTTACCGATTTTACAATCACCAGACCACTGACGATGAGTCATCAAGTAGTGAATTGCTACCGCTAGGTAATGATTTGGATTCATTAGGCCGCCAGTAGGAGTGACAATACCGTGACGATCAAAGTCGGGATCATTCCCAACGGCAACATCGAATTTATCTTTCATTTCGATCAACCCTTTCATCGCATAAGCCGATGAACAGTCCATCCGAATCTTGCCATCCTTGTCTAGTGGCATAAAAGCAAAGCTAGCATCAACAACATCGTTGACCACTGTTAGGTTCAGGTTGTAATGAGATTTGATATACGGCCAATAATCAATGCCTGCGCCGCCCAATGGGTCGACCCCAATATTGATATTAGCATCAGCAATTGCCTGCATGTCGATCACTTGTTCAAGGTCATTACAGTAACTGGCAATAAAATCTTGTTTAGTCAGTAATGGTGATGCGATTGCCTCTTCGACAGTCACTTGCTTGACGTCTGCCAAGTTATTGGTGATCAATAGGTTGGCCTGTTGCTCAACTTGCTTAGTGATATCGCCTTCTGCTGGGCCGCCATGTGGTGGGTTATATTTTATGCCGCCATCTGTCGGTGGATTATGCGATGGTGTAATGATTAATCCGTCAGCTTGTTGTTGATTGCGGCGGTTAAAATTAATGATTAGGCGAGATATCGTAGGCGTTGGTGTGTAGCCATCATCTTGCTGCACAATCACGTTTACACCATTGGCGATAAGAACGCTTAGCGCGCTATTAAAAGCCGGTTCGCTTAGGGCGTGCGTGTCCTTGCCTAAAAATAATGGTCCAGTAATATTTTTACTGTTACGATAGTTAACCACTGCCTGACAAATGGCGACAATGTGTGATTGGTTAAAACTTACATCGCTCGCTCTACCGCGGTGACCAGAGGTGCCAAAACTGACATGCTGCTCTTGACGGGCCATGTCTGGCGTTAAGGTGTAGTATTGACTGACTAATTTAGCAATATTGATACGTTCTGAAGCGTTTACTGGCTTTCCTGCTCGCGGATGAATACTCATGACTGTCCTAATCTCGTTGAAACTAATGCCAAGAGTATAACGAATAACAATACTAAGATGATATAACCTAACAAAATAATCATAATGATTTAGGGGAAAAGTATGCGATTAACAGATGTGGTTATCCTAAATGGTGCCCGCACGGCCATTGGGTCCTTTGGCGGCAGCCTCTCATCTTTTTCACCAGCACAACTTGGCAGTTTTGCAGCTAAAGAAGCTGCTATTCGCTCTAAAGTTGACGTTAGCGATATTGACCACGCGGTTTTTGGCCACATAATTACAACGTCACCCCAAGATGCCTACCTTGCACGTCATATCAGTTTAAGTATCGGAATGTCTCACGCTTCAACGGCTTTTAACGTTAATCGCTTATGTGGTTCGTCTATCCAATCAGTTATCTCAGCCGCACAACTTATTATGGCCGGCGATAGCAGTATCGCATTAGCCGGTGGTGCTGAGAGCATGAGCCAAGGCGCATACTTGCTGACCAAAGCGCGTAAGGGGCTGCGGATTGGTGATGGCACTATGGTGGATTTAACGCTCGGTATACTTAGCGATCCTTTTGGTAGTGGTCATATGGGAATGACCGCGGAAAACATTACCACTAAGTTTGATTACACTCGTAAAGATCTCGATAACTTCGCAGTGCTTAGCCAGCAAAAAGCCAGTCTGGCGATTGCCAAGGGGCGTTTCGCGCAGCAGATTGTAGCTATCGGAGTTAAACGTGGCCGAAAATCAACAACCTTTGATATCGACGAGCACGTTCGCAGCGATACCAGTTTGAAATCGTTGTCAGGTTTACAGCCGGCGTTTAAAGAAGATGGTTTTGTGACGGCGGGTAATTCTTCTGGCCTCAATGATGGGGCTGCCGCGCTATTGCTAACCAGTGACAATGAAGCGCGAGAGCGGGGACTAAATCCTCGTGCTCGTTGTATTAGTTATGCATTCTCTGGCGTCGCACCTGAATTGATGGGGCTTGGCCCGGTCAAGGCGGTCAATCTAGCGTTGATTAAAGCGGGCTTAAGCATTAATGATATTGATGTTATCGAATCCAATGAAGCATTTGCCGCACAAGCAATGGCGGTCAATGATTCTCTCAATTTGCCGCTTGATAAAGTGAATCCAAATGGTGGCGCTATAGCGCTAGGTCATCCTGTCGGTGCCACTGGCAGTATTCTTATCATTAAAACGATGGCGGAGCTTGATCGAGTCGATGGTCGTTATGGATTAATTACCATGTGTATTGGCGGTGGTCAGGGTATTTGTTTGATTATAGAGCGTTTGAAATGATTTTATTCCTAATGATATTAGTTGTTTAAGCAGTCTTTAGTCTATTGATTACTTGACACTAAATATGATTAATGTATTTATATGGAGACATTATTAGCATAATTTAAATAATAAAAATTTAGGAGTATTTATGGCTAATTTTAATAAATTGTTCGGCTATTTGATGGTCGCGCTATTAATTGAAACTATTGCGTTATCATTTTTCTATGATAGCTACCTTGAAATTATCTTGATCGGTTTACCCACCACCTTGATGTGTTTACTCATGTTAAAACAACAACCTCATGCCGCAATCACTAAGCATTGCATCGCGCTGGGGGTGATGATATTCGCTTGTTTGCATATACACCAAATGAATGGCCTTATTGAAATGCACTTTGAGCTATTTATCTTACTGGCGTTTCTGATTGTATTGCATGATTGGCGTGTATATATTTCTGCATTGTTGTTGGTCGGGGTACATCATCTTTCATTCTATTTGATGCAGACTAATGATGTTGGTGTTTATGTGTTTAGCCAAGACCGTTTAGTCTTTAGCAATGTCATAATCCACGCGCTATATTTTGCAATTGAATGCGCCGTCGCTGGATATATCGCTAAGACGCTTAACCAAGAAAGAATCGTTGGTACCGAACTTTCACGAGCGGCAAAAAAGATCATGGGTAATGGTGACGTTGTCGATCTAAAAGTCCGTACTAAAAGCGGTGATAATCCTGTATTACAAAGCTTTAATCATTTGCTGGAGACTTTAGATAATGTGGTGTCAAACATTCAATCACAGTCTCAAGATTTTCTCGTAAATGCTAACAATTTAATGGTGGCACGGGATGATTTACAACTATCATCGGATAATAAGCAGAATGAAACCAATACTATTGCAACATCAGCTGAACAAATGGCGGTTACGGTCAATTCAATTGCGCAAGATACCGAGCAATTAAGTGAATCGATTGAAAAGGCCAATGTCAAAACTAGCTCTGCTCGAAAAAAGATGACCAATGTTCATGAGCAAAATACTGAACTTAATAAAAAATTGAAGAAAACTGAACAAGATATATCCGAATTGGCCAATGCTAGTGCCACAATATCTACGGTATTGTCTGAAATTACTGGGATAGCAGAACAAACAAATTTGCTTGCATTAAATGCGGCAATTGAAGCAGCACGCGCTGGTGAGCAAGGACGTGGTTTTGCTGTCGTGGCCGATGAAGTGCGAGCATTGGCTAACCGCACCAAAGAAAGTACCAATAAAGTTGACGTGACACTGGCCAGTTTAGAAAATTATTCACAACGTTCAACACAATCAATGACTAGCTCGATTGAAGTTGTTGATGGCATTCTCTCAACAGTAAGTGAAGCACATACGAAAATTGAGGAAGCTTCTGTTCTTGTAGAGCAGTCTAATGATTTAGCGTCTAGTGTTGCCAGTGCTGTACAGGAACAATCGGCGACAACCAAAGAAATAGCTAATAGCTCTGAAGAATTAAGACGTTCAGTTGAAGAGGATATCGAGAAAGTCTCGATCATTTCCGTCCAAGCTGAGAATATTGGAGAATCTTGTCAGGTAATGAGTGTGAGTATTGCAAACTTCAAATAGTGATACTTCGCTTTTTTATTATGCACTCGTAGCACTGTGGTTAATTTGTATGGTCGCAGGATTTAGTTATTTGGTCGCTCAGCGCTTAGTCACTTTTGATCCAAATTTCACCTTGCTAAATAGCCCCCCAAAACATATTTTGGGGCAGTTAAAACAGTATCAGTCACAACCGATAGCTCTTAGCATTTTTCATTTTTTTGATGATAGTTGCCATTGTACTAAACTCACAGCAGAGCATCGTGCCGCGATAGATAAAGCCGCTAAGCAAGATGGATTTAACGTGGTATATGTTGATATTGAAGGCGAGGAGGGGATGTCTGACATTCCTGCTAGCCCAGCCATTCTAATTACTGATGCCCAAAGTGAGTTGTTGTACGTTGGGCCCTATGCGACTGGAATAGACTGTTCAGCGAATAATAGCCTGATCGATGTGGTTTTAAATAACTATCGACAAGGGTTCTCAGCGCCGACGAAAGTCAGTGATGCTAAGGGGTGTTATTGCCAACGCTGATTAACGTCGGCGAAGCTAAGGGGATAATTGCCAACGCTGGCTAAGGGTCTATTGAGCGTTGGCTATTGCTAGTATTAGAAGTGTATGACGGTGCGAATACTTTTACCGCTATGCATCAGATCAAATGATTCGTTAATTTGTTCAAGTGGCATGGTGTGAGTGATAAAGTCACTGAGCTTAAATTCACCGGCTAGGTAGCGTTCAACATAGTTTGGTAATTCACTACGCCCTTTGACACCACCAAATGCGGTACCGCGCCATACGCGCCCAGTCACAAGTTGGAAAGGTCTGGTGGAAATTTCTTGTCCAGCACCGGCGACGCCAATAATAATCGATTCGCCCCAACCTTTGTGACAGCATTCTAGTGCACTACGCATGACATCAACATTACCGATACATTCAAAAGAATAATCAACACCGCCGTCGGTCAGCTCAACAATAACCTCCTGAATTGGTTTGTCGTGATCTTTTGGGTTGATGCAATCTGTCGCACCAAGTTTTTTAGCCAGATCAAATTTTGATTCGTTGATATCAATAACGATGATCCGCGACGCTTTTGCCATTTCAGCGCCAATCACTGCCGACAAGCCAATGCCGCCAAGACCGAAGATCGCAACAGTATCGCCTTCTTTAACTTTAGCTGTGTTAATTACCGCGCCCATGCCTGTTGTTACGCCACAACCAAGCAAACAAACTTCTTCTAATGGCGCTTCTTTATTTACCTTTGCTAATGATATTTCAGGTAATACGGTGTACTCAGAAAACGTTGAACAACCCATATAATGGAAAATAGGCTGCCCATCCTTATAGAAACGCGTAGTGCCATCAGGCATTAGTCCTTTGCCTTGTGTTTCACGTATCTTTTGGCAAAGATTAGTTTTTCCTGAGGTACAGAACTTACATTCGCCACATTCTGGTGTGTAAAGCGGGATCACATGGTCGCCGACAGAAACGCTGGTAACGCCTTCGCCAACTTGCTCAACAATACCACCACCTTCATGGCCTAGTATTGCAGGGAAAATTCCTTCAGGATCCTCTCCAGACAACGTGAATGCATCGGTATGACATACGCCTGATGCGACGATTTTAACTAATACTTCGCCTTTTTTAGGCAGCATTACATCGACTTCTTCGATTGATAGCGGTTGATTAGGCCCCCAAGCGATGGCGGCTTTTGATTTTATAAATTGTGATGACATGGGCGATTACTCATAAGTGGAATTGTGACTATTATATTTGTTTCTCAGATAATGATAATACCGTATAATTGAAAATTACTTTTACCATATGGTAATAATAGGGGTTAATATGCAATGGCAGGGAATTAGTGAGTTTGTCGCGGTTGCTGAAACACAAAGTTTCACTAAGGCTGGTATAAAGCTCGCTATTTCGACGGCACAGATTAGCCGTCAGGTAAGCGCGCTAGAGCAACGATTAAATATCAAACTGTTGTATCGCACGACGAGGAATGTATCGGTCACGCAAGAAGGGCAGTTATTTTATCAACATTGTCGCAGCGTGCTTGATGGTTTGGCGGTCGCTGAAAATGCGATTTCGAATCTCCAACGTAAGCCGCAAGGGAAGATTCGCTTAAGTGCTCCGGTCACTTATGGTGAGCAAGTCATCTTGCCAATCGCTAATGATTTCATGCTGGAATACCCTGAGATAGAAATTGAAGCGGTGCTGAGTAATCGCCGGATCGATATCATAGAGCAGGGATTTGATATTGCGATCCGGATTGGCTATTTGTCGGACTCTAGCATGATGGCAAAAAAGCTAACAACACGGGTGAGCCATGTCTGCGCCTCGCCAAGTTATATCGAACGCTTCGGCGCGCCGACCTCTTTAGAGCAGTTGGCACAACACCAGTGTTTGCTGGGCACGCTTGACTATTGGCGCTTTGCTGATGAAAAGCAATTGCGGGTGGATGGTCGAGTCAGATATAACAGTGGATTTTCATTGCGCGATGCCGCGCTAAAAGGGCTGGGGATCGTGCAGTTACCCGATCATTATGTCGTACCGTATATCGAGCAAGGGCTTTTGGTAGAATTACTGCCTGATGTTAGTGCTGAGCCTGAATTAATTTCGGCGCTTTATCCCCATAATCGTCAATTATCTCCTAAAATTAAGCTGTTCGTTGAATTCTTGAGTACGCAAGTTGCTAATGATTAAGCGTTGTTGGTTTTTTATACTTAAAGATATGATCTTCTTGAGCGAAGGATAAATTTATTAGAACTGCGTTTAAACCAGCTCAAGTGGTCACTTTATTAATGTAATTGGTATTAGACTCACTTTCATCGCTAAATAGTATTATACTCGCCGCTATTCGTTCGCGTGAAAGCAGGCGTTACGCTAAATTTTATTATTACCATATTTTGAGTCTAATCATGAATTACATTGATATATTTCCATTAATTGCCTTGTGTTGGGGCATCATTGCCATTATTTGTATTCGTTTTGGAGAAGGGGCGCCAAGAGAATATAATAAGTTAACGGCATTATTATTAGTATTGTCTTGGGGCTATTTAATTTGCTGTGCGCCATTGTTTCGAGAAGGACAATATATCCCGGCACAGATGAGCGGTTATATTACGATGGTCGCGGCACTACTTTCGATTGAAGTGTGGTTTATCTTTATTAGTACGCTATTAGCCGTTGGTCTTGCTAAGAAAGCACATGATCCTGAAAATAAAGCCTTTTTACCAGCGTGGCACTTACCCATTCGTAAGCTTTTTATTCCTGGATGGCAGTTGGTCGCTATTGCTAACATCGCTAATGCTGGGTATTATTTTTGGCAGACTCATTAAGGTATATTAAACAAGGAAAGGTATGAATAAGTACTATGTTGTCGGCGCGTTAGCGCTGTTACAAGGATGTGGCGGTTCAAGTGGTTCAAGTGGTTCAAGTTCCACCAATGTTGTTCTTGAGCCATCAGAGTTAATTGTACGGGGTGATCTGTCACCGGCTTATCAAGAGTCTGTCGCACTTATCGCCAGTGTTAATAATGATAGCTCTGATCAAGCGGTAATAAAATGGACTCAAACAGCAGGGCCAAGTGTCGAACTGTTATCTGACGATACGGCGGTGATCGCTTTTGATCTTGCTAGCGCAGGTACTTATGAGTTCTCGGTTAGCTATACTACAAGCGCTCAACAAACATATACCAAGACGGTGAGTTATACGACATCGACAAGTGCTAACATTCTTAATGTCCGGCGTGATCAAGTCGCTAGAGCGGGCAGCAGAGTGTCGCTAAAATTAAGTGCGCCGCGAGATGAAGCGGGCGATGTTGTCGCTGGTGACTATAGCGACGTGGTGTGGGAGCAAATGAGCGGCCCTTCTGTTACGCTCGATGCTGAGAATACCAATCCATTAACAGCGATATTTACGGCTCCTTCAGTTAGTTCAGACCAATTGGTTAGCTTCTCGGTTAGTGCGACGCACCCAAATGGTGACACCCATACCGACACGGCTTATGTGTTCATTCAAGATATTGCGAGCTTTCCAAGCAGCGCCTATTTTGATGAAACCGTGACAAAAATAAAACCGTTTAATGCTAACGCGCCACGAGCGAACGCTTTAACTAATTGTGTTTATAGTAATTACTTCGCCAGTCCTTGTTCGTTTAGCCAACTCAATCTTATTGGACAGGATCATACAGCGCCAACTGTTGATGATATTATGGATCGCGTGATCGTGTCGCATCAATGGATGGGTGAAAACTTTAAAGCGTTCTTAGAGAATGAAGATCCCCATGGTGATTTTAAGCGTCTGCTACGCTCTGTCAGTGCCGTGGTGATTGCATATGATATCCGTCCATCATTTTATTGGGGGGTATCGGGTGCTATTTATTTAGATCCTGAAGACTTATGGCTAACTCCAACTCAACGTGATGTGATTGATGTTGCACCTGATTATCGCAGTAGTTTCGGCTCAGATTTACAGTATATTATGCCTTGGCGTTACGTGAAAAATAATGATTATGCGAGTAGCTATTATCCTAAAGATTTGCGCCTTAACCGCACCACCGCGGATCTTGTACCTGACTTAGGTTCATTGCTATATCATGAACTAGCTCATGCCAATGATTTTATGGCGGTGACTACTTTTGGTCAGATCACTGAACCGAGTATTCTTGAAGAAATAAATAAGCGTTTTAATAACGGTAGCCTGATCTCTGATGCGTTAAATACCGCTTACCCTAAACATAGCGATGAAATGGTTGGGCTTGCGACGGTAAATTTCCATGGGGAGTCGGCAAGCACGCTGCAAAAAAGTTACTTACCATCAGATATCGTTGGTTTTTATGCTGATGATTCTGCGGCGATGGAATATGGCTATAGCTCGGTAAGAGAAGACGCCGCCACTTTATTTGACGCGACAATGATGAGCGCACGTTACGGCATAGAGCGTGATGAGGCTATCACGCCACCTTATGATGCTGCTGTTGGCCGTGACTCGTTAATGGTTGCATGGGGACAACGTGGTCGTGTTAAAGCACCGCATATTGAACCGCGCGTTAAATATGTACTTGAACGGATTATGCCTTCAATCGATGCAGACGCGCTCTTAGCAAGTCTGCCGGCTGTCCAACAAATGCCAACCGATGAAAATTGGTACGACGCCATTGACCTTAGTAATGGGGCGCAAACGTCAAAGAGAAAAACGGCTAAAACGCACGCGTCATCGCGTTATTTACGGCCATTAGCGCTAGATTTACAGCGTCGTTATAAGTAAGCGAGCCGACTAAATGTTTACATTTGGCGTTAGATATATAACAACGGTCTAACTAAGACTAAAGTAACAGTGAGAAAACGCGCTAATATTAGTTATTATTAGCGCGTTTTTTGTATTTAAGGATTGTGATTGTGATAAAAAAATTAGCCATCGTGGGCGGTACTCATGGTAATGAGTTTACAGGGATTTATTTACTTAAAAAATGGCAAGAATCACCAGAGATGGTGGCGCGAGATAGCTTTGATACTGAGATGTTAATGGCTAATCCTCAAGCTTACGGAGAAAACAAACGTTACATTGATCATGACTTAAACCGTTGTTTCTCGGTGGCTGATTTAGCCAATGATTCACTCGATAGTATCGAACAACGCCGCGCTAAAGAGATTAATCAACAGCTTGGGCCTAAAGGTGCTCCGAGGATTGATTTTATTATTGATTTGCACACGACGACATCGAATATGGGGCCGACCTTACTGATCACAAAAAAAGGTAAGTTTTATAATCAACTAGCCGCGTATGTCAAAATGCACATGCCGGACGCAATGATATCTTGCGATGAAGATCATAAGAGTAATGAAGAGCATCATTTTTTATCAACCGTCGCGCTCGATAGTGTGATGGTTGAAGTGGGCCCCGTTAACCAATCGGTCTTGAGTCATGATGTGTTTGAGCAGTCGGCTCAAATGACACTACTTATCTTAGATTTTGTTGAATTGTATAATCGCGACGAAGTACCAGACTTGCCAGAGACTATTGATGCATTTAGATACATCGAAAGTATAAAATTGCCACTGACAGCCGATGGCGAGCGCGCGGGAATGGTTCATCGTAATATTCAAAACCAAGATTTTAAATTGATTGAACCTGGTCAGCCTATTTTTGTTACCTTTACTGGTCAAGAAATTTGTTATCAAGGTGAAAAATCGGTTTATGGCTCATTCATTAATGAAGCAGCTTACTACGATAATAACTTAGCGATGTCATTGCTTGAGAAAATAACCCTAAGTACGCGTTAGTCATGCTTAAGGCTTTTTTTTATTTGCATCTTATTGGCTTAGGCCTAATAGCTTTTGGGCTCTACTTGTTGCTCTTGACAGATGCTGCAAGTCAAGTCCCCGGCATGGTCATGTTAAGCACTGCATTGGGTATTGGTGGTGTCATGATCTCGCCGTATCCAGTGATAAAGTTTATTGCGTGGGCTAGATCTGCTGAGCAAAAACAAGGATAATTGCCGCGTTAAAATTTAAGGTGGCATTATGTCTCAACAAAACTCCTCTTCTGAACAATTTGATCTGCGCTTTGG
>Ga0209395_1006038_pt1 | contig 13310 bp, 11 predicted proteins | sample GOMGulsemesocosm_3_FD_184635 | JGI IMG/M metagenome (GOLD analysis project Ga0209395, IMG submission 184635) | Methane-oxidizing microbial communities from mesocosms in the Gulf of Mexico - GOM9D Gulf of Mexico (SPAdes) (version 2) | ecosystem: Environmental > Aquatic > Marine > Cold seeps... | reverse complement strand
CTTCGGCCCCGAAATACTTCACGGTTTCAAAGTTCAAAAGGCTATCGACAGCTTTTTGGTTGGCGTCTGTATCTTGGTCGTTCATCTCTCTGCGGACCTTCACGCGCCATTCAGTCACCTTAAAGGTAAACCAAATATAAAGCCCAATCGTTACGACCACAGCTGCCAGATACCAAACGTCAAACATCACCCACAAAATGATAGCGACAAACAGAAGCTCAATCACCAAGGGGCCAACGGAGAACAGCAAAAACCGCAGCAGGAATTCAACGCCTTTAACCCCACGTTCAACAATGCGGGACAAGCCCCCGGTCTTGCGGGTGATGTGATAGCGCATTGAAAGTTTGTGTATATGTTCAAAGGTTTGCAGGGCAAGCATGCGCAAGGCACGTTGACCGACACGGGCAAAAACCACGTCGCGCATCTGTGCAAAGCCGATGGTCAAAGCGCGCGTCATACCATAGGCGATCGTCAGACCAACCGCACCAAGCGCCAACAACCAAGTGGCGCTATTGCTTTCCCCGGCAAGGGAATCCACCGCAGCTTTGTAGAGAAATGGAGCGAAAACCGCGACGACTTTAGACAACAAAAGAAAGAACATTGCACCGACAACACGTTTCTTCACCCAGCTCTGCCCATCAGGCCAAAGATACGGAATAACGCGACGGATCGTCAGCCAGCCACTGGACAGATTTTCGGAATCGGGGACTTCGCCACCCTGGCTCAATTGACGCATGATTGTTATCTTTCGCTGCCGTAAGGTTGCAATTGCGGACCCCATGTCCGGAAAGCGACCCTACGCCCAGCTCTGCCAGATTACCAGAGGACAGTCTGCGCAAAAACGCACATATCATAACTTCATGATACAACTGGCGCAGATTGAAAAACCCGCGCCAGTTATAAGCCCATTCTTAGGTTTTCTTACTCAGGAAGCGCGAAAATCTGACCTGGGTAAATCAAATCGGGATCTTGGATCTGATCTTTATTGGCCTCATAGAGACGCACAAACAGCATGCCATCACCATAGTTTTCCGATGCAATGCCCCAAAGCGTGAAGCCCGGCTGAACCGTCACGACCTGCGGACGCGCAGGCGCTTCGCTGACTGCTTGGGTAGCCACCGCCACCGTAGCGGTTGGTTCCGTAGCGCTTGTCGCGACTGCAACAGGCTGCTCGGTGGGCGCTGCCGGCGTAATCTCCGTCGGTACCTCAGATGTTTCAACGCTTTCAACGGAAACCGCAGGAACAGCATCATCAACCGGTGCCGGATCAGTATCCGGCCGGGTTTCGACCACCTGCACATCCTCCACAACAGGGGTATCTTGCGTAGGTTCTTCAATTGTTTCAGGTGCTTGTGCTGCTTCTACTGGCTGAGCATCGGTCCCTTGCAGGGCGATAACGGCTTCGATCGCTTCGCGTTGGAACGGGATTTGCGCACGTGACGTCACTTGCCCCTGGGCTGAAATCTGATCAGCCCGCAACATATATAGGCCGCTATCGACGTCAGGCAACACCGTCCTCCACGTGTAATCCGTGCGGATTTCTGCCGTAATCAATGGCGTGTTATTCACATAAAGACGTACCATCGCCCCAGGCTCTGTTCCCTGTCCGGTCAAAAGAACTTCGCCCGCATCCCCATAGGAAATCGTATCAATACGCACAGAAGATGGAGGCGTCGAAGGCACCACTCGAATGCCGTCACCATCGGCAACGACCATGCGCGTGGTGCTAACCTGTTCTTCAGCAACCGTTTCCGCCTCTGCTTCGGTAGGTTCAGCGGCCACCGCAACTACGGTGTTATCTTCAACTGGCGTTTCAGGTGTTGCTTCTTCAGGCACGACTTCTGTTGTTTCTGTGGTGGTGGTTTCGGCCACAATCGGTTCCGCAGGCGCAGCCTCAGCAACCACAATCGTTTCAGCCTCTGGTTCCTTAGAGGCGACCTCTTCGACAACAATCGGTTCGGCGACGGGTTCCTCAGCGGTGACCTCCGCGACCACAACGGGTGCGGCGAAAGGCTCCACGATCACGGATTGCTCCGATAGCATAACTTGGTCCGTACCGCTGGTGGCGCGAAGAGACATCACGCGGGGTAAATCAGATGGTGTAACGCTGAACAACGCTGCAAATTTTCCGGTGTTATCCACTGAGGTTTGCGCGATGACTTCGCCTTCCAGCAAGACATCTAACTGGCCAGGTTCAGCCTTCCCCGCGACCAACGCGTTGCCATCAGGATCAATCCGCACCACATCAAAAACCGGGCTCATCGCAGCCGGGGCCGTCTCGGCAACCACTTCAGCAGGCGTGTCTTCGGGCGCTTCCTCTGTGACGGTCTCGATCTCGACCTCAGTATCGGTAGAATTTGTTTCTACTGTTGGAGTTTCAGAAATGGCTTCAACCGCAACCTCTTCCTGGACTTCCTCTATTGTTTCAACAGCTTCGGGAGTGTTGGTTGTTTCAGAAACGACCTCTTCCTCAACCACTTGCGTTGTTGTGCCAACGTCAACCTCAGCCTCCGCCGTTATCTCAGTCGCGTCCTCAGGAGCGATAGATTTTTGGTACACGCCCCATCCGAAATAACCCACAAGTATCAGTACAACAGCCCCTGCTGCACCGGCAATTGCACCGCCGTTTCCCTTTGGTGTTTCTTCCGCCATTAATGTATCCCCAGGCTGCCTTAAACCCTGCAATGCAAAATGCATTACAGGCATGTCGTGGTTCCGTTAGATTCCTGCGGCGGGAACAAAAAACAAACACCCGCAACCGAGACCTGCGCGACCATAGCAAGGGGGGTGCAGGTGGTCAAAACAAGCCTTTGGTTATTTTGAGGTTTTGTTAACTTTTCCCAATACCTGTGCTGATGCCTGCCCAGCGGGCTTTGTACGCAATGTATCGAACGAATAGAGCGCCAGCGCCACCCAGATCAAAGCGAAAGCAAACATGTGCCATGATGTGAAGGCCTCGCCAAACACCAAAACCGCGATCAGTCCCTGCAAAGTTGGATTCAGGTATTGCACAAGCCCGACCACTGACAGTGGCGCACGGCGGGAGGCGTAGGAAAACAAGATCAGCGGCACGGCCGTTACGGCGCCAGATAAGATCAATAATACAGATGGCCAAGCCTGCGCCCCAAAGACCCCGACATTGCGCCCAACCAGCCCTTGCCATCCCAACATATGCACTCCGTACAACCAGATCAGCGCGAGTGGCAACAACACAGTGACCTCGGCAGCGACAGAAATCACCGGGCCCGCTTCAAGCTTCTTTTTCAACACGCCGTAAAAACCAAAGGTAATGGCCAGCGACAAAGACACCAACGGCACAACCTTCAAACCCCATGTCAAAGCGATCACGGCGATCGCTGCTAATGCAACGCAGAACCATTGCACCGAGGACAGTCTCTCGCGAAACACCACTGCGCCAAGCAGCACAGCAACCAGCGGAAAGATGTAATAGCCAAGCGAGCTTTCCACAGCCCGCCCCACTTGGATCGACCAGATAAACAAACCCCAATTGATCGAAATCATCAAGGCGGCAATAAGGATAAGCGTCAAAATCCGCAGGCTGGTGAAGAGACGGAAAAACTCCTGCGCACGCCCCTGAAAAGCGATCAGCGCGGCAAACAATACAAATGACCAGAGCGTACGGTGCGACAAGACCTCAAGCGGTGGAACCGTGGCTAGGGCTTTGTAAAATATCGGCGATAGCCCCCAGATCACACAGGCCAGCACCATGGCGGCAACGCCTTTGAAAGTCTCGCTCATGTCATGGGTCCTGTGGCTAAAGACAGGCCCAATGGCCCGCGTGCCAGCGTTTTCATAGAGCGCATACGATGTCCAGCACCTTCATGCGTCCAACACCCAATCTTCAACTTCATCTTGCTACAAATACTCCGGGGGAGTCTGCCTTGGCGAACGGGGGCAGCGCCCCCTCTCCCCGATCACCTCAGCTGTGCTAAACTATGGTCCCAAAAAGCATCATGCGGGATGCATCGACGACGGTCTGACAGCAGAAAGGCCCGCCAGCGTTGCCGCCAGCAGACCTTTCGAGATTTTCTAAGTGTGATCACTCAAAGATCACATGCGCGAAGCAACGTTTTCCCAGTTAACCAGATTCTCAAGGAAATTGGTCAGGTAAACTGGGCGTTTGTTGCGGAAATCGATGTAATAGGAATGCTCCCATACGTCACAGCCCAAAAGCGCAGTCTGGCCAAAGCACAGTGGGTTCACGCCGTTTTCAGTCTTTGTGATCGCAAGGCCACCATCAGCGTTTTTCACAAGCCAGCACCAGCCGGAGCCAAACTGACCAGCACCTGCTGCACAGAACTGTTTGTTGAACTCTTCAATGGAACCAAAGCTGTCTTTCAGCGCGGCTTCAAGTTCAGACGGCATGTTGGATTTACCAGGGCCCATCATTTCCCAGAACTGGTTGTGGTTCCAGAGCTGTGAGATGTTGTTGAAGATGCCGTTTTGCGCGACGGAAGATTTGTCGTAGGTGCCGACAATGATTTCCTCAAGCGTCTTGCCATCCCATTCGGTGCCAGCAATCGCCGCGTTGCCATTGGTGACATAGGCGTTGTGGTGCAGGTCGTGGTGGAATTCGAGCGTTTCTTTGGACATGCCACCATCAGCAAGTGCGTCATGGGCATAAGGAAGTGCGGGAAGTTCAAAAGCCATTGGGGCCCCCTGTTACGTGCGTTTCGTTGTGTCCTAAATGGAGCTTTACAGTGGCAAAGGTCAAGGAAGAAGTCAGTATAAACCTCTCTCCAATATTCTAGCATCCCCTCGTTGAACCCCCACGTGCGCCCAGCGAAGCTCACACTGGCCACGACCAAAAAAGTTCTTTTGAAACTCGACCGGTGAAATGCGTACTCGAATACTGTTGTCTGGCTTTATCGCTGCACGATAACGCATGCGCACCCTGTGCCCATAGCTAGATTGCCCATTGATGGCCCAAGTAATTTGCAGGTTTCCGTTCCTGGCACGCCTAAAGCTGGCTTGCATTGGTCCGCCAATATAATCTTCTACAATATAATCCTGAACTATTGCCTGCTGATTTGACACCACATCGAAGACCATTCTTTCGGCAATCCAGCCTCTAGAATTTGAAGCATCCAGATTACATGTATATTGACTAGCTAAAGCAACGGATGGTTGGGCAATCATACCTGCGGCCACAATTCCCAAAAAACCTCCCAATTTTGTGAAAACATTCATAGATGAACTCCGTCTAAAACCAATTATTAGTGTTTTCCAATAAGTCATTCTTTAAAGTCAACTGCCTTGACGGCATTGACCATCGACACCTGGCAGCGAGCGATACCCGCGCGGGGTCATCTGTATACGGGCCTCAAGTGAGGGACGTTTGATAAAGGCTGAAAAACGCAAGCGGGACCGTTGGCCCAAACTATCCTGCGTGTCCACATCCCATGTCACCGTCAGACGGCGGGCGTTATTTGTACGCACAGTAGTGGCCATAGGACCATCAGCGAAATGCATCACCACATCGTCGGCAACGATCACCTGACCGCTGGCATCTACATCAAATACCACCACCGGCTTTACCCAGCCTCTTGCACTATTGTTTTCAGGGAATTCACAAATCAGCCGTTCGGCCTGAGCTGCACCTGCCAGTGTGAAAATGGCAATAAAGGCCGGAAGAATGCGATGTTTCAAAATTGAGTTCAAAAGTTGCTCCTACAAATGGTATCTATAGATTGTGTATAATTATATTTTCGCAACTTAAAAGTGCAGCACCAGTAACTTTCATAAATATTTATTAATGCCGCGCAAATCCCACGGTAAAGCACCACGTGGTCTGTCGGTAAACAAGGGGAAGTTCGGTTTTAGATCAGAATGTATCAACCGCCTTGCTCTAAGCACCAAAGCAGGCAACCTTCGCCCGATATTTGCATATCCCCATAGACGAAAAGCTCCTGAAAATATCCCCTGCATAAATGCAAAAACCCGGACCTAAACAGTCCGGGTTTTTGTGGTTTTCTTCTTTGCGCAAGGTTTAGAAGTATTTGGGTTCTGAACCTGTTGATCCGGCTTGCGCCAGAAGGTCGCCAACATATTGCGCCACTGAGCGGAACGCAACGACACGGAAGCTGCCGTCATCTTCCACCCAGAACGCACCCGCAACTTGGGCAAGACGTGTGCGGCGCACATCACCAAGGGTGAACACCTCAGGTGACAGGTCAACCGGGGCCAGTTTCGCGAGGGTTTCGCGCGCAGCATTGCCTTCGCCCGAAACTTCAAACATCACACGCGCATCAGACACATTGGCGGCCAAGGCATGTTGCCCCTTTAGCGCCAATGTCAGAGCCTCAACAACCGCCGGAGCTTGGGCATGGTCAACGACCAACAACAGCTCGTCAGAGCTCATCCAAGCGACTTTGCCAGATTTACCCGTAGTGATTTTACGTTGCTCTGGCATCGCGGCACCGGTTGCGGCTTTCACCGCTTTCGCCAGTGTCTTATCCGCCAGATCACCACGCAGGGTGATCATGCCGGTCAGGCCGCTTTCTGTGACGGTTGCAAAACCGCGAGCGGCGAACCCTTCCAGTGCAGAGGTGGCTTTAACAGCTTCAGACATTCTGCTTCTCCCCTTCTTTATCATAGAACACCGCGTCAACGATGCGGGCTTCAACCGTGGTTTGGTCAATCATGCCAAAGCTGACGACCTCGCCCATACGGGCCGGACCATTGTGGATCAGACCCATCGCAATGCCTTTATCAAGCGTCGGTGAATAATAGGTCGAGGTCACACGACCTTCCATATTACGTTGGCCGTTGGCATTCACACCATCGGTCACCGCATAGGCACCATCGGGCAACACAGACCCATCAAGGGTTTCAAGCCCAACAAGTTGCCAGCGATCAGGATTGTCCATGAAGGAGCGTTTCTGTGCGCGTTTGCCCAAGAAATCTTCCTTCTTCTTGGAAATCGCCCAGTTCAAGCCCAGATCCTGTGGAATGATCGTGCCATCGGTTTCATCACCGATCATGATAAAGCCCTTCTCAGCGCGCATCACGTGCAGGCCTTCGGTACCATATGGCATGATGGAGAATTCCTCGCCAGCTTCCAAAAGCGCATCCCAGAAGGCGCGACCTTGGCTAGCAGGAACAGCAATCTCATAGGACAGTTCACCCGAGAAGGAGATCCGGTACACGCGGCAATCAAACCCGCCAATTGTGCCGTCTTTCCATTCCATGAAAGGCAGGGTTTCCTTGGACACATCCATGCCACCCAGCTTTTCCAGAAGCTTGCGCGCATTTGGACCAACAACGGCGACTTGCGCCAATTGTTCGGTCACGTTTGCAACGTAAACGTCCCAGTCCCACCATTCGGTTTGCAGCCATTCTTCCATCCAGCCGTGGATACGATCCGCGCCGCCGGAAGTGGTATGGCAAAGCCAAGTGTCTTCATCGATGCGGGCAACCACACCATCATCAGACAGGAAGCCATTCTCAGTACACATCAACCCGTAACGACATTTGCCGACCTTCAGGTTGGACATCATGTTGGTGTACATCATGTCCATGAATTTACCGGCATCAGGACCTTTGACAATCAGTTTACCAAGCGTGGACGCATCCAACAGACCAACGTTAGACCTTGTGTTCAAGATCTCCCGCTTCACCGCTTCCTGGTGGGTTTCAGTGCCACGTGGATAGGTATAGGGGCGACGCCAATTGCCGACAGGCTCCATATAGGCGCCTTGGTCTTCGTGCCAAGAATGCATCGGTGTGCGACGCAAAGGCTGGAAGCATTCGCCACGGGCTTCGCCACCAATCGCACCCATAGAAATCGGGTGATAAGGTGGACGGAAAGTTGTGGTGCCGACTTGGGGGATCTCTTTGCCCAACGCATCAGCAAGGATTGCCAAGCCGTTGATGTTAGAAAGTTTCCCCTGATCTGTTGCCATCCCAAGCGTGGTGTAACGTTTGGTGTGCTCAACGCTCTCATAACCTTCACGGGCGGCGAGTTGCACGTCAGAAACCTTCACGTCGTTCTGGAAATCAAGCCAGGATTTTCCACGCTGTGCATGGGTCGCCTTGGTGGGCATAACCCAGACCGGCGCCATTGCAGCTTCCGGGGATGCAACCGCTTGAGGTGCGGCGTTACTGGTCGGTGTGAAGCCAGCAGCTTTCGCCGCAGCTTTACCAGCAGCGTCGGCGTCAGCCATAACTTCAGGCGTATCAAGAGCGCCGGAAGAGATACCCGCAGCAATCACGAAACCTTCGCCGTTGTCACCCAAAGGTGGACGCGCAGGATCTGGTGCGAACCAAGCTTGATCGGCATTCCAGTTCAGCTTGCCACCACAATGGGACCAGAGGTGCACCACAGGTGACCAACCGCCAGACATGGCAACCGCGTCACATTTGATTTCCTCACGTGCGCCGCCTTCGCCTTCCATCAGGCAAATCTCAACGCCAGTCACGCGCTTGCCGCCTTTGACTTTGGCGATGGCTTTGCCGGTTTCAACTCGGATGCCCAGATCGCGGGCTTTTGTCGGCAAGTCGCCATTGGCTTCCGCACGCGCATCGACGATCACAGGCACTTCAAGGCCCGCTTCTTTCAATGCAATCGCGGTGCGATAGCCATCATCATTGTTGGTGACCAGCACAGTTTTCTGGCCCGCTGTCACGCCCCAGTTTACCAGATAATCGCGCACAGATGCCGCCAGCATAACGCCCGGAATATCATTGCCCGCAAAGGACAAAGGCCGTTCCAAAGCACCGGTCGCAGTCACGATCTGTTTGGCACGAATGCGCCATAGGCGGTGACGCGGGCCATGGGATACCGCGAGGTGATCCGTGACACGTTCATATCCAAGCGCATAGCCGTGGTCATAAACACCAGCGCCCATCATACGGGTGCGGATGGTGACATTGTCCATAGCTTTTAGCGCGGCCAGGGTCTCTCCAACCCAAGTCTCTGCGTCGTTGCCATCAATTTCAGCACCGTCGACAACCGCACGACCACCAAAGTCAGCGGTCTGTTCGATCAGCAGCACTTTCGCACCGGAATCCGCAGCCGCTTTCGCCGCTTGCAAGCCAGCAATACCGCCGCCAACAACAAGAACGTCAACATATGCATAGAAGTGCTCATATGTATCCGCGTCGATCTCTTTTGGTGCAGCACCAAGGCCCGCCGAATGACGCACGATAGGTTCGAAAATATGTTTCCAAGCAAAGCGCGGGAACATGAAGGTTTTATAGTAGAAACCCGCTGGCAGGAAGCGCGCAACATAGTTGTTGGCAACACCCACATCAAATTCAAGGCTTGGCCAGTGGTTCTGGGATTTGGCGGTCAGACCATCAAACAGTTCCGTTGTGGTAACACGTTGGTTGGGCTCAAATTTAGAACCCTCGCCCATGTTGACCAGCGCATTTGGCTCTTCCGGGCCAGCCGCAACAATACCACGTGGACGGTGATATTTGAACGAGCGGCCAACAAGCATCTGGTCATTCGCCAAAAGGGCTGAGGCCAAGGTGTCACCCTCAAAACCGGTGAAGGTCTTACCGTTGAAGGTAAATGTGCGCTTTTCAGAGCGGTCAATCAGACGGCCCTGTTTTTGCAGACGGGTGCTCATGTTGGCATCTCCCACTCTGGTCGTTTCGCTTTGATCGCTGCGATGATATCCGCAGGTGGCTCATAGGTTTGGGCGGCGTATGTGCCGAACACTTCAAGGGTCATGGTGCAACGCGCGGCATGAAACCACTTGCCGCAGCCATTGGCATGACGCCAACGTTCAAAATTCACGCCCTTAGGGTTTTCACGCATAAAGAGGTAGCCCTCAAAATCAGCATCAGTGGACTCAGGCCCAAAGCGCTTCAGGTGGGCTTCGCCACCGCCGTGAAATTCAGTTTCTTCGCCGCTTACATTGCAGCAGGGGCAGGTCAGGGTCAGCATAAAGCTACCTCCTTGAATAGACGGGCGACAGGGCCTAGTGTGAGAAGATGCGAAAAGGCAACATTTTTTTCTGTACCATTCTTCTCCTGAATTTCCTGCGAAATGGAGAAATTGTAGCCGCGGTTGTTCTTGTTGCTTTGTGTTATTCTATTCCGCCGCTGTTTCAATTCACTGTACGACGCATTGACACCGCAGTATCCAGAACGAATGCACAGAACAGATGCGCAGCTGAGAAAAACAAGCCGATTACAGCATCTACGCCCCATGTCGAAGAAACCGCCGACGCTAAGTTTCATCGCTTGCGACGCGACATGGATCAGATGAGGAAACATCAGTGAGCCACCCCGGCGGCCACGGATTCATCAATGAAGCGACCTTGACGGAAACGATCCAGACCGAATTCAGCAGCCAGTGGGCCAGGTTCGCCATTGGCGACCAGTTCAGCCATGGCCCAACCGGAACCAGGAATGGATTTAAAGCCACCCGTGCCCCAGCCACCATTGATGAACATATTGCCCAGCGGTGTTTTTGAGATGATGGGGGAACGGTCGCCCGTTACATCCACGATCCCGCCCCATTGGCGCAGCATTTTCAGGCGTGAAACCATTGGGAAGGTCTCGATCAAAGCCCGCACGGTTTCCTCGATATGGTGGAAGGAACCACGTTGGGTGAAGTTATTAAAGGCATCTGTACCGCCGCCGATCACCATCTCACCTTTGTCAGATTGTGACATATAGCCGTGCACAGTATTGGCCATTACAACCACATCCATGCAGGGTTTGATTGGCTCTGACACCAAGGCTTGAAGCGCAACAGATTCCATTGGCAGGTTGAAGCCCGCCATATTCGCAAGATGACCAGAGTTGCCCGCAACAAGTGAGGCCAGTTTGTTACAACCGATGTGACCTTTGCTGGTCTCAACGCCGGTCACTTTGCCGTTTTCTTGTGTCACAGCTGTCACTTCGCACTGCTGGATGATGTCCATGCCCATGTTGGAACAGGCACGCGCATAGCCCCAAGCCACAGCATCGTGACGGGCCGTGCCGCCGCGCTCCTGCCAGAGCGCACCCAAAACAGGGTAACGTGGGCCATCAATACGGATGATCGGGCAAAGCTCTTTCACGCGTTCCGCACCAATAAATTCGGTTTTCACACCCTGATAGGCGTTGGCTTGAGCTGTACGCTTATAGCCGCGAATTTCAGCCTCGGTCTGGGCCAACATCATCACGCCACGGGGCGAGAACATGACATTATAGTTCAGATCCTGCGACATGGTTTCATACAGGCCGCGGGCCTTTTCATAGATCGCTGCGGATGGATCTTGCAGATAGTTTGAGCGGATGATCGTGGTGTTGCGTCCAGTGTTACCACCGCCAAGCCAACCTTTTTCGATAATCGCCACATTGGTGATACCGAAATTCTTACCAAGGTAGTAAGCCGTCGCGAGGCCATGGCCGCCAGCACCAACGATCACCACATCGTATTTCTTTTTCGGCGCAGGAGAGGCCCAAGCCTTTTCCCAACCTTGATGGTAACGCATTGCTTCGCGCGCAATGGCAAATACGGAATAACGCTTCATCGGCAAGTCCTCGCCCGTTGAATGTGTGAATAAGGCACAACCGGCCCTTTGTATGTCTGATGCAATTCTGCGCCATTATAGCCGCCACTGCCAGCGGCAGATTCATCACATATTGCGACATCACGACGAGAATACTGTCGCAAATCCGTTCAAAACACAATTGTGACTGCGACAAAGCGGGGCGCGGCACCTTCACCTCTTTTGCCTGACCGCAATGCACGATACACGGAGGGCGACGCTCCCCAATGCCCCAACGGGCGAAACCAAAGGAAACCCAGATGTTCTGGTTGATTGCTGCCTTTTTGATCTGCCTTGCGGCTTTGTTCATCGCCCTGCCCCTTTTGAACACAGCAGAGGGTGCGCCTGAAGAAGAGGGCACCGATGTTGCATTTTACCGCGCACAGCTTGAGGCCCTAGATAAGGATGTCGCACGCGCGGTGATCACGCTTGAGGAAGCAAAAAGCGCAAAAGTTGAGATCTCGCGCCGTCTGCTTGAGGCCGATCGGCGCAGCCAAATCGGCGGTAAAGCCCGTGGGAATTCTCTCAGCCACCCACTGATTGCTGCAATTTCATTTCTGTTCATTGCCGGTCTGTCTGGCGGGATTTACATGCAACTTGGCGCGGCTGGTTATGATGACCAGCCCTTGGAAGGTCGTTATGTCGCCGCCGAGGAACGTCACGCAAACCGCCCCTCGCAAGCGGAAGCAGAATCGGTTGCCCCTGAAAACCCCTATCAGCAAAATCCGGAAGACGTCACGCTTGTCGATCAGTTGCGTACGGCGCTTGCATCGCGCCCGGATGATCTGCGCGGCCACCAATTGCTTGTCGCCAACGAAGCACGCCTTGGCCGTTTTGGCGCTGCCGCAAATGCGCAACAGCAAGTTGTTCGTATTCTGGGTGACGCAGCCAATGCGGCTGAATACGCTGATCTGGCCGACCTGATGATCCTTGCTGCTGGCAATTACGTCTCGCCCGAAGCGGAAGAGGTTCTGCATGAAACTTTGCGTCTCGACCCATCCAATGGCACAGCACGATTTTACATGGGCATGGTGTCGGCACAGATCGGGCGCGCGGATAGGGCCTTCCAAACTTGGCGTGAGCTGCTGGAAGAGAGCGCGCCAGAAGACCCATGGATGCCTGCCATCCGCAGCCAAATCATGAGTGCCGCCCAAGCCGCTGGCGTGCGTTACGAACTGCCACCCGAAGGCACCACCCCCCTACGTGGGCCAGATCAAGCCACTGTTGACGCCGCCGCAGAAATGACGCCGGAACAACGCAGCAATATGATTGAAGATATGGTGTCCGGTCTTGCTGCGCGCCTTGCCGAAGGCAACGGTACAGCCCAGGAATGGGGGCAACTCATTCTGGCCCACACAGCCCTTGGCGAAACGCAGGCCGCAGAAGCAGCCCTTGACCAAGCCCGGCGTGAACTGGCAGAGGATGCCGCAGCCCTTGCGATCCTTGATCAAGCCGAGGCGCGTATGCAATCCATGCCGGAGCTGAACCAATGATATACGACAACCTTCCAGATTTCTTTGCTGCCCTGCCCGCGGCGCGTCCGATTGCGGGCCTAGATCTTGGCACGAAAACCATTGGTGTCGCGGTATCAGACCGGATGATGACGATTTCCACCCCCCTAGAAACAGTGAAACGCAAGAAATTCGGCATTGATGCCGCGCGTCTGCTGGAAATCGCAGCCGGGCGTGAGATATGCGGTTTTGTTCTTGGCCTGCCTCTGAACATGGACGGATCCGAAGGCCCCCGTTGCCAAGCGACCCGTGCATTTGCGCGCAATTTAGCGGCCCTGACGGATTT
>Ga0209395_1006035_pt1 | contig 13315 bp, 13 predicted proteins | sample GOMGulsemesocosm_3_FD_184635 | JGI IMG/M metagenome (GOLD analysis project Ga0209395, IMG submission 184635) | Methane-oxidizing microbial communities from mesocosms in the Gulf of Mexico - GOM9D Gulf of Mexico (SPAdes) (version 2) | ecosystem: Environmental > Aquatic > Marine > Cold seeps... | reverse complement strand
CTGGTGTGCCGCAAAGTATTCATTCTTGCGCTGGAAATTTACCGTTTTAATGGCTAGCTGAGGCAGGGCATCGAGAAAAAACTTAATTGCACTGGCGAGATTGGTTTCGCCACAGGTCAAGATCACGAAGCGATCACTGAACACAAACAGGCTCGACTCTGACAGAATATAGGCGCGGCATGATGTATTTTCCACCGCTGAGAGTATGTTGGCTCCAGCCTTCGCGCATAGTTGTTGCCAAAAGCTGGTGGGCAGGTCGCTCAACAAGCAATAATTGCTATTGTCGATGCTGATCTCGGCCTTCTTTTCTGCTCCCTCAAATTGCACTAGCTGTCCTTGTGATTAATGTCTGGATATTTATCGATAATATCGCTTAAATGTGCTCGGTATTTGCGCCAGTTACCAATCGACTTATTAGTGATTGGTTGACGTACTTGCATTGCACTGGCTGTGGCGACCGGTGCGCTATTTTTATCGATAGACAGGCAGCTATCTTCCCAATCTAAGCCACAAAAGTCGATAAGTTTTTTCGCCTCACGCGCTGGGTTGTTGACTAACGCTTCATAGTTGATGACATAGAAGTTGTCACCCAAGGTCTGCTGCCACGTATTGACCAGCGCTCGGAACAAATCGTAATACTCGCTACAACTGGCTAAGTCATATGAATAGTTGTAATAAGAAAAGTTAACCGAGAACAGCTGACGGTAGTTACTAACAATAGTATCGAGTGGGTTACGGTCTAAACATACAATTTTGGCGTTAGGCAGTGCCTTGGCGATAAACCCAGCGTAGAGCACATTAAGCGGCATTTTGTCGATGAAGTGGCTGCGGCTACCAGTTTGTGCGCGCGTGGCGTCGATATAGCTCTTACCTAAGACTGCCATGTCGATGTTGAGTGCGGCCTCGACCGTTTGTTGATCGATGACTCGGTTAGTTTGGCTATTAGACAGTTGCTTTAGCAATAAGCCAAAGTGCTGTAATTCGCCTGCGGTGCTGACCTGCGAATGCGCAGATATTATGCGTTCCACCAGTGTGGTGCCTGTTCTAGGCATCCCGACGATAAAGATTGGCTCATTGGATTGTGCGCCCGAGCTAAACGATTGCTCTGTGTCGGTAAACGCTCGGGTTAACGCGTTAAATAACTCTCGCTCTTGTGCAATAGAATAATCTAGCGCCTGTAATTTGGCCTGTTTAACCTGATTTAAGAAGCGATAGGCGGTGTCATAATCTTCGAGTGCTTCATATTCACGGGCGAGGGCATGACCGAGATGTAGGTTGCTGTCGACGTCTTGTTCGCGCTGAAATTGCGCCACTAGTCTCGCGATATGATTGTCTTTCGCGTCAATACCACCAAGGCTTGATAACGCACTATGGGCTTTAACGTGCTGTGGATCTAATACAATAGTTTGCTCATACGCTTGGCGCGCTTTACTAAAGTGGCCACAAAACTTAAGGCTCGCACCATAATGATAATGGTATTGACCATGATTGGGGGCAATGGCTATCGCTTGTTCAAACAATGGTAATGCGTCTGCGTGACGACCTAATTTGCTGTATACCACTCCTAAGGTGTCAAGGACGGTGGCGCTGGTGATTGATTGCTTAATCGCCTCACTGGCATGGACTAGTGCTTGGGGATGTTGATTTTCTAACACGTAGAGCCGCGCCAATTGCGCCAAGTATTCGCTATTGTTTGGGGTGAGTGAATTGGCTTTTTTGATGAGCTCGATCGCGCCTAAATTATTGTGATGATCGCTGGCAATCATCGCCAATAAAAAATAGCCATCGGCAAAGTCTTTATCGATAGCCAACAGAGCCAACAGGTGTTGATGGGCTAGGGCATAGTCTTTAAGCGTTAGCGCTTGCTGAGCTTGTTGGTGTAATGCTTGTTGCGATGGCATACGCTAATTCCTTATAAAAAAACAGCACGGGCCAAAGCACCGTGCTGTTTTGTGTCTTGTCGTTCACTAGGACTTAATTACCCTGATTATAAATCAAAAAGGTACTCAAAACGAATACCGACTTTACGCGGCTGTATCAGGAAGTGACCGTAGTTACGACTTAGCGCTGCGCCGTTTTGGTTCATATCAGCGTACTGCGCCAGACCGATGTCACCTTTGTCGCGACGCACCGAGCTGTAGGCGTATTTGTCGAACATATTGTCGACATACAACGTGACGCTCCAATTCTCATCAGATAATTTTGCCTGCATGTTACTTAATGCATAGCCTGACATCACTTCACCATCGGCGCGCAGACCCACTTTTGAGTAGACATCGCTTTGGTAAGTGAGGCCATAGTTAATGTCTAATGGTAAATCGAATAGCTCAGCGTTGTAGGTTGCGCCTAATGAGAACTGCTGCTCAGGTGAACCCGGTAGGCGATCGCCGTCGATACCATCGTAAAAGCTCTGAGGTGCATTGACGTCTTTTTTTACAGTAAGAAACAACTTATCTGCATTTGCCGTTAGTTTTGCTTTGGTGTAGGCATAGGTTGCATACATCTTGAATTGATCGCTGATGATCAAGCGGCTTGAGATTTCAATACCTGTCGCTTGAGCGCCTCGGGCGTTAACTGTGATTGGTTGTTGACCGTAGAAGGTTGCACCGCCAACTTGTGGATCATCCCATTTGACGTGAAAGAGTGCAGCATTGAAATGGACGGTATTCTTATTCCAAATACTCTTAAAGCCTAACTCAAAGTTAGTGGTGGTATCCGCGCCGTAAAGCACTTCACCGGGTAACGCACACACGTTTTGGTTTTCTTGCGTCGCAATATCGTCAGGACACGCAGCGACACCATTTGAACCACCGATTCTAAAGCCTTCACTGACTGTGCCGTAAAGCATTAGATCTTCATCAAATTGATAACTGGCGTTGAACTTAAGCAAGCTGCCGTCATCTGCGGCGCTAATATCTTTATAATTAAGATTGATTTCGTCAGGGGTATAGTAAAGTCGGGTCGTGCCATCTTCCGACTTATAGCCAAAGATAGTATTACTCAGCGGAATATCAATGGCTGAACTTGATTTGACTTCATAATCATAAAGGCGTGCCCCAAATGTTAGTGCAAGTTTTTCAGTCGCTTGATAAGCCAGTTCACCGAATATTGCCTGTTCGACTGTGGTGGTTTTATCCACTGAAATGTATTCAAGTACATCTGGACGTAATTGTTTAGCATCCCAGTTATCGACCGCATACTTGTCAAAACCTGGCGTGTATTCACGACTATCACCGGTACTTTCTGCTTTGTTGTAGTAGGCACCGACTATCCAGCTAAGATCTGACTCGGTGTTTGATACTAGGCGAATTTCTTGAGTAAAGTTTTCACTTTCGTTGTCTTCACGGGTAAAGGCTGAAAACCCAGGAAACTCTTCGTAGCTGTAATCGAGACGAATCAATAAATCAGTCTGGTCACGTTGACCCAGTGAATCAAACTTTGAGAAACCTGTTGCCGAGGTTAATGTCGCAAAGCCAAGGTCGCCGTTGATCTCAAGGCTTAACAGCTCTGAGGTTGATTTTTTCGGCTCGAGGTAGCGATAACCCGATTCATATTTACCCATTTGTGCGCTCAATGGATTTGCGTCCGCTAGACTTTGATAATGGGTAATTGAGCGAGCACCAACATCTTGCTCTTGATAATAGTAGGCAAGATTCAGATCCCAGTCATCATTGGCCTGCCAACCAAGCATAATACGTGCGGTGGTGACATCATTACTATTGGCATCTGCTTGAGAGGTGATGTTGGCGGCGACTGCGCTCGCATCGGTCCAGTCAGGATCGGTCAGTGAGACACCCGGTTCTTTGAGCAGATAGTTGTAATCGATATAACCCGCTTGATTAGACTGATTAAAGGCAATGCGTACCCCTAACACATCTTCAATTAAAGGCGTGTTAAACACAAAGCCTACTTCGGTGCTTAAATCGTCGCTCTCGCTAAGACTAGCCACATCGCCGTAAATTGAACCTGAGGTTTCATCTAGTACTGGTTTGTTCGGAATATAACGAATAGCGCCACCTAAGGTGCCTGCGCCGTATAGCGTACCCTGTGGACCGATGAGTACTTCAACACGTTGAATATCGATTAACTTCATGTCGACAAACAATGGTAATTCGCCCGCATAAATACCGACAGTACCACCATCTGAATCAGGACCAGACGAATTGGTGTTTAGACCACGAACGATGATTGGTGACGGCGAACGGCCACCTTGGTCGGCAATCGTTAAACCTGGAACCCAGCGCGCTACATCGGCTAAATCGCTAATGTTCTGATCTTTCATTACATCGCCATCTAGCGCTGTTATGTTTAAGGGCGCTTCTTGCACGGAGGACGCACGGCGTGTCGCGGTGACTTCAATGCGCTCGATACCGCGGCTCTTGGCTTTTTCTTGAGCGACAGCGTCTGCCGCAAGAGTTGGTAGGCTAAATGCCGAGCCAATAGCTAGGCAGAGCGCGGTCTTCTTAAAGTGGGTTGTTACAGGTTTCATTACTGCTCCTACAAATTAAATTAAACCTACTAGGTGAGGTTTTAATATCGCGGAGTGTAACAAGTTAGAAACATTGCGCCAACAAATAAGCCACTTAGGGCGTTTGATTGCCCAATTTGTGACTGATGTAGCGTTTAATGTTGGTGCAGACTAATCAGCCTGATAGCAAAGCTGCAAGGAAACTGAGTCAGCGAAACGCAGTGCGTGCGGCTTGTCTATCTCGACCTTAGCAAAGGTTACCCAGTGATGGTGGGAGGCGATACTTAGCACGTCGTTGGTCATTTTTTCGAGCAATCCAAAGCGGTGATTTTCGATCAGTGCGATTATTTTCTTGGTGATAGTGCGATAATTTAGCGCATCGTCCATATCGTCGCTTTGGGTTGCCTTTTCTGCGGGGTAATGAATTTCAATGTTGATGATCACATCTTGACGATTGGCAATTTCATCATTGTTTATCCCGATATAGGTGCGAAGACGTAGATTTTTAATGCGAATAATCGCTAATTCACTGCTCATAATATCCCTTATACTTTACTCAATTGACTCTATTAACGCTGTTTTGTGTTGTTATTGCAACCATAACTGGTTAAATTAAACCATATACCTTTGTAATTGAGTACGTTGTGAAAAAAGTTGCTTTGTCTTCTTCATTTAAAACCGCATTAATGTTAGCCGCCATCGTCATTTGCTTGGCGGGGATCAAGGCGGCGAGCCCCATATTAGTACCGTTTTGCCTGTCGGTGTTTATCGCCATTATCTGTAATCCTATCTTAAAATGGTTAATGAAATACCGTTTCCCTAAAGGCGTAGCGATCACAACAATCATCATTATTGTCGTATTAGCGGGTATGTGGTTAGCCAATCTGGTCGGTAAAGCAGTCAACGATTTCAGTGCGCAACTTCCTGCTTATCAAGAGCAGCTTGGCGAGAAATTTAGCGGGTTTTCGCAAACACTGTCGCAATATGATGTGCCAGTCTCGGTCAATCAGATTGTAGAGTATTTCGATCCTGGTGCAGCAATGGGCGTGGTGACTTCAATCCTTGGCGGCTTTGGCGGCGTGATGGCCAATCTCTTTTTGATCTTACTTACTGTGGTGTTTATTCTGGCGGAAGCTGATTCACTGCCAAAAAAACTGCATTATGCGCTCGACGATCCAGATATGCGAATGGCACAAATTGATCAATTTCTCAGTTCAGTCAACCAATACATCGCTATTAAAACCATGGTTAGTTTAGGAACAGGTGTAATAATAAGCACGGTGCTGTGGGCGATTGGCCTCGATTACTGGGTATTGTGGGGCGTGCTAGCATTCTTACTTAACTATATTCCAAATATTGGCTCCATTATCGCGGCTCTGCCCGCTGTATTGTTGGCGTTAGTGCAAATAGGTCCCGCTGGTGCCGGTGGCGTTGTCGCGTTATATGTGGTGGTCAATGTAGTCATGGGCAATGCGGTCGAACCACGGTTCCTTGGCAAAGGTCTCGGACTCTCGACCTTGGTTATCTTCTTGTCATTAATATTCTGGGGTTGGCTGTTAGGTACCGTTGGCATGTTGTTGTCGGTGCCATTAACGATGATTGTAAAAATTGGCCTCGAGTCTAATAATACCTCCCGCTGGTTAGCCTTATTACTCGGTGGCGATGTGGAAACGCAAGTGACACCCGCAACTGAAGAGCAAGACGCGTAGTTAATTTGATAGTGCAGGGCGCATCAGGATAACGCATTCGCTCATGGATGAGCGGCATTAGGACAGTGCACACTGTCGCGGAGCAGCTATCGAGAATAACAACATAAGTAAAGAAATGCCTCGCCTACACGGATGTAGGTGCTTATGTTCAGTCGGGAACTATGAACATGTGCCCTAGTCAATCACGGCAAGCGCATTATAAATATCGCATGCCATAATCCGTACATATTGCGAAAAACCACCGTAAATCCATCCGTGGAGGCTTATTTTTCGTCCATGAAAAAGATGTTTTTCTTCACATGCACGGACAATGTCAATTTACCTCTCAAGCTCTGATAATTTCAAATTTTCAGAGAAATTGATTGACTAAATATTGCTTTGAAATAGAGAAAACCTATTTTCAGGCTTAGGCAAGGATGGCTATGTAAGAACAATGCAGGAGCAATTGTCGGGATGAAAATCAGAGCTACATGGACGTATTCATGCGTTTTTCGACATTCAAAGGAATATTTCGTTGCAGCAGCTAAAATCAAATTAATACGCTCTTGCCGTGCCTAGTCAATTTTTACTCGTAAAAAGTAGACCACTTACTTACCTAGATTGGTATAACTCGGTTATAATAGCGCCCTTTTTGAGTTATAGAGTCATCCCCTTCATGCAATTGCTATTAGAGCAGCTCCAACACTGTGTACTAGACAATCAAGCCAAGCGTTTGTTTCATGGCCGTGGTAAGTGTTTTCCCGGCCTTGAGCAGGTGACGGTAGATTGGTTTAATCCCGCGATCTTTATTACCATTTTCCAACAGCAAACGCCTGAATACGAGCAGCAAGTTATTGCCACTGTGCGCCAAGCGCTGCCAGATTTCGAGGGAGTATTATTGCTTCAGCGCCGGTTTATTCACGGCGCGCCCGTGGAGGTAATTCAAGGGGAGTTGCCCACACCGCATCTGGTTGAAGAAAATGGCATTAAGTATCAGGTGAAGTTACTTGACGGTCAAAACAACGGGCTGTTTCTAGACATGGCCAATGGTCGACGCTGGATAACCGAGCATGCGCATGGTCGTAATGTCCTCAATCTCTTTAGTTATAGCTGCTCGTTCTCGCTCGCAGCGATGCAAGGTGGAGCCAGTAGCGTGATCAATATTGACATGAGCCATGGCGCGCTAAAGCTGGGTAAAACTAATCATCAGATCAATGAAATTGATACTCATCTGGTCAAGTTTTTCCGCCATGACATTTTTAAATCTTGGGGCAAGCTCAAGCGCTATGGGCTATATGAAACTATCGTTTTTGATCCACCTACCAACCAGGTCGGCAGTTTTACCGCCAGTAAAGACTACGCCAAACTTCTGCGTAAAGTACCGCAGTTGGCCTGTGATAAAGCTGATCTGTTAGTGTGTCTAAATGCACCTGATTTGGATCAAACGTTTATTGCGCAGTTGATGGAAGAGGAGCTGCCAAGCGCAGAGTTTATCGGTGTGGTGGAAAACCCAGACGTGTTTAAAGAAATCGACAGTGATAAGGGGTTAAAGGTTTATCACTATCGTTATCACGCATAGGGTTCGTCGACCGCGCGAAAGTACATTGACCTGATTATAATAAACGAACAAACAACCTGCTTTACCCGTGCTACCTGGAAATGCGTGAAACCTGCATTTCAAGTAACGCGGATATAGTAATGCTCAAAATGCTATAATCGCGTTAATTTCTATCAGTAAATAAATTAGAGTAAACAATGAACACAAAAATATATAAGCGCGTCCATACGTTAGCCGAAGACTTAATGAATGCGGTCCAGAGAAAAGATCAAAACCGTTTTGATCATTGCTACAGTGAATTAAAAACCGTATGTGAAGACAATGAAAATAGCGACAAAGACCATCCTGTGCAATGGGAAACGCTAGGTGACTTCACTGACGATCTTGAGTTGGCCATTACCATTTACGACAAAGCCTTATTAAAGGCTAACGCGATTAATTCAAGAGACTTCAAGTCGTCAATTGGTTTTTCAATCGCATCACTTAAGCTCGAATTAGGTGACGAAGCTGGCGCGATAAGCTATTTATCACAAGCTAAAATTAGCAGCAAGCAGATCCCTGATCACGACCTAAAAGCGGAAATCAGAGATTTATTGGAAAAGTTAACTAATTTAGAGTAATAATAATTGGCGTCAAATCTCCGGGTGTTCATCAACATCCGATCGGTATTAGTCTAGTTGACGCAAAGTACGCCACGCGCTGCACATCTCGCGGAACTTAGTCGCGTCACCGTCGTGACGATCAGGGTGCCAGCGCAAGGCTAACTTACACCAACGTTTTCTAATATCTCGTTTAGTGGCCGATGCGCTTAATTCAAAAATCTTTAACGCATGTTCACGTCCATATGATTCCTCGTCACTGCCGATATAGTCGTGGTACTTACACCAAAATGACTCGAGCATTTCTTTGATCACATTGCCACTGGTGTCGTAGTTTCCCCAATCGAGATAATAGTCCCTTAGCGGTGCATCATTGTTAAATTCGAGCGCCATGTCACTTGGTATGCTGCCCAGTAATACAATATCCATCGCTTTAACTTGCAGCCATTGCGCTGGCAACAACATCTTTTGCAATTGATACAACGCATTCATGATCAAAAAATTACGCTTGAACAGATCTTTTTCGGGATCACTGTCCAGGGGGGCAGCTAAGTATTCATTTTGTAGTGCTGTAAGTAAATAATGGATCTTCCAACATTTGTGCTCTGCTTGTAACAAAGACAACAATGGCCAGATCAAAGGGTTATCCTGTTCAATAGGAGTCGACAGAGAGTCTTTTTGAGTAGCAATCGCCATATCCATAGTAAGAAACAATCCCTAGGTGAGTTAGTGGGCCGAATGTATTATTAATCTCAGCACATATTGCACCATTTTACCATTAGCTTGATTTAAAAATACCCAACCATTAGTGCCCATTTGCTCAATAGATTCAATAACCATATTTTCGCAGCACTGTGTATCCCATAATCCTGAAATACGAAAAATGCCAAAATTTGTAGTGATACGACTGATATTAAAGGCTTTCACAATACCTCAGTAAAAACATGGCCGGTAAACGGTTTAATTTAACCAAGCGATTGATATGATGATTAAAATATAAAACAAACCACCGACTAAATATGGTAGGAAATAGCCTTGCTGAGATTTCCCTTTTTGCTCTTTAAATTTACTATAGCTATGCAATTGATATTTTAGGGAACCAAAAGATAGAAGTCGTAAAATACTAGCACCAGTAATATAGAGTATAAAATCAAACGCCAATGCGATGAAAAGGTTAGGTATAAATTCAAGTAAGATGCTCATTCGCGCTCCTATTTATAGAAATATCCAAGCCCAATTAATCGGTAGATAAAATGGGCGCTATATTATTTTTATCAAAAATGTGACAATTTGTCATTTACTCAAAGCGTTACTTTTTCAACTTTACAACCACAATACATACAGGATACATGGCGCGGCGCCAATTTTCGATTGCAGCCCGGACAATTAATGGCAGGCATGTACTTACCATCCTTTTTCCCGTCACGTAGATATATCTCTTCAATCTTTGACGCCAGCATTTGTTTGTCAAAGCCTACTTCTTCTAGTAGTCCTCCCATCGCGAGACAAACCATAGATAGGTGATCAATTTGATCCTGTATTCCTCGCAAAGTAATTTCATTTGCATGCGCATGCGATTTTGCAGAACCTGCTTCGCGAGAAACATCATTGATTCTAAAGTTTTGAATAATATCTGAAAAATCCACTATGACTCCATGATGGCTAACAGTTTACTAGACGGAATAGATATTTAGCACCGAACTAAACAATGTTAATAATACCAATAGCTTAGTTGAACGGTCATGGCAAATCAAATCAGCTATGTAACATTTTATGTGCGATTAAATAACTCACGCACTACGTTATACAACAGCAAAAAAATCTCCGATTCAGTTGGCCGGTAGTGGATGAAACCAGAACAACCTGCGATACTCCGAGATGACACACATATACCGATAAAAAATGATCTCCCTAAGCGCTACTGTTGAGCGACCAAGTGGCAATAAAGCGTTATTGGCGTCCCTAAGCTTTTGTGCGCCCTTAATTTCCGCGATTATCTTATCTGTCGCAGGATTAAATCCGTGGTCGTTCGACATCGGTAAATCACCAAAAACCGATTGAATAGCAAGGTAGCTAGTAAACTAGAATGACGTCATATCAGGCTAGGGGAGCTATTAAATTGTTATCCCCTTAACACGCCTAACAGGGGATAAACTCTCAGTCGTTATGTCCCAATCACAATCGCGGTTGCAGCTGCATCGACAATTTGTCCTTCGTCAATCAGTATTTGTGTTATTTTTCCGGCGATTGGCGCCGGGTGGGGCACTTCGGTCTTCATCACTTCTAAGATAAATAACACATCGCCGGCGTGCACTTCATCGCCCACCTTGACCAATATTTTCCAGACGTTGCCCGGTATCATTACTTCGACTTTTGTTGACATTACTTTTCTCCTATTAGACTAGTGTTTTGGCACTTGTTATCAAGCTCTCTACGTAACTCTTGTGCGTGTTCTACCGTGACTTGTTTGAATCGATAACGATCGCCGGGACGGGATTGACCGAGTTTCCAAAAGGCCGCGCTAATCACTGTGTACGGATTAATAAAGCCGCCCATACTCGGACCATCACTCACCAAAATTATTGGCGTTTGTCCGGCTAAGTTAATCGCGCCAAGTGGGTAGCCGTGATCGATAATATTGGACGGCTCGCTACCGTGTTCAGGCGCTTTATTATGGGCCTTGTCGGTAAAAGTCCAATCAGGGCCATCGAGTCTAAAACCTGTGCGGTCGCTCTTGGAAGATAACCTCCACTCACTTTCTAAAAAACGCTGGTGGCCGACCTTGTCAATCCAATCGTCGTTAGGGCCAGCGACCACTTCAATCTCCCATTGCTTATTGGTGGTTAATGGAGGGACAAGTTCTGGATTCACTTGCTGAGATATAAACTCGTTCGCGGTCCCTAACGGCAACTGATCACCATCTTTTATCGCGCTGCCTGTAATACCGCCCACACTCGCCTTATGAAAGGTCGACTGTGAACCTAACCAAGGCTCGCTATCGACGCCACCAGAAATGGCGATATAGCTACGGGCACCATCGAGCGCGAATTTTAGCGTGAGAATATCTCCAGCAACCACTTTAATACTGCGCCACATCGCAATGGGCTGTTGGTTAATCATCGGCGTCATATTGGCGCCAGTGATTGCAATCGTTCTAGCATCGTTAAACTTTAATGTTGGGCCCATCAATTGACACTCAAGTCCGGCAGCCCCCACGGAGTTATCAACTAATAGATTGGCTAAACGGAACGACCAACTGTCCATTGGGCCCGACTGCGGAAATCCTTGATCCCAAAAGCCGATGCGACCGGGGTAATCTTGGATCGAGGTCTCAAGTCCACCTTTTATTACTTCAATCATATCTTGCTCCTAAAATCTTTTGTTGATATCTAATGAATTGACCCATTTTTGATATTGGCTCACCGAAAATTTTTGATAATCGACGACGTTATACACATAACTACCATCAGCAACGCGTTGTTCGATGTCGACAAATTCTTTCTCATCGATTGGCACAAACTTAACGCGGTCACCGGGGCGAAAGAGACAGATACTTTGCTCAAATTCGGGGAAGCTTTGCTTTGTGTCCCAAATAGGTACCGGCGTACGGCCAAATATTTGATAGCCACCGGGGGTAGCAACGGGATAGATTGCAGTCGATGCACCGCCCATTCCTACCGCACCTTTGGGTGTCCAGGTACGTGGTGGATTATATTTTGGCGCGGTTAAGCGCGAGCGTGGATCTAACGGCATCATAAAAGGCAACCCAGGCCAAAAACCTAATGAGGCGACCCAATATTCTGTACCAGAATGCACGCGCACTAACTCGTCGGTTCCGCTGAGCCCATTTAATTGTGCAACCATTTTGGCATCGGGTGTCTTATCGCAGATTTTTTCACGATAATCGTCAATACACTCGGCGGTCCAGCGATCAAGATAACAACACGGAATGTAAATTAAGCGACTGGGCAGCTCAATATCATCAATACTGCCTAACCCTTTGATTAATCTTTTCAACTCAAGGACTAAATCCTGATAACGAATAACGTCGGGATCATAATGTACTAAGGTTGATGCGAATGCCGGAGCGGTTTCAATCACTCCTTTTAACCCTGAAATCTTGACGGCTTTGCCCAGCCCTTGACCCAAAAAATTGAGCTCAAGATTCATTTCGTTACCGAACTCAATCAAGATGTAGCGATCGCCACCGGGAGAAAATTTTGCTTGCGGATAAATCATCATATCCTCCTTAAATTAATGTATCTAAATGTTGATCAACAAAGCTGGTGGTCACCTTTGCGTTAACAAATACTTGATGTCGCAACATTGATTGCAAGAAACTTAGGTTATGTTTTACGCCTGAAACGGTAGCGCTGTTGATCAATTCCATCATTGATTCTATGGCTTGTTTTCGCGTTGGAGCCCACACTATCAACTTAGCTAACATTGGATCGTAATGAATGGTCACAACATCGTTTTTTCGATACCCAGTGTCTATTCTTACCTTACTATCAGTGACTTGCTCATGGCTAGTGGTAAGTTCGAATTGGTTAAGTTGGCCAGGGGAGGGAATAAAATGGAAGCTTGGATCTTCGGCATACAAGCGACATTCAATGGCGGCTCCTTGGCTGCTAATTTGTGATTGTTGTAATACGACTTGATCACCTTGCGCTTGGCGTATTTGCATTTGTACTACATCCATACCAGTCACCATCTCTGTGACAGGATGCTCCACTTGAACGCGGGTATTCATTTCGAGAAAGAAGAAATCGTGTGTGTCCGCATCGACGACAAACTCTACCGTTCCGGCTCCTTCGTAGTTTTGGTGTTGGGCTAAACTCACCGCTGCCTGTGCCATTTCTTTGACCACATCACGGGGCAGGTTAGGTGCCGGTGATTCTTCGATAATCTTTTGAAACCGCCGCTGGACGCTACATTCGCGTTCGAATAAATGGACCGCTTTGCCATCGCCAAAACCAAAAATCTGAATTTCGATATGACG
>Ga0209395_1006034_pt1 | contig 13315 bp, 13 predicted proteins | sample GOMGulsemesocosm_3_FD_184635 | JGI IMG/M metagenome (GOLD analysis project Ga0209395, IMG submission 184635) | Methane-oxidizing microbial communities from mesocosms in the Gulf of Mexico - GOM9D Gulf of Mexico (SPAdes) (version 2) | ecosystem: Environmental > Aquatic > Marine > Cold seeps... | reverse complement strand
ACATGGTTAGCTAGGGTCAAACGCTTTTCACAAACAAAAAACCCGCACAAATTGCGCGGGTTTTTAAGGACTTACAGACGTTTAAGTCTTATTCAGCAGCTTCTGATGCCGCAGCGTCCTTAATCATGGTTTCCAGCTCACCCTGCTCATGCAGTTCCATAACGATATCACAACCACCAACCAATTCACCTTTAATGAACAGCTGAGGGAAAGTCGGCCAGTTAGAGTAGCTTGGCAGTGTCGCACGAATTTCCGGATTATCCAGAATATTAACAAACGCAAAACGCTCACCACAGGACATAACCGCTTGGCTAGCCTGAGAAGAGAAACCACACTGTGGCTGCTGGGGAGAGCCTTTCATGTAAAGAATAATTGTGTTGCCTTCAACCTGCTGTTTAATAGTATCCAATACATCCATAACTCACCTCAAAATAATACCTAGTACAAAGCGTAAACCAAAAGCCCGAGCCCAAGGTTTAATAACGGGCGGAATTGTACAGATATCCTCGACGCATTAACAGCCAAAGAATCAATGCAAACCCAACAAGCCAGCAAATAACCTCCCGCGTCGTAATGGACCGCCTTAAACCTAAAAAATGCCCATTTTTGTGCGGCACAAACACACCGACAGCAAAAAACTTGCCTACAATTATTATGAACAGGCAATAAAACAGCTTTATACAACGCCTTCGCGTTGTCTTTAAGCCCAGTTCTTTATATTATTGCTCCAAATATTTCAGCATTTGGGCAGCATGAGCTGCCTTTTTGCGTTTTTTAGGATTAAAGAAACATGGCAAGTTCATCTTTGATGGCCACTTATAACCGCGCTGACACTGCTTTTGAAACGGGGCAAGGCGCTTGGTTATTCGACACCAACGGAAATAAATATCTGGATCTGCTCAGCGGTATCGCCGTGTGCGGGCTTGGGCATAACCACCCTGCCGTCACGCACGCCATTCGAGATCAGGCTGGACGTTTGCTGCACACCTCAAATCTCTACGAAATCCCGCTACAAACTGAGCTGGCAAATCGCCTGACCAATGTATCCGGTATGGACAAGGTGTTCTTCTGTAACTCTGGTGCCGAAGCTAATGAAGCAGCCATTAAACTGGCTCGCCTGCACGGTCACAACCAGGGCATTAACACGCCGAACATCATTGTTGTCGACAGCGCCTTCCATGGTCGCACCATGGCAACACTGACAGCCACAGGTAACCGCAAAGCTCAGGCTGGCTTTGAACCATTGGTAAGCGGTTTTATACGTGCACCCTACGACGATGTTGAAGCCATTAAATCCATCGCCAGTAGCACCCCAAATGTGGTGGCAATTTTCGTTGAACCGATTCAAGGTGAAGGCGGCGTACATGTGCCCGCCGAAAACTACCTGAATGAACTACGGAGCATTTGTGATGCTAACAATTGGTTACTGATGCTAGACGAAGTACAAACAGGCAATGGCCGGACCGGCAAATATTTTGCCTATCAGCACAATGGCATCCTGCCTGATGTGGTAACTACAGCAAAAGGTCTGGGTAACGGCGTGCCTATTGGCGCCTGTCTGGCACAGGGTAAAGCTGCTGAGGTGCTGCAACCTGGCACTCACGGTTCTACCTTTGGCGGTAATCCACTGGCTTGCGCCGCCGCACTGGCTACTGTAGATACTCTAATTCACGACAGACTGATTGAGCGTGCCGAAACATTAGGCAAGAGAATTATCGATGGCCTGGAAGCCAGTTTTGAAGGTGCCAACTACATTACCGACATTCGTGGCAAAGGCTTGATGATCGGCATCGAGTTAAACGCACCCTGTTCTGAGTTAGTCATGTTAGCCAAAGCCAAAGGCTTGCTAATCAACGTTACATCCGACTCAGTCATTCGTTTGCTGCCGCCCCTCACTTTAACGGATGACGAGGCCGACCTAGCCGTTGACGCCATCAGCAAATTAATCAAGGTTTACGCCGGTGATGACCGTCAAGGACAACGCCGCGCCAAAGGTCGTGACAGCTCTGACCGTCGTCAGTCTTCTGAAAACGACTAGTCAGCCCACAGGTATCTCATGTCAAACAAGCACTTCCTAACACTCTGCGACCTCACCGGCGCAGAGTTCGAGCAATTATTGCAACGCGCCATTGAGCTAAAAAAAATGCAGCACGATGGCGTTATTTATGAGCCATTGAAAAATCGCGTACTGGCAATGATTTTTGAAAAATCGTCCACTCGCACCCGTGTTTCCTTTGAAACAGGCATGGCTCAGCTCGGTGGTTCAGCGCTATTCCTGTCGCCCCGAGATACGCAACTAGGTCGCGGCGAACCTATTGAAGACAGCGCTCGCGTGATGTCACGCATGGTCGATATCATCATGATACGCACCTTTGAACACAGCAAACTGGAACGTTTTGCCGAATATTCAAAAGTGCCCGTCATTAATGCCCTGACCGATGATTACCACCCCTGCCAGCTGCTGGCCGATATGCAGACCTATGTTGAGCACCGCGGTTCAATCCGAGGCAAAATCGTCACCTATATCGGTGATGGCAATAACATGTGTAATTCCTACATTAATGCCGCCCATCTACTGGGTTTCCAACTACACATTGCCTGCCCGGAAGGTTTCGAGCCAATGGCATCGCTGCTGGAGCAACACAAAAGTCACGTGAAAATTTTCCGTGATCCTGCAGAGGCGACCCTAGGTTCCCATCTGGTAGTTACCGACGTTTGGGCTTCCATGGGACAAGAGGAAGAACAGCAGGAACGCGAGCAGAAGTTTGCGGGATTCCAGGTTAATCAACAGTTAATGGACCTTGCATCTCCCGACGCACTCTTCATGCACTGCCTGCCTGCCCACCGCGGCGAAGAAATCAGTCATGAGATGCTGGATGACCCACGCGCGGTTGTCTGGGATGAAGCAGAGAACCGCCTGCATGCCCAGAAGGCATTAATTGAACACCTGTGCAGAGACTTGCTGCGCAGCTAACCACTTGTAATTACTCCGCATTAACAGGCGCCGCCAGGCGCCTCTGGTGACGGCGCCAGCCACCAAACATCCACAATAAAATCCCTGTTAATTTTGCCGCAATTCCGGCAAAAGCGTCTATCCTTTAGTTACATTGATCACTTTTAACTCGTTTTCAGGAAGATAGGGACATGCACGCTATGCAACTCGAAGTCGTTGGGGATTCTGATACCAGCGCAGACAAAGTTCTGTCGCAGATTGAGGACGCCATCAAAAAAGATGAAATAAAACTGCCGGCAATGCCCGATATTGCCATGAAAATCCGTGATGCCTTTAAAGATGAACAATACGATATTTTAAAAATCGCTAATATTGTACAAACAGAAGCCGGACTAGCCGCTTACATTCTCAAGGTCGCCAATAGCCCGTTACACCGAGGCCCTATCCCGATCAAAACAGCCAAACATGCAGTTTGCCGTCTCGGTCAGCATTCCGTACAGAGCATGGTTTTGACCTACACCCTACGCGCCATGTTTCAAACGAGCTCAGCACAATTAAAATCGCTACTGCAAAAACAGTGGGAACAAAGCACCTGTCTAGCTGCAATTAGCGCCCTGCTAGCTGATCGCTGTGATGACTTTGATCCAGACCAGGCGCTGCTCGGTGGCTTACTGCAAGACATTGGCTGTCTGCCACTACTGGATTGGCTGGCAAACAACCACAATGACGGCGAAAACCTTGAAGCCGCCTATAAAGACCTGACCGACAAATATGCCTCTCGTATCGGCGAGATCATGCTACGTAGCTGGCAGTTTGATGAGGAACTCGTCGAAGTGGTGAAATCGCGTGGCGACTGGAACCGCAGCTCAGGTACTGATGCCGATGTTGATATTGCCGACATTGTAACCATTGCCCGCCATCACCAACACATGGGCCGTGGCGAACTGAAATCCTGTCCTACTATCACCAGTATTCCGGCCTATCATAAGCTACCTTTCAAGGAGCTGACACCGGATCAAAGTCTACATATTCTGGAAGAAGCCAAGGAAGAGATTGAAGAAATCCGCAAAATGCTGATGTAAGACTCTCATCTCACGATCTAAAAGGCCCGCATAATGCGGGCCTTTTTTGGTTAACGCTTAACACCCGCCTGTTTAAATAATGCGGCCATTGTGCCCTCAGCTGTCTTTTTCGTTTGCTGAGAGGAGCCACTACCCTGTTTTTTCTGCGGCCCCTTTTTCGGCTGCCCTTTACCGGCTGGCGCTTTACGCGCCGTACTCGTCTTTTGATCAAGCTGATCCTCGGCACGATCCGTTAAACGCATACTCAAACTAATACGCTTGCGCCCAATATCCACCGCCATCACCTTAACCTTGACGATATCGCCCGCTTTCACCACTGTATGCGGGTCCTTAACAAACTTGTCCGCCAACACAGAAATATGTACCAAGCCATCCTGATGCACACCAATGTCCACAAAGGCACCAAAATTGGTAACGTTAGTAATGGTACCCTCCAGCACCATATCGGGCTGTAAATCCTTAAGAGTTTCAACACCCTCCTGCAAGCGCGCCATTTTAAACTCCGGTCGAGGATCGCGGCCCGGCTTCTCCAGTTCAGCAATAATATCGGTGACAGTAGGCAGACCAAATGTGTCATCACAAAAATTTTCCGCCTTCAAGCTACGTAAAAACGCGCCATCACCAACCAGACCTTTAATTTCACGGCGACTTTGGGAAGAAATGCGCTCTACTACGGCATAACTTTCCGGATGCACACCCGACGCATCGAGCGGATTCTCTCCATTATTGACGCGTAAAAAACCGGCCGCCTGTTCAAAGCTCTTATCTCCAAAACGTGACACCTGCATCAACGCCGAACGGCTGGCAAAGGCACCGTGCTGCTCACGGAAGCTGACAATGTTATTGGCAAGACTCTGATTCAAACCCGACACCCTCGCCAACAAAGGGCTGGAGGCAGTATTCAAATCTACCCCCACGCCGTTCACACAGTCCTCCACGACAGCATCCAGACTGCGTGCCAGTTTCACCTGACTGACATCATGCTGATACTGGCCAACACCAATCGATTTAGGATCAATTTTCACCAGTTCGGCAAGCGGATCCTGCAACCGACGGGCAATGGATACCGCCCCCCGAATGGTGACATCTAGCTCAGGAAATTCCTGTGCAGCAAATTCAGATGCTGAATAAATCGACGCGCCCGCCTCGTTGACAATTACCTTCTGAATAGCCAATTCAGGGTGAGCCTTGAGCATATCACCGACAAACTTATCAGTTTCTCTCGATCCGGTACCATTACCAATGGCAACCAAAGTAACGCCGTACGTTTTACAAAACTTTAACAACACCGCTTCAGCTTCCAGCACACGTTTCTGCGGTGGCGTAGGATAGATAGTGTCGTAATCCAGTAGCTTACCGGTTTCATCAACCACCGCCATTTTAACGCCGGTACGTAGCCCCGGGTCCAGACCAACCGTTACTTTACGACCAGCCGGAGCGGCCAGCAGCAAATCCTTCATGTTTTTACCAAAAACGTTGATCGCTTCCAGCTCAGCACGCTCGCGTAATTCATTCAGCAGCTCCAGCTCCAAATGAGTTAGCAACTTAATGCGCCAGGTCCAGCGTACTACTTCCTGTAGCCAGCCATCGGCAGCACGGCCTTCATTTCTGATCTGCCAGTGCTCAGCCACCATTGCCTCACAGGGGTGCGCCGGCGATTTAACAGGCTTTTCATCCGTTCCACTCTTTTCGGGTGCTAACGTTATAGCGACCGAAACGATGCCTTCTTTTCGGGCTCGAAAAATTGCCAGCGCCCGGTGTGAAGGCATCTTTACCAGCACTTCAGTGTGTTCAAAATAATCGCGAAACTTAGCTCCTTCCTGCTCTTTACCGGCAACCACTGCGGCGCTGATATAACCCTCCGCCTTAAGAAAATTACGCAACCTTCCCAGCAACAACGCATCTTCACTAAAACGTTCCATCAGAATATGCTTAGCGCCTTCAAGGGCGGCCTTCACATCGGCTACAGCTTGCTCTGGATTAACAAAGACTTCAGCAGTCTGCTGAGGATCCAGCTCAGGCTGGTCTAGCAGTTGTAATGCCAAAGGTTCCAATCCAGCCTCACGTGCAATCTGCGCCTTAGTACGTCGTTTTTTCTTGTAGGGCAAATAAAGATCTTCCAGCAGGGTTTTTGTCTCTGCCGCGTTAATATCGCGTTTTAATTCAGGACTTAATTTACCCTGCTCTTCGATGCTCTTAAGAATTGCCTGTCGTCGTTCATCCAGCTCACGTAGATAGCGCAAACGCTCATCCAGCGTCCGCAGCTGACCATCATCCAGGCCATCAGTGGCTTCCTTACGATAGCGCGAAATAAAGGGCACACTGCTGCCCTCATCCAGCAAGGCCACCGCAGCAGCCACCTGATGTTCTTTAACCTGAAGTTCAGCCGCCAAGCGGCTGTTGATAGTTATCATTAGTAGACAATCCTGAAACAACAAAGGGATTCACAGCACCATAGAAAACGTGTGCCAACAACAAAGGATTAGAATTTTATAGGTAGCCCTGACTATCTGCCAGCACTAGACAGTTTTATACTGATAATCCACCTTCACAACGAATGACAACCATGTCCAGATTCAGCCTATTACTCTGCCTATTTCTTGCCTTCACATTGACGAGCTGCGCCAACACACCACAAACGATAAAACCCGCTGTACTGCATATTGTTGTAGTTTGGCTAAAGGAGCCTGGCAATCAGAATCACCGCCAACAATTGCTTGAAGCATCTCAGCAACTGACGGAAATACCCGGTATCCTGTCAGTTCAAGCTGGCAAAGTGATAGGCAGTGATCGCGCTGTTGTCGACTCCAGCTTTGATATCGCACTGGTGATGCGGATGCGCAACAGGGAAGTATTAAACAGCTATGTGCAGCACCCGTTACACCATCAGCTGATAGAGGAAGTTTTTAAACCTTTAATTGAACATTACCGGGTATACGACGTCGAAGAGCCTTAATTTTACATGTAGCGTAGCTCAGGGCTAAATGAATCACACAACTCAACGGCTATGTTTTCACGGTCCTTTAGAGTGACAATTGCAATCGGTCGCTGAGACACCGGCCCACAACTGATCTCAACAATCTGAGCGGGGCTGCTTGCAACTGGATTGGTGGATTCCGATAATGAACGGGTATCCGATTCAAAACTAACCATTTAAAATGTCCTTTTCACTAATTTTCTTTTCATGACACCATGTTGCAGAAACTTTATGACAATTTTATGAAAACCATGAGCCATTTTTTTAGTCTATCAAACACAGCCTCTGTCTTGGCACAACTGACCTCTGGTTTAAAACTACCGGTATTAGTTGCTATCGTGTTGCTTACCTCTGGCTGCGCCATGAGTCAATTTAAACAGCGTGAAGCCAGCCTCAATCAGCAGCAAAAAATACTGACTGAACAACAGCTGCAAGTACAAAATGAAAGTAACCGATTAAGTTCATTGGCAGAGGCGCTTAGTCAGGAGCAAAAACGCCTGGCTGTGCTCAAAAAATCCCTTGGTGCATACTCAGAGACTGAAAGCGTCCAATCCGGCGGCGCCCCTCACATCATCATTGGCGAATTAGAAAACGTCTACCTGACACCTCCCGATATTCAATTGTCGGCACGCATTGATACCGGCGCAAAAACCTCATCTCTTAACGCCATGGACATGGTCGAATTTGAACGCGATGGCAAAGCTCATGTGCGCTTCAACATCATCGACCCCGCCAACGGCGAAAAAATAGAAGTGATTCGCCGCGTTATCCGTCACGTAAAAATCAAAGAGCATGATGGTGAATCACAATCTCGACCCGTGGTTAAAATACGAGTCAGACTGGGTAATCTTGATCAACGCGTCAGAATGACCCTGACGGATCGCAGCGAATTCAAAAATCAGGTGCTGATTGGTCGCAACTTCTTGCAGGATTTTGCCATTGTTGATGTCAGCCAGAAATTTCAGACCAAACCCGTTATTAACGACGATTAAAACGAGTCTAACGCATGCATGGCCGCCCTAAGTTTCTATTATTTGTTCTGCTACTGCTAATCACAGGCTTTGGGCTCACGCTCTACAAACATTTTGCATTGGGATTCCCTCTCTGGCCTGGAGAAAAAACCCAGGTCTGGACCATCGAAGCGAAAATTGAATTTATGGCGCAGGACGAACCGGCGCTGGTTTCCTTTTCCCTACCCAACAATCCACCCGGTCTAGTGATACTAGGCGAGGACTTTGCTTCACCGAATTACGGCTTCACCGAAATCAAACTGCATGATCAACGTCGCGCACAGTGGAGTTCGCGTCGGGCCAATGACAAACAAACCGTCTATTATCGCCTTGATGTCTATGAAAAGGCCGGTGAAAACGAAGGTCTGACCAGCCAGCAGCCCACCTCAATCCAGTCCCCGGAATTTGATGAGCCCTTCCGCACCGCGGCCAACACGCTGGTCGACGATCTCAAGCAACGCTCCTCAGATACCCGCACTTTCACACTGGAGTTGCTACACACACTGAATGCGGAAAACCCCAATCAAAATGTTCGGTTACTGCTGGGGGATCGACCCGGTGAAAATTTCAAAGCTAAACTCGCCATTGACCTGTTAAGCCTGGCTGAAATCCCAACCCGCAAAGTACGAGGCCTGTTTCTTGAAAGCGGCCGCCGTCGTCAGGCTTTGAAGAGTTTTATTGAAATTCATGATGGCAAGCAGTGGCGCCTGTTTAACCAAACGACTGCCGAAGAAGGTGTTCCTGAGCACTTTATTCTCTGGCAACGTGGTGGCCTGTCACTATTGGATATCGAAGGTGGTCGTCACTCAAAGGTACATTTCTCTATCATCGAGAATAGCCACTCAGCGCGTAATATTGCCGTGCGCTACGGTGAAGATGAACAGGCTGCACTGGTGGATTTCTCCATTTACAGCCTGCCTATCGAGGAACAAAACGCCTTCAAATCAATTCTGCTGGTGCCGATTGGCGCAATTATCGTCGTGCTGATGCGCATTCTGGTGGGCATTCGCACCTCGGGCACCTTTATGCCCATTTTGATCGCACTGGCCTTTATTAAAACCTCTCTGCTCACCGGCCTGTTTATCTTTATTTTTGTGGTCAGCGCAGGCCTGCTGATTCGTTCCTATCTGTCGCACCTCAACCTGTTGCTGGTGGCACGAATATCGGCGGTCATTATTGTGGTCATTGGTTTAATGGCGGGCATGAGCATCATCAGCCAGAAACTGGGCTTTAGTCAGGCGCTTACCGTAACCTTCTTCCCGATGATCATTTTAGCCTGGACCATCGAGCGTATGTCGATACTGTGGGAAGAAGATGGCCCCCACGAGGTTATTATTCAAGGCGCTGGCAGCCTGTTTGTGGCGACATTAGCTTATCTATGCATGACCAACCGCGTGGTCGAATACCTGACCTTTAACTTCCCTGAACTACTGTTTGTCAATCTAGCCTTTATCCTGTTGTTAGGCCAATACACCGGTTACCGTCTCACTGAGCTACGCCGCTTCCAGCCAATCGCCGAAACGGATATCAGCCTTGACAAACCTCTCTCCAATAACGATCAGGCGACGGACGACGATAATGATCTTCGCAAGCCCTAAACAGCTGCGCGCCCGGGGCATCATGGGCATGAATCGCCGTAACGTAGACTATGTCGCCGCGCACAACCCGCGTCATCTTTATCCGCTGGTGGACAACAAACTCAAAACTAAATTGCTGGCCGAACAGGCTGATATCGCAGTGCCTAAACTGCTGGGCACATTGCGTTATCAACACGACGTCAGAGACCTGCACAGCCAACTATTGCCACACGAAAAGTTTGTCATCAAACCCTCCAAGGGCAGCGGCGGAAAAGGCATTTTGGTAATCGCTGAACGCGAGCACGAAGTCTATTTCAAACCCAGCGAAGAGGCTATCAGCCACGAAATGCTGGAGCGACACGTTACCAACATCCTCAGCGGCCTGTACAGCTTAAGTGGCACTCCCGATGTCGCCATGATCGAAGCCATGATCGAAGCGCATAACATTTTCGACGCCTATAGCTTTGAGGGTGTGCCAGATATTCGAGTAATTATCTTCAAGGGCTATCCCGTGATGGCAATGCTACGGCTTGCCACCCACGCCTCCGATGGCAAAGCTAATCTGCACCAAGGTGCGGTGGGTGTAGGCATTGACCTAGGAACAGGCAAGGCTCTGCATGCCGTGCAGCATGACCGCCCCATTTATCAGCACCCGGATACACATCGCGAATTCAGTGAATTACAAATTCCTGACTGGGATAAGTTACTACCGCTGGCCGCAGCCTGCCATGAAGTGACAGGCTTGGGTTATCTGGGCGTGGATATTGTGATCGATAAAAACCGAGGCCCACTGATTCTGGAATTGAATGCCCGCCCGGGCTTGGCTATTCAAATGGCGAATGGCACGGGTATTACCCCGCGCCTGCAACAAATTGAAGCCCTGAGCCATCAGCACCACGATGCCGAGGCTCGTGCGAAAATTAGCAAAGAGCTGTTTTGTCAGGCCTCCTGAAAGAGGCCCGAAGTCTTAACTAAAATAAATCCTTTAGTTTCTCACCCAACTTGTCATCAAGCTTTTTCATAGCTTCGCCTTTTTTCTTGTCGATAGCTTCCTGAATCTTTTTCTTACCCAGCTCATCCACGACTGCTTTAGTCGCAGCCTTTGTCACCAATTCCACCACTTCATCAACAATCGCTGCAACAGAGCCATCACCGCCCTTGCCTAAATCTTCAAGATGGATACCCGGGATAGTGACACTTCTTGCTTCTTCCTTGCCCAATACAGCAACCAGCGCATTAACCTGCGTACCATTGATGTAAAGATCATCAATCACCAGCTGTACATCGCTGCCGCCACTTTCCCCTGTATCAGAAGCCGTGCTAGTGGAACCGGTATTTCTTTCCACATTACGTTTCAATGCATCGATATTAGAGGTTTTATTCATCTGCTCGTAGGTCAGTTCAGCTCCATCAATCAATATTTTTTCAATTCGAATCTGCTCGGAAAAGAGGCTACCGACATCCAGTTTCACGGCCACTTTACTGACCCGGAAAGCCTCACTGGATTTAAATCCCTTGGGATTACCAACCACCAGATTATTAATACTGGCACTGCCGGACAACAATGAAACACTTACGCCGCTGAGCGTAACCGGGGTACCGGTGATATCCGGACCATAGGTTTCAACCCCATCTTTAATCAGTGATCCCGCCTGCGAGGTCACCACCACAACAGCAATGACCACCAGTAAAATAAGAATACCCACTGCAATTAATAACTTTTTCATAGCAACCCGCTCCTTGTGCATTTATTCAATCATAGTCATACAAGCATCCGATAAATTCAAGCGGCAAAACAGATCCAAATGGGCAGTTGATCCAAGTCAAGTCTTCAGGTTTAATAATCCAGACCCTAGGATAAGGAGGTACCGTATGCCGCTTACCGAACTGCCGAACATGCGTATTGTGAAAATGAGCCGTGAGAATATGTCTCAAGCACAATCGCTATTGTGTGATGCTTATAAAGATAATGAGTTCACCCGCTATATGTTCAACGCCGAGCGAAGTGGCTACGAACAGCGACTCAGGGGCTTCATTCACGAAGAACTGTTGCTGCATTTTTCCCTATCCAATATTTCCTTGGCACTGACCCTCGATAACCGCATGGTAGGTATTGCCATGGTCAGCCGTGCCGACATTCCCCTTAGCATGGCTACCAACTGGCGCTGGCGCATGGGAATGTATTCGGTGGTTGGTGTCCTTTATACCGAACGCCTACGCAGCTATTACAAGGCCGTACAGGCATCCCTAAAAGATAAAAAACATTATTGGATCAGCCTCATGGGCCTGCACCACGACTTCCAACACCATGGTTACGGTCACGCCTTGGTAGAAGCAATTCATACGGAATGTGAAAAAGAAAGCAATTACTGCGGCATCAGCGTTGACTCAGTCGACTCCCAGTACAAACACTTCTTCCAATCTTTGGGGTATCAGAAAGAGGCCGAGTTTAAAGTCGGCAAAATGACCATGGATGTTTTATTTCACCCACGCGGTAATGAGCTGACTACTCCCTCAGCACAGGCAACTGAGGAAACGGCTGAAAACGCATAATTTGAAGGTATATAGCAGCCATTCACGCAATCGCGACTGACTGCTATACTTGTTTGAGAAATAAAAAACTAAAACCTTTTTATAACAATAATTCAAACAGTAAAACACATTGACCGATATAACTTCGCAAGCCGTGATTAACGATTGTCGCATTAACCCACGTGTACCCCTCTGCACCTCAGTGAAAATTGATCTGCCGAATAATAGCAGTGTGCAAATACAGTCTGAAAATATCTCCCTGAGCGGCCTCATGTTGAGAGCCACTCAAGAGGAGTTTGAGGCCATGCTGTACCGGAAAAACACCGAAGGAGTTAACGTGCAACCTGAACTCCACGCCACCTTCACACTGCCACGCAAAGACGGCAAAGATATAGCTGTTGACTCCCGATGTAGGGCTATTCACGTGCGCCGCGCGTCTCAAGACAAGTATTATATCGGTCTTAAATTCCTGCAACTAAACCAGGCTGCTGCTTCAGCAATTCAGCTACACATCCAAAACAACCTGTAACCACGCAGTACTGAGACAACATGGGAAAACCCCGTTCTTTTACCAAACGTGCATTGATTGGTGGTCTATTGGTTATTCTGCCAGTTGCCATTCTAAGTTTTTTCTTTCGTTGGTTATTTCGTCTCGTTACTGACCTCATCGCACCTGTTTCCGATCTATTAATCCGTCGTTACGACTTCCCCCAACTCACCGCTGACGTCCTCACACTAACAATCATCATCATGCTGTGTTTTGTGGTAGGAACCTTGGTCAGCACCCGCGTCGGGCACTGGGCGCACGCTTTCTTTGAGCAAAGACTGGAACGTTTTGCACCGGGTTACCGCATGGTGAAGGAAATTGTTAACCAGTTTCTAGGTGAAAAGGAATCCTCGCCCTTCAGCAAGGGCCAAGTGGCAAAGGTCAGACTATTTGGCGCAGATATTAAAACAAGCGTGACCGCACTGGTCACCAGTGAACACGAAGATGGGCAATTCACGGTATTTGTACCCACCGGCCCTAACCCCACCTCCGGTATGATCTATCACCTGCCCGCCGATCAAGTAGAACTACTACCCGATATTAAAGTAGATTCCGCCATGCGCACCGTCATTTCCTGTGGCGCGGGTTCCGATGAATTATTTTCTTTACAGAAATCGGCCACAAAAGCCTCAACAAG
>Ga0209395_1006031_pt1 | contig 13319 bp, 14 predicted proteins | sample GOMGulsemesocosm_3_FD_184635 | JGI IMG/M metagenome (GOLD analysis project Ga0209395, IMG submission 184635) | Methane-oxidizing microbial communities from mesocosms in the Gulf of Mexico - GOM9D Gulf of Mexico (SPAdes) (version 2) | ecosystem: Environmental > Aquatic > Marine > Cold seeps... | reverse complement strand
TCAACACCTGAAATAAGCATAGTATCTTTTAAAAAAATGGGATGATTTATTGGTGATCAATGACCCAAGTGCGTGATAGTCACATTGCTGTTGATTGCCCTTAACGGGAGCAGCTAAAAACACAAACCCTTGATTTGAGCCGCTTTACCTCTAAAAAATGAGGCATAAATACTAACAGTTTTGCGGGCTTCATCTCATCCTTGCTGTTATTAGACAAGTTAGTTGCTATATCCTGACGGTGTTAAGACTGGGGTATTTTGTCTAAAAAATCCTTCTATGAGTTGCTTATAAGAACCCTCTTTTTGCATACTAGCGAGCACCTGATTCAATCTATCCATCAATTTCTTTTGATGATAGCTTTTAGGAAAAACCAAATGAATTTTATTGATAGAGACAGGTACAGCTAACTTTTCAACTTTATCGCCTAGCTGCTTGTCAGCGATTACCAGAGAAGCCACGAGTTGATCGACAATAATACAATCGATTCTTCCTCGAATAAGTTTTTTAAAACTTACGCTGTAGTTGTTTGATTCTTCTACGCTAAATAATTTTTCATGACGGGCCAGATCGATAGCATCTCCATAGCTCCAACCATAGATTAAACCCACTTTTTTACCTTTTAGATCAGCTAGCGATTTAAATGGAAATTCACTGCCTTTTCTAACGTAAATAGCTAACTTTTCCTCAAAGATCGGCTGTGAATAATCATATATTTTCAACCGACGGGTATTTTTATAAATACCACCGACAGCGGCTTCGCCATTGTCACCTTTTTGTAACACTCTTTTCCAAGGCAGTGTTTGAAATTCAACCTCTATCCCTAAACGCGAAAAAAGGGCTTCAATTTGCTGCACATACAGTCCATTAGCATTATTGGCGACCCCATACATATACGGAAAATAATCTTCGCTAACAGCCACTAGCATTTTTTCATTTTGCGCGGCACTAGTGTTCATCAATAGCAGCGCGATTAAAAACACCATTACACGTCTTATTTTGTTAGTCATATACGCCCTACTCAATTTGACAAGCATTAGCTACCACTTAACAGCTTAGCAGACATGAGTGTACGAACACTTAAATAGCGATAAACGCAGAAAAAGAAGTAGGTTTCGGGTTTCGGGTCTTCAGCTTACGACTTACGACTTATGACTTACGGCTTTCCAACTTTCTAACTTTACCTCTGTGCCCTCTGTGCCCTCTGTGGTTAACTAATCTTTTAAAAATCTTTTTCTACCACAGAGGTCACAAAGACGCTGCGCTACACAGAGAAAACATGTCTTGGGCCCTTAGTTTTCAACTCACGACTGTCACTTACAAAATCTTGTAAATCCCTTCCTCTGTGCCCTCTGTGCCTCTGTGGTTAACTAATCTTTTAAAAATCTTTTTCTACCACAGAGGTCACAAAGACGCTGCGATACACAGAGAAAACATGTCTTGGGCCCTTAGCTTTCAACTCACGACTGTCACTTACAAAACCTTGTAAATCCCTTCCTCTGTGCCCTCTGTGCCTCTGTGGTTAACTAATCTTTTAAAGATCTTCTTTCACCACAGAGGTCACAAAGACGCTGCGCTACACAGAGAAAAAAAGAGGGTCTCGAACATCGGCTCTTCAGTTTTCGACTTATGACTTATGACTTACGGCTTTCTAACTTTCTAACTTTCTAACTCCCCCTCTCTTTCTCAGCAAACCAGCGCTCTAAATAATCAATGCACTGCACCAGTTTTGCCGGCACAAAATGACGTACCGGATATAACGCATATAAGGTTAATAGTGGTTTGGTTGAATTTGCTAATACCTCTACCACCTCGCCGCGCGCTATTGCCTGCTGACAAACAAAGTCTGGGATAAAGCCGAGACCTAGCCCACGCTTAATTGACTCCATCATAAACATGGTATTGTTGACTTTTAAACGCCCCTTCACAGCGACACCATCTTCAATGGGCCAGATATTCTTGCCCTGAAAATAGCTGTAAATAAAACAGTTATGCTCTTTTAGATCTACCGGCAAGGTTATCGCTGGGTGCTGCTCAAGATAGCTGGGTGAGGCGCAAATTTTATAGGTAAAGCTGGTCAGTGGCCTGCCGACATAATTTGAGTCAATTGGCTTGCTGGAAGCACGAAAACCTAAATCAAACCCTTGCTCTACCAAGTCGACACTTTCATCCCCCAAATGGATATCCAGCTCAATATCGGGATTATCACGCATAAAATCCGCAAATAAATACGATAAGTCGGTAATGCCTAATGCCATCGGGGCATTAATTTTCAGCTTACCACGCAAGTTCTGCTGTAAATCTTGCACAAAACTGTCGGCATCATCCAGTTTTAATAAAATTTCTCGCGCGCGTTGCAGGTAGCCTTCACCAACATGGGTCAGTTGAACATTGCGGGTAGAGCGATGTAATAATCGTGCTCCTAAATCAGCCTCGAGACGGCCTATCTCTTTGCTGATCATAGATTTTGAAGCATTCACTTGCTCAGCCACTCGCGTAAAACTGCCTAAATCAGCCAGACGTACAAACAACTGTATGGCCCGTAACTTATCCATGCACTAGCCCTTTTAATTTCAATAACACCTTCATTTAACCCAATTCCCCTTACGATGGACGCAGGCACTGTTCTCAATCTGGAAACAGTATATGCACATTATTGCCATATATGAAAACAAATAGAAACATTAATATCCTTTTGTCTATTACAGTCAGGCTTAGGCCACTGACCTGTGATCAGCACTTTTACACATTAGAACTAGTTAATTATTTTAGGAGCACACTATGTACACACTTTACTATTCTCAAGGCGCTTGCTCTGTGGCAACCCAAGTCGTATTAAACGAGCTGCAGCAAGCAGTTAACCTTATCGATGTACAACAGCTGGATGACTTTAAAACAATCAACCCCGTCGGTGCAGTGCCGACCTTGATTGATGGTGAGAAAACACTCACAGAAGGCGCTGCTATTTTGCTGCACCTTTTGACTAAACATGAAAACTCACTTTTTCCCACACATGCTGATGCACGTCAAAAGGCTATTCAAGACATCATGTTTGCTAACGCTACCATGCACCCAGCCTATGGCAGATTATTTTTCTTGAGCCAAAACATCAACGATGAAGCCATTAAGCAAGCTGTTTTAAATAGCGCCGCTGAAAGTATCAACCAGTTATGGCAAGTGGTTGAGAATCAGTTAACCAAGCAACGTTTCCTTGGCGGCGATAGCCCTTCGGCGGCCGATATTATGCTGAGCGTTTACTCACGTTGGGGAGCCTATTTCCCTGTCGATATAAGCTTTGGTGAAAAAACCACACAAATGCTTGAAGCCGTACAGGCCATGCCCAGTTTCAAAAAGGCCGATGAAGCGGAGCAACAGCAATCATCTAAAGCAATTGCCAGCAACCTGTGAGTCAGCAAAAACGGATCACCCAGTAGGAGCAAACATGAAAAACAGGCAAAAAAACAACAGTGATTTCGCCAGTATCACAGCCATTTTGCAAAGCTATTTTGACGGCCTGCATCACGCTGATGTCGATAAGTTAGCTGCACAATTTCACCCCGATGCATGGTTAAAAGCACCCGGTGCGCGACGCTCATTAAAGCAATGGCTAGCAGATGTTGCCGGCCGAGAGGTACCAGCCACACTAAACCAGCCCTTTGCATTTCAAATCCTGTCTATAGACATAGTGCAAGACCAAGCGATGGCAAAACTACAATGCCCATTGTTTGATTTTAATTATGTCGACTTTCTAGGGTTACTGAAAGAACAGGGGCAATGGCGAATCGTCAGCAAAATGTATACCGATGTAGAGGCTAGACAATGATAACAACAGTGAATCCCAAGCCATTAAAGATTGAAATGGTGCACGACATAGTTTGCTCATGGTGTCCAATTGGTTACAACAATATTAAAACGGCCATCGATAACTTAAATTTAGAGGTAGATTTTTGTTTCCTACCTTATGAGCTTAATCCAGAGATGAGGACAAGCGGCGAGTTGATCGCCAATTACTTTAACCGGCAATTTGGCTGGGATGAGCGCCAATTGCTTCACTATCAAAATTCCTTAGTAACCACCGCCGCTCAATCAGGGGTGACTATCGATTTTTCGAAACGCCAGTTTTACTACAATACCCGCAATGCACATCTGCTGATGCATTGGGCAGAGCGTTTCCAACAACAAACGAGTTTAAACGAGCAGTTGATTGTGGCCTATTTTAAAGAAGGCTTGGATATTAGTGATCTGACAGTACTGTTAGATATTGCCCAACAAATAGGCCTAGACCCACAAGAAGCCAGCAGCGCACTCGCCTCAGCACAGCTGAGCCAGCCATTAGATAAAAAAATGGCGCGCTATCAAGCCTTTGATATCCACAGTATTCCGGCTTTTATCATCAACGACACCGAGCTAATTTCTGGTTCAAGCTCTGTCAATTTTTTTGAGCAAAGCTTGTTGCAGTTTATTGATAGATCTCCTCATTCGCAACAGCGAGCGAGCTAACTTAAGGATTACCACCATGCCCTATATTAATGTAAAAATCACCGATGAAGCCGTCACTAACGCGCAGAAAAAGGCCATTATTAAAGGCTGCACTCAGTTAATGATGGATATATTAGACAAAGACCCCGCCACCACATTTGTGGTTATCGATGAAGTCAATACGGACAATTGGGGAATAGGCTTTGAGCAAGTCAGTGTATTGCGCCAACAGGCCCAGACTTGTGTAACCGAATAATCCTTTATTCAACAATAATGCTGTTGTAAATATAGATGATGGCTCATAGGGTGTAGCTCAATACTCGCAGCTTCTTTCCCACTATAAAAAAGGCGAACTCTTTCAAGTTCGCCTTTTAGTTTCTGGCAAGGTTGTCGTACTCTAATTGAGTGTGTGAAACGCCATTCAATAGCAAAGGTTGGAACTACAGCGTGCATTAATGGAGTTTGTGGATCATTCAAATATGGGTAATATCTATTTCTTATAACTATCTATCTGCCTCTCACCCAACGTCCTGCAATAGATGCCACACAATAGTCATGAGAAATTGTGCTACCTATGACCGAATCTGCTAGATATAATGCGCTGTACAGTTTTTACCACGCACTTTAGAAACTAAAAGTGATGGCCGAAACTTGGCATCAATGACAATCTCCTACTAAAGAAAACTGTCTTCTAAGGCACTAAACCCTCCTAAAAACACATCAACTTCAACAAATTTTTGCCAATACTCCGCTTGGTCATCGCTCACCGTAAATTGTGCTGTCCATTTGGCGAACGTCTGATTACGATCCGTAATTTCTTCTAGAGTAATAGTGGAAACATAATCTACAAACGGCAGAGTGTCGTTTAACAACATGTTATAAGTCAGTGTATGTTTGTGATCAGAGATGGCCAATAGTGTTTCACGGATATTTCCCGACCCATCCGCGAGCGAGAAATTCCTTATACATCCCACAGCCCCCTCTGCATGAGTTGCTTCTATCTGACTTGCTGCTACCGCTGGATGCCAGTTTGGTAGACCATTAAAATCTTTTATTTTATGCCACACATCAGCTAATGGGATATTGATAATCGTTGATGAACAAACCTTAATCATTTTATGCTCCATTTTATTTTTTTAATACAATCTTGTACATAACCCCATATATAGCAGGAAATAATAATAGCTTATAATGGAGCATTTGCTATACCCTTTGACGATCGTCATCCCCCCAATAAGGATGGGATGAACTTTTGAATAATTTAGGTATTCAAAATACTTCCCGAAACGACCAACCTGTGTATGGGCTTTGTCATCTATAGAGAAACATTCGGCAATTTATTTGCATAATCAGTCGCACCACCCATAACAAGCTGTGTAAATTCAGCCGTTCGCTCAACTATTGCTTTTTCGGTTGGCAAGCGCTCCATACTAGATGCGCCATAGAAACCATGGCAATCCGGGCAGTTTGATATTAAATACTGCGCATCTTCAGGTTCGGCTAGCGGCCCCCCGTGACAGACAAATATCATATCTGACTTAATGCTTCTCACCGCTTCTGTGCACTCGTTAAACATTTCAACACATTGGTCTAAACTGTAAGTATCATCTGCACCTATAGACCCACCAGAGGTTAAGCCAAAATGAGTAACGATGATGTCGGTGCCCGCCTCTGCCATTTGCAACGCTTCACTTGTATTAAATACATAGGGAGTTGTCAGCATATCTTTGTGATTGGCACGGGCAATAAGATCTACTTCCATATCGTAGCGCATCCCTGTGCTTTCCATCCCTTTGCGAAATTTTCCGTCTATGATGCCAATTGTCGGAAAATTTTGTATTCCAGAAAAGCCTATCGCCTTCAAGTCATCTAAAAACTTATCGACGATTAAAAAAGGATCCGTGCCATTTACACCTGCTAAAACGGGTATGTTTTTCACAACAGGCAATACTTCTTTGGCCATATCATAGACGATTTCATTGGCATTGCCGTACGACATGTAGCCAGATAGAGAGCCTCTGCCAGCCATGCGGTAGCGACCAGAGTTGTAAATGACTATTAAATCACTGCCACCTTCCTCTTCACATTTTGCACTTAAGCCGGTGCCAGCACCACTGCCTATTATTATGCGATTATTATCAATTTTATGCCTTAAACGCTTTAATATCTCTGATTTCAGTTGCGCTGCCATTGTATTCTCCTAAATTTTAGATCGCTTTTGCTGTAATTTCTTTGAACTGTTGCAAAGTAAATTCAGCGAATTCTTTTGAATTAATATGATGATTTACCCGTATAACTTGACGGTTATCAGTTGGGATAACGTTTGTTTCTATAGCATTGAATAGCCTGTCGTTTGCCGCGCGGTGATAAAATGGACCACCTTGTATATCTAACGAAGACACTCCGAGCTCTGGCAATAAAAAGCGCACAGGACCATGACAGTTATTGAGTTTTCTTGCTATCCACAAGCCAATTTTTTCCGCTTCCTCTTCCGTGGTACGCATCAGAGTGACTTGTTCGTTATGCAAGTAAAAGTTCCTGCCTTCAAATTGGTTGGGCACGGTGCTCCTTTCCCAAAAATTGGCGATATCTAAGGCACCACAAGATCCTATATAAGGCGTATTGGTATTCGCAATAGCATCCAGACGAGATTCTCCAGCACTGAGTACGCCACCCACAATAAGGTCACAAATTTCAGTGGTGGTAATATCAATGACTGCGGCAATTTCCCCTTGTGAAACAAGCTTTTCCATGGAGCGCCCGCCTGTTCCGGTCGCGTGAAAAACCAGACAATCCCAGTCAGTCTCCAGCGCTTCTACCAGTGAAAGTACACATTCAGTGGTCACACCAAACATTGTCAACGCGATGGCATCAAGGTTTTTATCAATAGCAGGTACTTCCCAATGCATCATGCCAGCCAAAGCATGCGCCGCATTACCTAACACTTTTGCTGATACACGATTAATGCCAGCGACATCAGTGACCGAATGAAACATATTAATGTCACAGGGCCCTACATAGGCAGAGACATCCCCTGAAGCGAGTGTCGATACTATTATCTTCGGGATACCTATAGGTAATTGCTGCATGGCAGAGGCGATCATCGCGGTGCCGCCAGAACCACCCAGACCAATGATTCCTCCCAGCTCATCACGCGACTTTATAAAGGCCGTCAGTGCTCTGCTCATTTCCTTTATTGCCTTACCCCTATCATCAACAAAGACAGACGCTGGCCCGTCTGGATGGTGAATAGCCACTTCTATCGACTTAATATCAGCGATTGACTCTTTAGGTTTAGTGCTGATATCAACCATAACGGTTTCTATAAACTTGTTTGATCTTGCGATAAGATCTCTCACATAAATGAGGTCGTTTTCTTTTGTATCAAAAGTGCCGACTATGTATGCCTTTTTGTTCATGTTTATATTCCTTTGGCTAGCATAAGGGCTAGTGAGTTCGGTCGCTTTTCATTATCCGTTTAGCGCACTATCACGCGAAGTTGATGCCTAAATATTTTTGCTGCATTTGTATATTACTTTTGAGCTCTTGAGCTGTGACTTGGTCAACAATCCGACCGTTTAGCATTATTAATATGTCGGAAGCGACTTCTAACGCCACTGAAATATTTTGCTCAACCAGTAATAGCCCTATCTCATGTTCCGCAAGAGAATGTAATAACTCAACCACATCATCGACGATAGTAGGAGCAAGCCCCTCCGTAGGTTCATCCATTATCATTATTTTCGGATCAAGCATAAGCGCACGGCTGATCGCCAGCATTTGCTGTTCACCACCGGACAGTCGATCACCCATATTATTTCTGCGTTCTGCTAAGCGTGGGAAAATGGAAAATATTTTTTCAATTGACCATTGAGAATCCTTTTTTTCCACCAGTTTCAGGTGTTCAATAACACTTAACGAGCGAAATATTCTTCGCCCTTGCGGGACGTAGCCAATTCCTGTCTTAGCACGGTTCTCAGGAGAGTATGAGCTGATATCCGTTTGATCGAGAAACACGGATCCAGATGCTGCTTTTGTCAATCCCATTAGAGCAGAGCACAAGGTGGTCTTTCCCATGCCGTTGCGACCAAGAATTGCCTTGGGTTTATTGGAAATATTGATGTCGATATCCTGCAAGGTATGGCTTGATCCATGAAAGACATTCAACTTTTCAATGGTTAATAACTGCTCTGGCATCATTGTCTTTTACCAACATAAATTTCATGGACAATATCACTGTGCACAACGTCTTCTGGGTCACCTTCCAACAAGTGCTTGCCATTGTGCATGACACTGACGATATTAGATGTTTCAAGGGCAATATCCATATCGTGCTCGATTAAAATAACGCTCAAATCTTGAGGTAGTGACAAGAGTAATTCAGTCAATACAGGCCTCTCTGCGGGTGATAATCCCGCAGCTGGCTCATCAAATAGAACTATCTTTGGTTCACCAGCAAGCGCTATACCGATTTCTAACTGGCGCTTCTGACCATGTGATAGTGCGCCGACTAATACATCCATTTTTTCATGAAGTCCGGCAACTTTTGCCAGTGCTTCTGCTTTTTCAAGGTACTTACTATTTTTCTTGAGTGGATAAAACAGATGCCACTTATGCTGAACACCCACCACCGCTAGCAGTAATGTATCACGCACACTTAAGCTGTCGAACAACAGCGCATGTTGATAAGTACGCCGTAAACCTGCTTGAATTCGCCGATGTGTCGGTAGTGTAGAACTATCGACACCTTCAATCTCAATGCAGCCTTCAGAGAGGGGGAAGTCGCCTGTTATCAGGTTGAACAGAGTTGTTTTTCCCGCTCCATTTGACCCGAGAATTGCTCTTCTTTCCCCTTTTTTTATCGACATATTAATATTGTCAACGGCAACAAAACTGCCAAAGCGTCGGGTGACGCCGCTTAAATTTAGCGCCACCCGTTCATCACTTGCAAGCCCATTAATTAAGGGCAAGATGGATTCTCCCGGCTAACCTTGCCAATAGCTCTAAACGCGATAGCATCCTGTCCCATGGTTTGGTTGACGTTACTCACCAGCTTGAGTACTCGATTGCCGAGCGAACCGTCTTCACGTTCAAATACTTGGGTAACGAAATTGTCAATAATACCATTACGGTTTTCATCCAGACGCATGGTGCCCCCGGTAGGCGTTACAAACTGCAAGTCATCTAACGATGCGCGCAGGGCTTTATGATCATTTGACAAATCACCTGTTACTTGCTCTAAGCCAAGAAGTACTGCTTTAGCGGCCATATAATAATGGTGAGCAAATATCGACGGTGATGTCATCCCCTCTGGGAAGTTGCTGCGATAAGAGGCGCTAAACTCCTGCCACTCTTTACCATCGTAATCACTGACGGTTGGTGTACCAGCCGGTGCACCTATTAATAGCTTTTTAAAGGGGCCTTTGCTGTCTAAAATTGACTGATCTATGGTTATAGTGCCCCCAATTATAGGTTTATCACCACCAGCTTGATCATATTGAGTTAAGAAGTTGACTGCGTCAGCACCCCCTAGAGCAACAAAGATAGCATCGACATCATCGGGAATTGAATAGACAACTGAAGAGTAATCTTTTGTGCCAATCGGAGTCCAAAACTTCTTCGGAACACGGCCACCAGCCGCACAATATTCGGACATGAAGCCTAACACTTGGGTATATGGAAAAGAGTAATCCTCTGCAACTACCGCCACTTTTTTGTAACCTAATTGTTCGAACGCATAACTTCCTACACCGGCCATCCACTGAGCACCATCACCGCCAAATCGGTAAAAATTATCGGAGCCTTCTCGAAAGGTCGCATCCTGTGCTGCCGATGAGCCGTTGACAAAAGTGACGTCTTTATTACCCTTTGATAAATCACGCAGAGCTATGCCCTCTGACCCTGATAAGGGACCGATAATAATATCGACTTTATCGTTATCAATTAACTTTCTTGCCGCATTTACCGCCGAATCGGGACTGGCATCCGATGACATAACGATAATTTCTACGTCCTTTCCTGCCACTTTTCCGCCAGCTTCTTTAAACGCTAGTTGTGTTCCACGCACACCGTCTTGACCTAATGCGGCGAAAGCACCTTCTAATATCGATATCACACCAATTTTAATTTTTTCAGCAGCTAATACGGGTTCAGCGAGACAAGCGATAGCTATCACACTGGCCAGGGCAACTTTTTTAAATTTCACAATCATTTTTATTTTCCTTTTTATTTATTATCATTTTTTCTTATCCGTTTTTGAGCGGACAAGAAGCTTCCAAGTATTCCTTGCGGCGCCGCGATAACAATGAACAAAAGAACAAGCCCGATGATCATGTTGAAGCGGTCTCTACTGAACAGATCTATAACAAAAGTATCAATCAAGACATAGGTGATAGCGCCAATAAACGCACCCAGAGGGTGTCGCATTCCGCCAATAACGGCGATGATTAGCACATCGATGGTGGGGCCCAATCCGACAGAAAAAGATGATATTCTCTCTTGCTGCCAGACGTTAAGAACCCCGGAAAGACCGGCGATAAATCCTGAAAATGCATAGGCGGCAATGATCACTGGTGCGGTGGGAATGCCAACTGCGCGCACCCGACGAGCTGCATCTTTAACTCCTTGAACAGCAAGCCCCAAGGGACTTACTGTAAATTTAACCACTAAAAAACCCGCCGCAGAGGCACTAATCAACGTCACATAATAAAATACCAGCGAGTCTGCTAGTGACAAACCAAGGACAATAGGGGCGGTTATTCCGGAGAAGCCGGTCCATCCATTGAAAATAGAATAATTCTGCCGAGTGAAGTAAAAAAATGCCATGCTGATCGCCAGGGTAATCATAATGGAATAAATACCCACCGATTTCTTGGCGATCGCACCGACCAAAGCCCCTGCCAATGTTGAAAACAGCAGTGCTAATGCCACTGCAAATAACCAAGGTAATTCAATGCCTAAGCCTGTGGCGTTGGGACTAAAATAGGCGATGGTATAACCGGCAATACCTGCTAGGGTAATCTGTGCAAACGAGACCACACCTAAGTAAGTGGTTAAGAATGTAAGGCTCAGTGCTGCAATGCCTAAAATAATAGATCGGGTCAATATTTGATTCAGCCAAAAATCCGAAACGAAAGCGGGCAAGATTATCAAAATGCCCACTATTAATAGTAGAGGGCGGCTCATTTCTCTGCCCTCCCTAAAATACCTTGTGGTCGAAACGCTAAGACGGTCACCATAATCAAAAAGGTAAAAACTACCCCGTAAGTAGGGGCGTAAGCTAAGCCATACTGCTCAGCCAATCCTATTAGCAACGCGCCTAGCGCAGCTCCACCAACGCTGCCCATGCCACCTACGATAACCACAACAAGAGAAGACAGCAGAAACTGAATATCCGTGCCTGGTGAAATAGAGAGCGCACTGCCAAAGATAACGCCTGCCATACCCGCGAGCGCTGCACCCATAGCAAAAACAATAATAAATATTTTCTTAATCTCAAAACCTAGTGCTTGCAGCATTTCGCGGTCATCTACACCGGCACGGATAATAATACCTAGTTTAGTCTTAGCGATGAGTAACCAGAGTAGTACACCAACAACTATTGCCATGCCTATCAGTGTTAGGCGAACCACGGAGTAACCAACATTTAAGAGCGGCAGTTTTATCCCCCCCTGTAACATCTCGGGAAGACTGATCTGATAAGTTAATCCTCCCCATGCCCAAAGTAAAAAATCAGCTAATATTATTGAAATAGCAATCGTTATCAATGTCTGACGTAGCTCATCACCTTGATATCGCCCTAGTATAAATGCTTGTAGAAAAGCCCCCACTGCTGCACAAGAGAGCCCTCCTGCTATAACTCCCAGCGACCAAAACCCGGTCAATTCGACAACTTCATAACCAATATAGGCACCTAAGAGAAGCAACACACCATGCGCCATGTTTACCGTTCTCATCAAGCCAAAAATCAATGTAAAGCCACATGCAGTTATAAAATATAATGACGCCAGGGTTAGGCCATTAAGAAAAACAATAAAAAATAATTTCATTTACACCTCTCTTTTCTCTATTGTTAAGGAATAGTGAGATGATAAAAACAAAAACCAAATTTTATATTTAATGCTTATAAATCAATTGATTAAATATTTTACAGAAAAAACCTTCCGATTTAATCAGGAAATAATCGGAAAAATTTATTCTTGTTTCCGATTATTTCTGTATTATATTCAATATGAAAATACTAACGATGGTTTCTCATTGTAAAAATAACAGCTCCGATCAGATTTTATGTCCAATATTAAAAGGACTAAATTCGACGCAATCCGATTGCGCTATTATTATCCCCGCAGGAAACGCCAATAGGCTTCTGCTTACGGCGCTTGCAACCAAAAATAATAGAGAGAATTGTCAAGCTGCCATTTTGTGCAACGACCCCTTTATAGATAGAGATAGCTTTTTTTTAGAACTGTATTCACTAGGGGTTAGAACAATCTCAAACTGGCCCTCGTCTATTTTTCTAGAACAGAGTTTCAAAAAGGCCATGTCCAATATTGGTATACACCCTGAATCTGAATTTGAATATCTTGCCCAAGCCAGCTCGGCAGGGTTAAGGCCGCAAGCATTTATACGATCACTAGATCAGGGCAGACAGGCTATTAATAAAGGCATCAAAGATATAATTATTCACCCAGGGTTAAACCAAACACTTACACTAAAAGCAAAAAATGCTGTTTTAGACTCACTACAGTTGATGATTGAAGCGTTTTTAAATATTGACCCTACCTTAAGCATCTACATTTACCAGCATTCTCAAAAAGACCTAAATGCCTATCGCGAACGCTACC
>Ga0209395_1006030_pt1 | contig 13326 bp, 11 predicted proteins | sample GOMGulsemesocosm_3_FD_184635 | JGI IMG/M metagenome (GOLD analysis project Ga0209395, IMG submission 184635) | Methane-oxidizing microbial communities from mesocosms in the Gulf of Mexico - GOM9D Gulf of Mexico (SPAdes) (version 2) | ecosystem: Environmental > Aquatic > Marine > Cold seeps... | reverse complement strand
CGCGTTTGTAATATCGCAATTAACGCCGGTAATAATTTGTAGTTATTCAAAAGAGCACTCGCCATATAAGATCATCAACTAACCATCATAACGTAGATTTTATTTTTCAGACAATACCATCAAAATTATAAAAAATAATTTAGTGAAACCTTATTCCGTCACATTTATATGGTCCATAATTAAATGGGTTTAAACCTTGTTTTGCATTCAATTAACCACAGGGTTTGTTATATAGACAAGATTAAACAAGGAAGGATGATGGATAATACAATTAAAACAATCGGTCTCAGTGGCACATGTTATTGGTGTACAGAGGCTATCTTTTTATCTTTGCACGGAGTGACAAAAGTAGAACAAGGTTGGCTGTCTTCCGTTGGTGAACACGACTGGTTTTCAGAAGGTATTATTGTTACTTACATGCCCGAAGTCATCAGCTTAAAAAATATAATTTCTATTCACTTACATACTCACAGCAGTACCAAAATCCATTCGATGCGAGCTAAATACCGGAGTGCTGTATATGCAATGGAACCCTACCAAATGACCGAAATAAAACACAACCTCGCATTACTCCAAGATGAATTTGACACGCCATTAATCACTCGCGCTTATACATTTAACCAATTCAAACTGTCTGACGAATCCATTCAAAACTATTACTACAGCGATCCAAAACGGCCATATTGTAAAAACATCATAACCCCAAAATTAAAAAGATTGTTCGATAGCCATGCCCATTTAATGAACAAAGACAAATTACCAATAAGAGCATAATAAAATCATATTGCTTTCATGAATATAATTGACAGTGTTCACAATATAAAGATAACCATGTGATATTACTCAAAAATATCGACTGACGTTATGGTAAGACGTTAAGGATATACTAATATCGAAAAGTCGAAGCTAATAAATATTGTTCCAGTTTTGGTCGTGGATGAAATGCCTAAAATACCGTCAACGATAGAGACCAAGCTACCTATTATTTAATGGTCGACGACTTTACTATACCTTTCATTGTACACTCAGGGTTTTAATAATGTTAATTAAGGAACATAAACATGAAAATTAAAATATTCTTAACCTTCATATTGCTTTCATTTCAGTCATTTGCCGCAGACACATTTAATGTAGTGAGTGACTTATCATCGGTAAGTTTTGCCACGATTAAAAAACAATTTGTGGTTGAACCAGCAACCATCAGTGGACTAACAGGCAGCTTGGATGAACGCGGTAAATTTGAAGTTAAAGTGCCAGTAGTAAATGTAGATACTGGTGTTTCAATCCGTAATGATCGCCTTAATTCACTATTCTTTAACTCTGCAATAAATCCAACCATTGCGATTAACGGACAATTTGAATTAGCCACTTTTAAGCAAGATATCGGAAAAGCGATTGTACCTGCCGCTGTTTCTTTCTACGGTAAGACAAAGACATTTAACTTTCCTGTTATCATAACTAAAACCAAGAATGCCATCACTGTCAGTTCGTACGCCCCCGTTATCGTGAGAGCCAGTGATTTTAGTATCCCAACAGAAAACTTAACCAAGCTTTCAGCTACGGTCGGTGGTCTTGCCCTTTCAGATATTATTCCATTAAATATTAATCTGGTATTTAAAAAATAATTATTAATAACAAACTCTTGAACCAGATTGAGGCTTGTTGAAATAAGCCTTAATCATTAAATCTAAACAGTGACTACGATAATCGCTTACCCCCTTCCAGTCCTTCATATTTAAACTGACTGTCTCATATATTGCTTCGGTGGTCTGCCTAACGTCTTCTTAAAAAAGGTAATAAAGGCACTGACTGACTCATAGCCTAAATCTTCTGATACCCGCTGTACCGATTCATTTGATGACAATTTTTGCAATGCCATGACCAGATGAAGTTGCCCACGCCAACGTCCAAACGTCATACCTACCTCTTTCTTCACCAATCGAGAAAATGTTCTTTCACTCATTGCAAATAGCGACGCCCACTCCCCAACTGTTTTACGATCCGCGGGATTAGCCAATAACAGATGAGCAATCTTATTAAGTCTCGGTTCTGCGGGGATAGGAAAATCAAAGTGCTCTTTCGGCATACAGATCAGTTCATCAATCAATACTTGCGTGAGTCTCACGGTCGCGTCATCAGATGCATAGTCCTGATTCTTACTTGCCAAGCTAATAATAAGTTCGCGTAGTAACGGAGAGATCGATAGTGTGCAACTTTTATCGGGTATGCCGGGAATATCAGGATCAACAAATAACATACAAACATCTGAACTTAACGAGATATGATTACTGTGTAGCACTTGGCTTGGGATCCATACAGCGCAATTTACAGGAACCATCCATATAGCGTCCGCAATTGAGCAACGGACAAAGCCTGTCAACGGCATCACTAACTGACACTTCACGTGTTGATGAACTGGCATTTCCTGACCACGTTCAAAACTTGAAGTACGTAATGCATTGACACTTTCTACGTATCTGTCTGAATCAAAATCTAAAGCGATATTAGGTAATGCCATATACTGTCCGAATTTAGCAATAAAATGTCAATGTACACAAATTCAGCATGATTGAATAGAGATAATATAGTGGCATAGCTTCAAGAGGACAGAAATATGTCACATAAGAATACACGTAATATTGTTCATCCCGTACTGGTTATTATCGGTATTTTACTGATTTCCAGTAACCTCCGAGGCCCAATAACCGGCATTGGACCAATTTTAGAGTTCATCTCTAACGATCTTGCTTTATCCGCAACACAGGCAGGTATGCTAACCACATTACCATTGCTCGCCTTTGCTATTTTTTCACCGATATCATCGGGGTTAGCACGCAAGATAGGACTCGAACCATCATTAATGCTAGCACTACTCGCCATCACCAGCGGTATTATCATTCGCTCTGCAGGCTCAACGCTCACCCTGTACTTAGGAACTTGTGTCATCGGTATCGGCATTGCGATAGGTAATGTACTCTTACCTAGCCTGTTAAAACGCGACTTTCCTAATAAAGTACCCACATTAACCGCTATTTACGTATTGGTGATGGGCGTTGGCGCAAGTATCAGTTCTAGTACAACAATCCCGATGCTTCATCTGGCTGATACACTTAATGTTACCGTCATCCCAAGTTGGGCATTCGCATTAGCTGGTACAATTATACTTCCGGTGGTAACCATGTTGATTTGGTTACCACAAATGAGCAGCCACACTAGACCAACCCTTGATACCCCCGAAATTGACAGTCATAGCTACCTGTGGCGCTCTGCGGAAGCGTGGCAAGTTTCAGGGTTCTTGGCTTTGAACTCATTTATTATGTATGCCTTTATCGCCTGGCTACCCAGTATTTTGATTGATAATGGCTACTCTGAACATCAGGCGGGTTATATCCACGGTATCCTGCAACTCGCAACTGCAGTACCCGCTATCGTACTGATCCCATTAATGGCAAAACTAAAAGATAAACGCTCACTTAGCTTAACAATGACGATTCTCGCATTCATTGGTATTGTTGGATTACTCATGATGCCCCAATACGCTATTATCTGGGTGATGATGTTTGGTTTTAGCTGTGGGGGTGGTTTTATTCTCGGTTTATCATTTGTAGGTCTACGGACCCATGATGCGCATCAAGCCGCTGCATTGTCGGGGATGGCGCAGTGTATAGGTTACCTATTTGCAGCAACTAGCCCAATAATTTTTGGTTCACTGCATGAAATGACTGGAAGCTGGGATATACCATTAATTATCACAGCTAGCATGAGTATTATATGGACAGGCTTGGCTACACAAGCAGGTAAACCCAAGATCATCACTCAAGCGATCACATCTAGCTGATGCTAACCTTGGTTGGTGCTTTAACGTCGTGATAACGGAAGCAATCGGTGGTGTGCTCGTTGACCATACCGATTGCTGCATCAATTCATAACAAGTTGTTAGTTCTGTAAATTAGCAGCCACTCGTTGTAACGGTAAATTCTTGAATTGAACTGGTATGACGGTACTCTGCATAACAAAGATCATTCATTAAATTACCCGTGCCATAACCGATACGCGAATGACCATTGTCTTCATATACGCTAACGTCAGCATGAATCGCTGTTCTTGTCGTATTATTTTTAGTTACGTGGTCAGGAGTTCCTAACGCAAGAAAGGTTTCAATAAAGTAAAGGTTTGGCGTTGTGGCTTCACTTTTAGTTTCCGGGTATCCACGATAAAACTGATAATTACCATACTCAGTTTTGATTGTTTCATTATCACCCAATATATCTTTAATTTGCGCTTTCATATGCAGTAGCTTTACTGTTTCCTGAAGGCTACCGTAAAAGCTTTCAACCGCTGCTTTTTTCGCATCGCCACGTAAATCAATAAAACGAGGGATCGCAGCGGCTGCAAGTACGCCAAGAACAATAATAGTAATAACTAATTCTATGAGTGTAAAACCGTTATTTCTTTGTGAATGAATAAAATCCATTTTTTGTCTCTGCTAAATTTTAAACGGTTGGCACTATAACATAACTAGTGCCGCCCACTTTATTAAAATACAGGTTAAAAAATGAATTGGTAAAGGAAGCCAGCTCCTACAGCCATCCCTAAAATCACGAATAAGAATGCGGCGATCATCTGGTTTTTAAAGATAGATTTAAGTAAAATAACTTCCGTTAAACTCGCGCCAGCACTACCAATAATTAACGCCATTACCGCACCTAGACTCATGCCTTTTGCTGCTAACGCTGCACTTAATGGAATTACAGCTTCCGCACGAATATACAGTGGAATACCAATGACGGCTGCAACAGGAATTGCAAATGGATTATCTTCACTAGCAATACTAGCCACAAATTCTGTCGGCATAAAACCATAAATTATTGAACCCAGTGCGATGCCACCGATTAAATAAGGTAATACCTTCTTAAAGTCAGTCCATGTAGTTAGCCAAATTTTCTTCCACTTGCTTATCGGTGCTTGTTTTCCGCCACAGGTAGATGCACACCCTTGCGACTTTCCTACAAGTGCAGGTTCAATATACGCTTGTGGCTTGACATATTTTTCAAAACCGAGTTTTTCCAAGGTATAACCCGCAATAACGGATACCCCCATTGCGATGGTAAAGTAAAAAACTGTAACTTGAATACCAAAAGTGGCAGCAAACAGGCCGATAATAATGGGGTTTAATAACGGACTGGCAAACAAGAACACCATCATAGTACCGAACCCAGCTTTAGCACGTAACAAACCTTTCAAAAAAGGAATTGTTGAGCATGAGCAGAACGGCGTGATAGCCCCTAGCAAACCAGCAAGGATATAGCCCTTGCCGTACTTACCACTCAAGAGACTTTGGATCTTGGCTGGCGGAATATATTCTTGCAATACACCCACTGCATAACTAATAAGTAAAAAAAGTACCGTTAACTCTGCGGCTAAGAAACCAAACATTCCTAAGGTATCCATCACCATTTCTTGTGTAATGTTAAACATAACTGAAATCTCTATATTTCTAGAATATTGGAAATATAGACTTGAAAATAAATTATGTCAAGGATATTTCTATAAATATGGAAATATAAGATGTGTGAGCATCAACCTAATGCTAAATGATACAGTCTTAGTTGGCGCTTTATTCTTTCGCTTAAAACATTAATGCGAACCGGTTTAGTAATGTAATCATCAGCCCCTAAAGCAAGTGAGTTTATTTCAGCTAACTCAGTATCGTAGGCAGTCACCATGATGATTGGGCCATCAAAAAACTGCTCTTTTAAAGTTTTAAGTATACTTAAGCCTGAAGTGTGTGGAAGCTGTATACCTAAAAGAGTAAGTTTAGGCTGAGCTTCAATAATAAACTCCACAGCACCATCACCAGTATCAAAAAAATCGATATTATAACCTTCTATTTCAGAAAGAAAATAATACAACATTTCTCGAAACTGCGGGTCATCATCTACGATCACAATGTCTAACATATACTTCCGATTTCTTTTATTATGCATATATCTACTGAAGAAATAAATGTAGAGTCATTATTATCTTTTTCTTCCATTTTAAATAAACACCTATAGTTATATTTATATTCGAGCATAATTATTAATGTCCGTATATATTATATACTTATAAAAGCACCCATTTATATGTGTTTTTATTATTTATTTATTATTTATTTATTTATTTATTATTTATTAGGAGCACATTCATCAATATATACGAACTACCGACATTAAATAGTTAATTTAAATAGATAACAAAAACTAACTAATTCTGCTTTGATGTTTTATTATTATACATTTTATGATCTATATCGCGTAATAACGCCTGCAATGATATCGTTCTCCCACGCCTCAATGAGATACCAGCGGATACAGAGATATCAAGCTTTTCACCCGTTTCTTTAATACTGAAACTGAATCGCTGTAAACGCGTAAATGAGTCTGAAACTTCAGGTACTATTTTATTGAGGGTAAGTACAAACTCATCCCCACCGATACGATATGCTTTTCCAGGCCAATAACGTTGAATGTGTTGAGCAAGTGCGACAAGCACCAAGTCTCCTACATGATGACCATAATTATCGTTAATATTTTTGAAATTATTAATATCCATATAGACAAAAACACACTCACTTTGAACCCCTGATTTGAATCTACGAGTAAGTGCTCGTCGATTGCCTAGTTTAGACAATGAATCTGTAGTCGCTTGAATATATAGATAATACGTAAATAAAAGTAAAAGTATAACAACGCAAGCAAAAGATAATTGAGTCAATCGTATGTATTTTTTCTCAGCTAACAAAGCAGACTTCCAATCAGGTTGCAGCCCATGAAAGTTGACTATGTGCTTCACATTCACAAGAGGAAGCGCTTCAGAAAACAGCATCGCGTAATCTTTCCCCAGCGCTGTACGTTGGAAGGCCATAGATACAACCGCATTGATTTCGGTTGATATCGATTTAACTTGAGACACAGGCAGTATTCGTCGCTCTTTTGTCATTAAATTATTAAAATTACCTTCACCAATTGGGATGTAATCTACATCTCCATTAAGCAAAGCTTCAACCATTTTATCTTGGCTTGAAAATCTATATATAGGTTTTTTAGGTAATCGCTGTGTAATAACATCTTCGAAGTAATCTGCCTCTACAACGCCTATCCGCTCACCAACTAATTCAGATAGTTGTTGATATTGATTTGTCTTATAACCAGCACGACTGATCAATAGTAAATTAGGTTTATAATACGAGTCACTAAAATAAAATTTATCTTTACGAGAATCAGTAATAACCATGGCCGCTAACATATCAATTGATTTTTTTTCTAAGTCATTATAAATATCAGCCCAAGGTTCATCTACACCATTAACTAATTGGCACTTAAACCCTAATATAGAGCAAGCCCTATTAACAAGAGAAAAACTCAATCCGTTGATTGGGACTATTCCATCTTGTTCTAAATCTTCAACTTTAAATTGGATGACATGATTGGTATCCACACTACTACTCGCGAGTTTTTCCCGAAGCGACTTTAGTCTAACATCGTACTCATTTTTATTAATAATATTCGCGACTTGATGCTGTAACTTATTTTCACTGAGCAGACGGTTAATCTCATCAAGTCGAGCGGCATTTTTTCCATGTTTAGTCGCAATCGAAACGGGAATAATATCAAAAAAACTTGATACTCTCTCTGCTTTAAAACCTTTTTTAAGTGCAACCTCAAGCATCCCTGAATTGCCAATAACGGCATCTACATCGCCATGCTGAAGATAATCAAATGCAGAATCAATATCCTGATAAGTGGCAAAAGACTTGTTATAAAACTGTAATTTTAGAAAATCATGATATGTTGACCCACTGGGTGTTAAAAATTTATTAACAGTTGATTTATTAAATTTATTTTTTGTGAAAATGTACGATAAATCGGTATGCACAGGGGCTGTAAAATCCAGAAAAGACGATCTTTCAGATGTATATGTAATATCAGCAGTAAAATCCAAATACTCTGTATTCAACAAATACAATATATCATCGTAGCTTTCATAATAATGAAAATCAAAATCAATTAATAATTTATCTGATATTTTTTGGAAAATAAACTCACTAATTTTGTCTCGTTTAACAATACCCACATCATAGGTTTCTCTTTTTGCATAAGCACAATTAACCTCTATTAGTAAAGTTAAAAATACAAAAAGTAAATTTTTCATAACACATCCAAATTAAATTTATAACTGCACATTTTCAGTAAAATCTATCTTTTCTATTGGCTTTGGTCTCGAAAAAAAGAATCCTTGTGCAGTATTAATCTGTTCTTTTTTCATCAATTCAACTTCACATTGTTTTTCAACACCTTCGACAACTATTTTGGCGCCTAGCGTTCTTACAATCTGGCATGTTAACGAGAACAGTTCCGCCCCTATTTTATTATAAATATTCATTGTTAGCGTGCGATCAATCTTAACGATATCAAATGTGTATTTAGACAAATAACCTAATGATGAATAACCAGAACCAAAATCGTCTAAAGCAATTTTAACCCCCAAAGCTCTAAACTTTTTAATTGTTTTAGCTGTATTAAACTCATCTTTAATCAATACATCTTCGGTTATTTCTAAAATGATACTAGAAAAAGGGACTTCCACCTTTTCAACTTCTTCTTTTACAGCATAAAAAAAATCTTTTCGAATAAATGTCACTGGTGATACATTAATTGAAACTGTAATGCCAAATTCCTTAATGATCGTCGCGGTTTCAGTCAATGCCCGATGCAATACCCAAAAGTCGAGTACTGAAGCCAATCCCACTTTATTAAAATCATCTATAAATGTTGGTGGTGTTATTTTACCCTGACGATCTCTATGTCGAATCAATGCCTCGATAGACACAATATTTTTAGTGATAAAATTATATTGAGGCTGATAAAATAATACAAAGTCCCCACTCCTTTGCAGTTTATTAATACGATTCTGAGCGAGAATATTCTGATTCATTGCTGGTAACATGCCACCTATCGATTTACTTTCGTCCAATTTATCATAATCAAAATAGTTATCCGAAATAGACTTGGAATACACAATATTTGCCATTTTTATACTATCCATCCGACGAAAAAATGGGTAGTAGATAAAAATACCGAGAATGACAATGACCGCTTGTAACACGACGGCGTTCATATCACCATCTGTAGATAAATAGCCACTGTATAATGTCGGTGTCATCCAACTAATTGGAATCGTAACAGGAGTGACTAAACCTAGTGTCGTCACTAAATAGGCAAGAGACAGAGATAATATGGGAACCATAATAAAGGGAATGATTAAAATTGGATTAAACATGACAGGTAAGCCATATATAACTAATTCATTAATATTAAAAAAACTAAATATTAATGACACAGCACCAAGTCGACGATAACCTTTATTTTTTGTTAATAACATACAGATAACTAAACTCAACGAATTTCCAGCACCACCTATCGACGCATAAGCGGTCAAAAAAAGGCTATTCATAATATGCACAGAATCGCATTGAATGTCAGTAATCGCTACCGAATGGCTGCAATCAAGACCTGCAGAAGAACCAGAAAGTACAGCATGGCCATTCATGCCGATGAACCAAAGCAGATTCCGACTTGTTTCTAATATAAGCGCATTAAATATAGGGTTAATATCATAATGAATAAACCAATTCACTGTTTCAGTCATCACGAAACAAGACAAGTAGAATGCAGGAAGCCCTATGATGACAATCACTAATAAAGTGATGCCAACAAGGTTTATCGACTGATCTATCACTGAGGGTAGTTCAGAGCGCATAAACCATTTTTTGCTCTGAATATAAAAGATAAGTTTAGAAACAAATACTGGAATTAATACGGCCATAAAAAATGGGATATTCATATTAAGCAACGCAGTGCTGTCTATCACTTTACACGTTTTACATATAATTAAAACGATCACTAAAGATGAAGTGATTACCAAAATGCGCGATACACCTTCTTTTTTAGAAAGAAATAAAGAAAAATAAGTCAATAATAATACTGGATATAGCGAGCGTGTACTTTCGGAAACAAGTTCCATAAACAAGCTAAACCGATGAAATTCCCCCCCCGCAAAAAAAGACGATAAAACTTCACATAATGCTGAAATAACTGGAATTGGTAACAACATAATAAACGTATTACACAGTCCTCGTAAGTATATATTTTTTGACAATTCTTCAAAAGTGTTATTAATCATTCTATTAAACATGGTTATTTTTCATCATTACTGTTGTCTCGGTATTGATTATAAGTTAGCATTTTCGCCAATTATCATAATCATAAAATCACTAGGGCTTATAGGCTTTGAGTACTTCCATCCCTGTACTTTATTTACGCCAAGTTCAATAACAAGCGACTCATCCTCCTCATTCTCTATCCCTTCAAACACAATATCATCACTAAAATTTCTTATTTCTTTAATTAAATTTTTAACCGACCTCTTGAACTTGTCATTGTTATGCATTGCATTAAACAAACTTCGATCTAATTTAATACAGTCAAACCTGAACTCACTGAGCAGTATCATCGATGAGTTACCGGTAGTGAAATCATCTAATGAAATTTGCACACCAAAATCATTTCTTATTTCTGTAATAAAACTAATAACCGCATTTTTATGCTCTGATGCTATTGATTCAATAATTTCTAGTTCCAAATTTTTGATCATGTCATTTTCAGTCAATATCGCTCTGAATTTTTTCTTAAACGTCTCACAAGCTATACTTTCAGAACTCACATTAACCGAAAAAACAACATCATAAATGTTGTTTATCCTAATGAAATCTATCGTTTTTTCTAAAATCAGATAATCTAACTCTGGTACTCTTCCGCATTTTTCTAAATAATTTACAAATACCGCGGGAGAGTAATGCTGTCCATTTACATAGAGGCGAGCGAGGGCTTCAGCACCGTATATAACACCTAATTTCAGATCGAATTTAGGCTGAAAGTTAACACTAAAACTTTTGTATTTTAACGCTTGAGTAATAACCTCTTTAATTACATTTTTATTGATGTAATCTTGTACTTCTTTTGAATTTTCGTAAGAATAAAATAAAGCGCCATCATTAAGAGAGTTAGCATACATAGCTTCAGTACTTGCTATCAGGTCTAATTTAATATCGCAGGTCATTTTTTTTACACCACAATTAAATATCACCTTTTGCTTCTCTGAGTTATTCTTCAATATCCCCAATCTGTATTCGAGAATTTCTACTGAGCTATTTTTTGAAAAGACAACAAAGTGATCACCATAAAGCCTGAATATTTTATCAACCTTAGGAAAACTATTTACAAGAATGCTTGAGAAAGTCTTAATTACGTTATTAGCATATTCAACGCCTTCTACTTTCTTAATACTTTCTAAATTCGATATACTAATATAAGTGATATAATTATAACTTTTTTTCTTATGATACTTTTTCATCAAGCTCGAATTTAATAGTTTTGTGAGGGGGTCAACAGTCACTTTTTTATAAACAAAATAAAGATAAACAACGAAAATTATAGATAATATTATATAAGAATAAAAATCTCTTAATCTCAATTCCTTTTTACCGTCAATGACAGACTGTAAAGTAAGCTCTCTAGCATGTTTATCGACTGCAACATACCCTGTGTTATTGGATATCTCGATGAGTGAATTTAGGATTGACAGTAAGGCTTTGCTGTCTGGATGCCCTTTAGGCACTAAAAATACAACAGATTTAAAACTCAGCTGTTCTTCAGTAAAGTTTAACCCTGGGTTCTGCGCGAGTAACAGCTTCCCATCTAAATTTGTCGAAATAAATGCATCAATACCACCTTGCATAAAGTATTCGACCATTTCTTCTTGATGTAAAAACTCTATATATTTTTTTGACGGAGAACGCAGGTCACTTGGCATCTCTTTCATTATACCAATTCGTTTTACATCATTAATGTCAGTGTTTTTGAACAGTACAATACGAACCAACCCTAAACTATTAGTTGGCCACCTATCGCTCAATTTCTCTTTATCGTATATAGCCATCTTTACGTCATCGCCATATAATTTAAAGCAGCTATCATCATGGCAATCTTGATCAATAAGATTAATGCCATAGATCTCATCGGCAAGATTTTTATACTTGTTGAATATCAACAGGTTGTTATATTTATCGGCATAAAAAGGAAATAAGTGAAAATCCATTAATACATTAATATCATTACCATTCTGTAACGTTGCATTCGACAATGACAAATACTGATTATTAAAGCCGATAATTTCTTTCTCCAATTGAGTTTTATCGATACCTTCGATAATCTCATTTATCACTGGCAATAATATGTCACTTTTGCTTTTTATAACCGCAATATGGCTGCCCATAATTTCCGATATCGGCATTTTAAAACCGTGGTAATTTGTAATATGAGAACTACCCGACACAAACAACGGTTCTTTGTTCAAATCAGAAATAGATCCCACTAGCTTTATATTATTTTCAAACCCTATTGATTCTAAAAAAACTTTGGTCATTTCAATCCAAGCAGAACCTTTAAGTGTCGCTATTGACTGACCTGATTTCAGGCTATTCGTTAACGAGTTACTGCTTACTATATAGGGAGCTTCATCGCTAACACTTATTGAATAGTCTAAATATTGATTTCGTTCTTTACTCTTAGCAAGATCAAAAATCAGATCTACTTTCCCACTCTTAGCCAATGCAAGCAATTCAGCTAGGGGCTTTTGAATAATGAGGGTCTCAACGCCTAAACAGCTTTTTAGTGGTTTTTCTATAATTTTATAGGCAAAATCGCCATTCGCAATTTTTCTTGTGTATAGGCTACCGCTTACAACACCAATTTTGATTGCTTCATTCTGATAAGGAAGCATACCTGTTACAGCATGTTTGGTGCTACAAGTAGCATAAGAGGGAGTTATAAAGATAAGAAAGAATAGTGGGAAAAAGTAATGTTGCTTGAATATAAAAGAAATCGACTTCATCATAAGGGTTTCACTCTCCACTACTCTTAACTTACTAGACCAAGTCTATGAGTATATCGAGATTAACCCTTTCAAACTTTAAGTAAACTTAAGTAATCTTAAGTAAATGTAAGTAAACCCAAGTAAACCCGAGCCTGTCGAGTGTTAATAAAGATAAAACTGAGTTGCGTCAATACAAGCACAACTCTTATTAACCGCAGTTAGAGTTCTGTTAACTCAATATCTACGCGCCTATTTTTTTCACGCCCCTCTGAAGTATCATTGTTAAATTCAGGCTTTTTTTCACCTTTTGAATCTAGCAATATCCCCTGAGAATTAACACTATTTTCGATC
>Ga0209395_1006028_pt1 | contig 13326 bp, 12 predicted proteins | sample GOMGulsemesocosm_3_FD_184635 | JGI IMG/M metagenome (GOLD analysis project Ga0209395, IMG submission 184635) | Methane-oxidizing microbial communities from mesocosms in the Gulf of Mexico - GOM9D Gulf of Mexico (SPAdes) (version 2) | ecosystem: Environmental > Aquatic > Marine > Cold seeps... | reverse complement strand
GCAAAAAAACATCATCAAAAGTCCCATATACTCATCTGTGGGGACGTCCGATAACGTATCTTTGTTAACTTAAGCAAGTGATCATTAGAGACTTCTTCAGCTAGCCAAAAGCTGACATTAGCTTTTGTAAAGTAATAAACATATTAGTGGCAATTTCAACCAAAAATAAATACATTTTTGAGGGGCTGATTCAAGCTCAAAGCTGCCTTTGATGTTTGGATAGTTAACCTTAACAACTAACCTAGATAGCCATTAAAACAGCTTTTTGGTCTATCTCGCTATGGGGCACAAAGCGAGTCAGGTAATATGCATGAGACTAAATCCAAACTTCCCTAACTTATTTGGATATTAAATGTTAAACGCAGCTGTAAAGTACAGCAGGGGGGCATTCTATGAGATAATTATGCTCAGGCTAGATTAATATTGGTATGTGGGGTTAATTACGCGCTTACTTAGATTTAGAGTTGCATTGAATATGAAATAACCTGTGAAGCCCTTTGTTTTATTTTTTGTCTTAGCTATTATCCGGAAACTGTAATTAAATGGTGGGAGTTGCTTACTGTAAAGCGATCCGAACTCAATTTGATCGGTTACCTCTTTATTGAGTTCGGGATAATCTGTTATTGTTATTATTCAAAGAACATTTCAACTCTATCCATAATAGGTTTTGACGGATTATCTGTGGTATCTTTTGTTTTAAATTCAAAGCTAAAACCATAACCTTCAGGTAAAGTCGTCAAATCAATTTTAGCTGGGCTGGTATCAACTACACGAGAGAAGCCTTCTTTGTGAGAATACTTTTCACTTACAGGTTGCCACTGTGTCCATTGGTCTATTTCACCATCGTTATCAATATCAACACCAGCTCGAGCATTGACACTTTCGACCCAAGGGCCGGGGCTAACAAAGTCATTTTTACTACGTTGCACAATTAAATAAAATTGTCCTTCAGCAAAACCAATTGTAGGATCAGGATGGAAGTCTTCACCTATTTCTCCAGCAAGCTGGAATTGGCCATTAACTGAATTGCTGGTCCATCGAGCTACGCGCATTGATTTACCAATGGGATCATAATCGCTAAATAGGTAATACTGAGAACCTACTTTTATTGCAGTATAATCCCCAAAAGCATCTTGCTCTGGCTCATGAATTTGGTATTTGTACTCTCTTCCACTACCGTGAATATAAGAGCTGAACTGACCGGTTGGTTTTGTTCGTTCATCTATTGCTGGTGGTAGTTCACCATAGGTAAAACCGTTGATACCATCAGGGCTGTCAACATGACCACCTAAAGGTGAGTCCCATGCATGCGTTCTGGCGTTAATAGGGTTCCAGTTTTCATAAAAGATATGAAATGTACCATCATCATCCCTTAATACAGCAATATCAGAGCCATGGCTCTCATCTTTGAAAACCATGCCTAAATCTTTATGTTTTCCATCGGTTAAATCACTATCTATGATTAAGTGTGGGTCTTCGTCATTTGGATGATCATAATAGATGTAAAATTTCCCGTTGGTATATTCCGCAGTGGTTACCCAGTTACTACGTGAAATAGGACCAACATGTTCCCACGATTTCATGTCAGTACTGTGCCACGCATGATAGCCACCTCCCATAGCCTCGGCTACTTCACCTGGATTAACTTTAAATTTTTTTGGCTTAACTCTATTTTTGCCACCATAGGCTGCAAACAGCCAATAATCACCGTCTGCAATGGGTAAAAAAACGGGCGCATTACGGGCTTCTACAGGTTTAACATTTCCTACCGACTCCCAGTTGCTCCAAACAGGAGATTGCTTGAAGACAACTTCTTTCGCTTTTCGTTTGTTTGTAAAACGAATTGGATTGGCTTTAAAAATAGCTTGGGCTGCTATAGGCTCAATCATACCGTCTTCGGTAATTTCCATTTTATTGTATACATTTCCTGCAGATGACCAATCAGCATAGCTGTCAATTAACCAGCTGTCAGTTAAATTTTGTGTTGTTGACGTACAGCCAGATAAAACTGTAATACCAATAGAAACAAATAATTTCAAAGAGTATTGCATTGCTTAAATCCTTGTTTTTTTCTTAATAATCATATATTTCAATCGGCCAGCTTCTTTACCAAGTAAAGAATTAATACGTAAAGAAAGCACACTTTCTCCTGCTTTTAACGGCATATCTTTTAAGCTAACCTTATCTTTGTCACTATTATTAAATGAAGCAAGCATTTCACTGCCATTACGCAATACTAATTCAGCGCCCGCTTTAACGTTACCAAATCTAGCACTGGTTAACGATTTAGTATCAAAGTAGATATCAATATCGTAATTACCGGCTTTTTCAACATTAATCAGCCATTTAGGGTATGTATCTTTGTTCCTCCAACCGAAAATGTATTCACTTTTCTTTTGTCCACTGCCATACCTAAAGTTTTTCCCCGCATATTCGGCTTCAAAAACATGTAACCTATTGTCCATAGTAGTCACAACATGCTGCCCACCTGAGACCTCAATCTTACGATCATAATCAACTTTTAATACCGGAATATTCTCTTTTAGGATATTGTCATTCACGTTAATAACGTATACACCGTCCTTAAGCTGGAAGGCAACATCTGCGCCACTTTTGAGGTGACTAAGCTTTTTGATACTGTTACCTAATCCACTTAGCTTAATAATTCCGTCTACTGGCTTTTGCAAAATATGTAAGTATAAATGATTATTTTTAGCCGTGATTTGGCCCCAACTTTGCGGAGGTAGTCCCGAGTACTTAGTACCATATATTGACTCACCGTTGTGTTTGATCCAACTTCCAATGCCCTTCAATACATTCGCGTCGGCTATATCAATTGTACCATCTCCCATTGGACCAATATTAAGCATGGTATTACCCGACTTAGCTGCAGCCTTAATAATAACTTCAACCAACTCTTCTGGCTTTTTATGGGTTTTATCAAATTTATGATAACCATAACTTTCAGTAATTGTTGGTACACCTTCCCAACGTTCTTCCAGCAGCCTATACTCAATGGCTTTATCGTTGGACGATAAATAATCACCAAAATCTCCACCAATTCGGCTATTAACAATGACATCAGGGTTAACAGCACGTAACATAGCTAATAGTCGATTGTTTTCCCATTGTGGCGCTGTGAATGCTACATCAAACCAAAACATGTCGGGATCATACTTTCTCGAAAGTTCTAGTACATGTGGAATAGCAACTTCGTCAAAATAGTGCCTAACATTGAGCGCGTGCTCTTTATTACGTGTTTCCAAAAACCAGTTGGAACCTTGGTTTCTTGGGTGATTAAAATCCCAATGATTATAAGTGCCATATTTATGGCTCCACTCTTGAGCTTGGCTATAATAAAAACCAAACTTTATATTTAATTTACCGCACTCATTTTTTAATTCCATCATAGGGTCACGTTTAAAATCAGTCATGCCATCGAGATCGTAGTCATTAACCTCACTTGGCCACACAGCAAAGCCATCATGATGTTTTGCCGTAATAACTAAGTATTTCATACCCGCTTCTGAAAGCAGAGAACACCACTTCTTGGCATCAAAGTCGACCGGGTTAAACTTAGTCACCACATCTTCTTTGTACTCCGCTACTTTAATTTTTCCTTGTCGCATTATTTGCTCAGCATAACCAGGCACGTTGGTTACTTGTTTGCCTTTATACTCTCCTCCTAAAGGACTATAAGCCCCCCAATGCATCATGGCTCCAAATCGCGCTTCTTCCCACCACTTTAATCGCGCATCTTTTGATGCTAGTGATTTTTTATACCAAGGAGAGTTCTTCACCATTTCCTCTGAATTATCATTTAGCGCCATAAGCTCAGGATCTGGATTTGTAGGTGGATTTTTCGCATAGCTCAGCGAATTTGTTCCCAATATCATTAATAACGCTAGCACTTTAGTTTTTCTATACATAATATGTCCTACTTCATTGTTATAATTTAATATTATTCATTGGCCGTAATACTAAAGGTGTGACTTGCTCTTTATCGTTAACGGTTCAGATTAAAACGTTCATATACGCATAAAGTGCTGGCAATTTTCGTGCTATTCACTATCAAAATGCTAGTCCACTCTGTTTCTTTAAAGTGGTACCTGCTCGTACATGAATAGTATTATTACACCACTAAAAGGGGCTTGTCGGTGTAGGGTATCCCTTAAGTTCTAGGTAGTGGTCTCCCCATAAATGAAACCAATCTATTTCAATACGAATCACTGAAGCCTTACTAAAAAAATCCACTTTTCAATAAAATAAACAGAGGTACGGTTCGGCCAGACTTGTGGGGAGGTATGAAGGGGAAACAACCCGAATAAGCAGGAATGTGGCCGAGGTTGCTCTTGGGGCGGTTATTATTCTTCTGTATCGGGTTCATTACCAGCTGCAGAACGTACTGGAAATATGACCTTAACCGCCAATGCACTGGTACAAAAAGTTATTTATGACAGTAAAACGGGTAAAGCTGCTGGCGTTAGTTATGTTGATACCGTCAGTGGTGAAACCACTACAGTCACCGCGCGTATTGTTTTTATGTGTGCGTCCACACTGGGCAGTGTGCAAATCCTTATGAACCCTACCTCAGATAAATACCCCAATGGTATTGGCAATACCAGTGGTGTACTCGGCCATTATATGATGGTTCATATTGGTGGCTCAGGTGCTCGAGGTAAAGTGCCTGGTCACCTTGACAGTTATTATAAAGGCCGTCATCCAGGCGGTATTTATATACCAAGGTTTAAAAATATCAAAGACCAGCAGGGGGAGTATTTACGTGGTTTTGGTTACCAAGGGCGTGCTAAACGTGCATGGCGCTCACGGCGCGTGAGGTGGATTATGCTGATAAACAACTTAAAGCGGGGCTTATTTAATTTCACCTAACATCTGTCGGTTAGTAATAAAACGTTTTTGTAGGTTATCCCTGAGTATTTGTTACTGCAAACCCTAGTGTTTAATGGCGGGAATGCCGGTGGGGAGCCACTTTTGTTTCTAGTATAGTTTTAATAATAAACACGATAGAAACAAAAGCTGGAATTTAAAATGAACCGAATAAAACCAGTCATGCGAGATTTACTGTTGCTGTTAAGTGGCCTTTCGCTAGTGGCTTGTAGTTATGGTGAGCTTAGCGATAAAGAAAAAATTATCACTAAGCAAGTGACGAGTAAAAAGCCCAATATTGTTTTTATTTTTACTGACGAACAAAGGTACGGCACGATAGGCGCATTAAAGCAAGATCAAGTGATTACCCCTAATATTGATAAATTGGTCAATAATGGTGTGAACTTTAATAATGCTTATATTATGGGGCTCCTCATGGGGCAGTGTGTTCGGCAAGTCGTGCCATGTTAATGACGGGCAGACCTTATTTTAAAATAGAGGAAAATACCTATGCCCTATGGGAGTACCCTGAAATTGAACGAGGAAATTCACCCTTATTAACTTTTCCTGAATACCTTAAATCACAAGGATATTATACCTTTTCGTCAGGTAAACATCATAACGGTAAATACTGGATAGAACGTGGTTTTGATGAAATAAAGGCGGGCTTTCTTGGCGGCATGTCACGTCATTACGGTTTACCGGTAAAAGATTATGATAAAGAAAATGGCTGGAGTAAGGTTTATCGTGAGAACAAGCTTTTTTCAAGCGAACTTTTTGCCAACGCAGCAATAGATTTCCTTACTGAATATCAAAATGATAAGCCATTTTTGATGTATTTGTCTTTTACGGCTCCACATGATCCGAGAACGTCGCCGCAAGATTTTAGTGACTTGTATGCCGATAACGACATTAGCCTGCCAGAAAACTTTATGGCTAAACATCCATTCCCGATAGCTGATATGCGTAGCCGAGATGAGCTTTTAGCAAAATTTCCACGAGATAAAGTCGATGTTAAACGACAAATTCGTGATTATTACGCCATGATCAGCGCCACGGATCATCATATCGGCAGGGTATTGAAGCAGTTAAAAACCTCAGGTTTCGATGAAAATACTGTGGTGATATTTGCCGGTGACAATGGCTTAGCTCTTGGTCAGCACGGTTTATTAGGCAAGCAAAGCGTTTATGAACACAGTGTAAAAATCCCCTTAATATTTAGTGGCTCAGGTATCCCTAAAAACATTACCAAGTCATCACTTGTCTATTTGCATGATATTTTCCCCACCTTGGTTGGTTTAATTAACGCTAAGCAACCAGAGTCTATTGAGTCTAAAAATTTGATGCCAATTATTAATGGCAAGCAGCAAGAAGTGCGCGATAGTCTGTTTTTTAGCTATAACTCTTGGCGTAACGAGAACCTTAAGAGTTACATAAATACGACCCCATCTGGTAGTCACAGAGCTATTCGTAAAGGAAACTTAAAGCTGATAGTTAGCAATAAATACGGAGTAACGACAGAGCAGTTATTTGATTTAGAAAAAGATCCTTGGGAAGTAAATAACCTGATCTCGCAAGCCCATTATCAACAAGAAGCCGCAGCGTTACTTACCCTATTACGAAAGAAAATGCAGGAAAAAGGCGACCCAGCAAGTCAAGAATATAGCCGTTTTGGCAAGTTACCTAAGCAGTAAGAATAAAGTAATACCAGTCCGTAACTCCATATTATGTCGAGTAAAGGGCGGATGATGAAATGATGTTTTTATGAGTTAATTATTTATTAATAAGCGCTCTGTTTTGTTCAAATTGTTGTTTTCAAAACAGAGCATTGGTTTCTATTCAGGATCTATTTTATGAAAAAACTTACAACTAGACTTACGTTGTTGTGCTCTTTGATGTCGGCCGCGACATTTTCAACAGCAAATGAAAGCACTTTATTTACTACTTCGGATGAGTCTCTTCATCAATACAATACACCTAAATGGTTTAGTGATGCTAAATTTGGTATTTTTTTGCATTGGGGCGTTGCTTCACAGACAGCTGTTACGGGTTGGTACAGTAAATTAATGTACATTGAAAATGATAAGAAAGGTACGGTTCCTGATTGGGCCGCAGGGGTCTATAGTCACCATAATAAGACATACGGACATCCATCGGAAGTTGGCTTTAAAGACATTATTCCGTCTTGGAAAGCAGAGAATTGGGACCCTGATGAACTTGTCGGCTTGTTTAAAAAAATAGGAGCGAAATATGTCGTCCCTTTAGCAAATCATCATGATAACTTCGATAACTATGACTCTAGTTACCAACCTTGGAATTCAGTTAATTTAGGCCCCAAGCGCGATATTATCGGTGATTGGGCAAAGTCAGTACGTAAACATGGTTTGTATTTCGGTGCATCTTCACATATAGGACGGTCTTGGAGACATAACCAATCGGCTTATGGTAGTGATAAGTTTGGCCCTAAAAAAGGGATTCCTTATGATGGGATGATGACTAAGGAGGATGGTAAAGGCTTGTGGTGGGAAGGATATGATCCAAAAGATTTATATGAAGCTCACTTAAATGGAGCTAAAAAACCTAGTCAAGCATTTCTTACGCGTTGGGAAAGCCGTGTAACTGAACTATACGACAAATATGATTTAGATTTACTGTATTTTGATGGTTTAGGTTACCAGTTAGATCAACCTTATCGAAAAATAATCTCTGAGTTTTATAATACTAACATGAGAAAAAATAATGGTGAATTAACCGCGGTTGTTACCATTAAAAATCCTAAAGATCCTAAGGCCGTTGTTGCTGATTATGAAAAAGGTGTATCACAAAACACGAAACTGCATGCTTGGCAAACCGATACCCCACTTAGTAGCTGGTATTATGTGGAAAACAGACCTGGATCTAAGATTAAAAAACCTGCTCCTGTGGTGGTTGATAGCCTTGTTGATATTGTGAGTAAAAACGGTAACTTATTGTTAAATGTAGCGCTGAGAGGGGATGGTAGTTTACCGGAAGATCAGCGCCAAGAATTAGTGAGAATAGGGAAATGGCTCGATATGAATGGTGAAGCTATTTACGGAACAAGACCATGGACTATTTTTGGTGAAGGCCCAACAAAAGCCATTGAAGGGCATTACAAAGAATTCACAACTAAAGATAAAGGCTACAATAGTCAAGATATTCGTTTTACTCAAAAAGACGGTGCTGTGTATGCTCTTTTTCTCGATTGGCCAAAAAGTAATAAAATATTAATAACCTCTATGGCATCAGACTCCTCTTTGTTAGTAAAAGAAATAAAATCAGTATCACTCATTGGCTCTTCAGAGCCCGTTAGCTGGCACAGAGGGAAAAATGGTTTAGAGGTGATTCTTCCAAGCGAAAAGCAAGGGAACTATGCACATGCATTAAAACTAACTTTTTAAACGGTAGACCAACTGAGCTATTGCGTAAAGCAATAGCTCAATAAAAGCTTAGGCTATCAATAGGAAGAGCATGCCCTTGATGCTTGGCTTGATGGTCAGTGGCAGCAAGTTGTTGCAGCCACAACAGTAGGTTATAAAAAGATCTTACGTTTTGCGCCCATAGAAACCAGTAAATTTAGAGTGCGTATTATTTACCTCGTCAAGAAAGTCGTGTGGCTGTAATTGAGTGTTTAGCAGACGATGAAAATTTAGAAAGTTCTAATGAATAGTTGTTATAACTCTGTCTATTCATTTATTAACTCTCTAAAGAAACTATAGGATTAGGAGTAATATAGCCTCTACCAAAGCTTTGGTTACCTTAGTCATAAGTTTTTTAAACTTCACTATGGCATATGCAGAGAGAGCCTTTCAGGAAGAGTTGCCATGTATTAGATAATTAAGTCGTTTTAAAAATTTTCTTTGAGCATCTATAACAAATAATAAAAGTCATGAGGAAATCAAAATTGCCCATTAAATTAATACCGAACTGATATTCTGTATCACACAACCTATGGCACTTTGGGGGCGTTAGCGCCATAGAAAAATTCTTCTAATGTCACCTATCCCTGAAGATAGTTGACATAAAAATAGAGTTGATTGCTCTAATAATTAGGTCGGGTTTGTGGTATTACTTAGCCTTTGCAGCACAATCAAACCCTTCAGCTAACAGTGAATCAGTTGACCTAAAGTACAACCATAGTTCACTTCCCCTCTGCGCAAGTGAACCTAAAAAAATCCATAAATTTAGGCGCTTATTGACCTCTTTTCATTTCGGGAAAGAGGTTAAACCAAATTTAATTGTTTTTCGAATAAAATCTTCTTGTCCTCGCACATTAACTTTATCTGTACCCAAACTAGTTAAAGCTGCTTCACCACCATTAGAGAATTCTTCTGAAATAAACTGGATCTGGCTATCTGTTAGATAACCAGGTGATGCTAATAAAATCAGAAATTTAAGGTCGTCTTTCTACGTCTATTATAAGTTGCGTAAATGAGGAACTGTATTATGGTAGGTGTTCATATACATTTTTAGTTACGGATGTACACGTATTTTGAGCTTTGTCATAATATTGCTAATAACAAGCCGGTTGAAATTATCAATTCATTAAAAGAGGCAACATGACTGATAACGAAGAGCGAGTAACCGCAAAAGCATTTCACAAGGCTTGTTCGAATTTGAATATCGACAATAATATTCAACTTGAAATAGCATCAATCAGCAGGGAAAATGGCGATCCTCGTTTATTATTTTTGAAAGTTCTTCAGTTTGTTTATTCAATAGGGAACGAAGATGAATTCGTTAAACATTGGCTTCGCACAGAAAATCATGCTTTCGCTGACTCTCCGCTTGGAATGTGTAAAAGCTTGGACGGCTTAGTGACTGTTCTTGAGTACTTAGGTCAAATGACAACTCAAATACAGCGATATAAAACCTAATAGGACTTCATTTACTTATGTATATTGTGATTTTCCTAGTGAGCTTATGGCTGGAAGTGCTTAGGGTAAATAATGACAATGAATCAAGGGATTCAGTTTTGAATGAAAGTGAAGGAACATCAAGGTAGATTTTATGAAATATAACATACCGATTTTTATTAAAATATTAGTCATAACAATACTTTTTGTAACCTGCATGGCTATTCTTAGTCTTTTGGCTACTGAGGGAATTTACATTGTTTTTGGCGGATTTGGCTTGTTAATTTTGTTTTTATTACTCTTGTTTAGATGTATCGATAATCACGATAAAGAAAGAACATAATTTATTCGAATTATAATAGTAAGTTATCGCTTTTATGGTGATTATTATTAATGTAAGTAAAAATGAGTAAATGACGTAGTTTAAATTATAGTACAGCCAAGCTGTAACATTCCAAATCCCTCAAACTTGTTTCATTTTACGTGAGTTGCGCGTTTAACTATCACAGTTACAGTCTTGTTTAAGAACTTAAATGAGGCAGTAATATGAAATTAGGTTATATCCGCGTATCAACCATTGAACAAAATACAGCTCGCCAATTAGATGGGCTTGAACTTGATAAAGTATTTGAAGACAAATGCTCAGGTTCGAACTCAGATCGTCCGGCGCTAAATCTATTAAAAGACTATGCAAGGGAGCAAGATATCGTGTTGGTTCACGATATTAGTCGACTTGCTCGAAATATTGCAGATCTTATCGAATTGATTAAGTTTTTTAATGATAAGTTCGTGACTATCCATTTTTCAAAAGAAAACCTGATTTTTAGTCATGATTCATCAAATCCGATAAACAACTTAATGTTAACTTTACTTGGGGCGGTTTATCAATTTGAAAGAGAAATGCTTTTAGAAAGGCAAAAAGAGGGCATAGCAAAAGCAAAGCTGGCGGGTAAATACAAAGGTAAGCCGAATACGATTGATCGGCAGAGTGTTTGGGATTTATTAGAGCAAGGGCTGTCAATCCGTAAAGTTGCTAACGAGTTAGGTATTAGTCCAGTGAGCGTCCAAAAAATAAAATTTGAAAAATAAATACTTTACAAATTTATAAAATTTAAGATATCTTAGTTGCTCAAACCAAATACACTTTATCACTTAGATCCTTATTTACTTTTTATTATTAAAAAGTTCAAATAACCTAAACCTCCAACTTAGTTGAATTGATACTGTGTATTTAAATCCGAGATATCGGAAACAAGAAAGTTTTAGCTTAGCTAAAAAACCAAGAGTAAGTCTCTATCTTAAGTAGTTAGTAGCTACTTATAACTTATTAGTAAACTAATTTTTAAGTTCTTCTTAAAAGTTACGTTACTAAGCAAAATTTAACGGTTTTAATTTTAATTTCAACAACTGAATTTTGTACCTTCGAAATATAAATATTGTGTTTATCCATTTATCTAATAATTCGGATAATAAGCATATTTAATCCAAATTTAACTATTTTCATAGTTACATCAAAAGTTTTTTTTGCTTTTGTTTTTTTTAATCTTTGAATAGAGACGGGGTTCTTTTTTCTCCTAAACTCCTTTCCCTTACTAGGGTTCCGTCTTCTCCTTCTATTAAAAAATTCAAAAAAAGCGATTTAATTATCAGCTATTAGCCGCTTAGAAAGAATAGTCATGCTTTTGCAAACACTTAAAACTTAAAAGCTTAAATATTTCTAGGAGGCGAGCCGATCTCGCTTAACATTAAACAATTCTCGGCATTGAAATATTACTCATATACATAAAATAAAATTCTTATTATTTAGAAGGAGGCATTATGAAAAAAAGAAATTATGGTTTTGGTAGAAGTCTTGAATACGCGGCTAAGAGAGCTTTACAAGATTACATTGGAGAACGATATGGAACGATTGCAAGCCATATCAATCGATTTAGATTGTTTGGAGTGTTTTGTAAAATAAATAATACAACGAATGCGGTTTACATAACTATTGAATTACTTGAATCATATTCAACACAACTGCAAAACAAGGTTTTATTGGGGGAGATCAGTGTCGCTTATGCACACAATTTGGTCAGTAGTATTAATGTTGTGATGAAAGCATTTAGACGTGATAAAAGTATTTGGTTGAGCCCTAAAACTCTATTTGGACCCAGGTGTCACATCAGACAAGTTGCTCCAAACTTATCTCTTGTGGCTTTGAAGAATGCTTGTAAAAAAATTCGAGAAATAGCAGGGCCAGAAATAGCTTTGATTGTCTTATTGTCGAGGTTAATTGGATTGAGATTAAAAGAATCAATTTTACTAGATGCCAAAAAAGCATTGAAACAAGCACTTACCACAGGCTTTGTCGATGTTAGAAGGGGCACTAAGGGGGGGCGAGGTAGGAAGGTTGAGCGGTTAGTTAAAGTTAATAAACGTATTATTTGGGCTTTAAAAATGGCTGTTGAAGTACAAAGAGATAGAAATACGTTTATACCTAGCAATGAGAAATTAATAACATTTTATAGAAGAATTCATAGGTGCGCTTTACCGATTCTGAAACAGTTTGATATTAGAAATATTCAAGAGCAACGTTCTTCGTATGCATGTGTTCGGTACAACAGTATTTTAGGGTGGCAAGCTCCTGTTATTAGAGGAATCAAAGAAATTAAAACAGAAGAAGTTAGAGAAGCTCGTAGACAAATAAGTTATGAGTTAGGTCATACAAGAGAGTATGTTCTAGATAGCTATTGTGGGAGTTAAGGGTGATGGAGAAATTTACTAAATCAGAGATGAAAATGATTAATTTTTTAGGTAAAAGGCTTACAGGCTCAAGTGAATCAATAAAGTCACATAAAAAAAGGGCGCTAAAAATAGCAAGAACTATAAATTACCAATATGGTGTGAATGTTTATCAATATCAATTAAAGCATCTGAAGTGGTTTCTTGATGTTGCGAATCAACACCTAAAAAGAAATTCACAATATAACTATTGGCTGACCATTAAAGAAATAGCAGTAATTATAGGGAAGTCGGAGGATTGGTTACCAAGGATGCAGGGGCCGTGGGTGAGACCATAAATTTATATTATTTTTCGATAAATTCTCAAGTACTATAATTAATAGATAATTTAAAAATATTTGAGGGTTATTAAGATAACCTCGTATAGACTAACTCTCACATCTTACTGCTCTTCAAGCTTTCTTCTACAAAATATTAACCATTTCATTCTTACTAAAATATAATGCCAAGGCAGTAAGTATTTTGCTTGTTAATCTCCTAATTTTGTTTGTTAATTTCCTAAATGAGGAGTTCATTGTTTTGAATCGTCAGAGATGAAAAATCTGATATTAGTACTATAATGATCATCACTTTACTTGAAAAGTTATTGTTATGTTGTTGGTTATCAATTAGCTGTAAAGGGGCTTTATGAAAGTATTAAAATATGGCGTGATGATTTTAGCAAGCTACTGCGCCTCTAGTCACAGCGAGTCCAATGATAGAAAATCGATTTTTGATTTGACTCTGAAAGAGCTATTGGAAATACAGGTGATTACTGCCGCTTCGGGGTTTGAGCAGAGTG
>Ga0209395_1006027_pt1 | contig 13330 bp, 10 predicted proteins | sample GOMGulsemesocosm_3_FD_184635 | JGI IMG/M metagenome (GOLD analysis project Ga0209395, IMG submission 184635) | Methane-oxidizing microbial communities from mesocosms in the Gulf of Mexico - GOM9D Gulf of Mexico (SPAdes) (version 2) | ecosystem: Environmental > Aquatic > Marine > Cold seeps... | reverse complement strand
TAACATCTATTAACAGTTGAATCAACAACTTATACAGTTTATCCAAACTTCTTTTTAGTGGCATATTCCTTGCGAATTTGTGATTGTGTTTAATTTAAAAATTAATATTATGATCGCAAAAAAGAAAACAAAAAAAGCTGACTTAGAAGGGAAAAGATTTGCCTTCTTTCAGATAGGATTAGTAATTGCCGGAGCATTAACATTGGCAGCATTTGAATATTCAGGTGTTAGATTTGATGAACTCGCCAAAACAGAACATACAGCAGATGCGTATGAAAAACTAATGGCTGAACAACCAAAAGAGTTTATAGTTGAGACTCAACAGAAAGTTAAATTAAAAGTTGTACTTCCTGTTATTGATGAAGTAAAAGCCGTTGACAAATTAAAAGAGGAAAAATCAACTAAAGTGAGTGAAGAGTTAATCAAAGAGCTTGAAATTGACGGAACTGGTGGTGAAGACGGAGACTTAGATGGTGAAATTATTCAAAACGGAAACGATTTTACTATAGTTGATATTCCAAGCGTTATGCCAGAATTCCCTGGTGGAATAGCTGCAATGAACAGATGGATTGCAGATAACATAGATTTACCATATTATGCTGAAAAGTTAAGTGGAACAATATATGTTGAGTTTGTTGTAGACAAACAGGGTGATATTACACGGGTAAAACTGAGTAACAATATGCACCAAGATTACGACAATGCTTGTTTAGCAGTCGTGTCAAAAATGCCAAAATGGACTCCAGGCGAACAAGCTGGAAAAAACGTAAACGTTAGATATCATTTACCAATAAAATTTGTTAATCATTAACAAATAGAGCACAAACCAATTAAACACATTAAATCACTTACAACTGGTAAGTGATTTTTTGTTGTTCTAAATTACATATTTTGATACGATTCAGATGATCTTTTACCGTTTTCATCATATACTGCAGGGCAATCTCGTTTCACAAATAACCAAGCGAATTTTACTGAGAAAATAACAGGTTGATATTTACTAGAAAACCATCTATGGCTTGGATTAAAATTACGCCAATTCCATGCCGTTAAAATCGGTGTTTTCAAAGTTGGTATAATAAAAAAACCATCTCTAGGCTTAATCCCCCAACCAATCGAATAATGTAATTGTGTCAAAAACTTTTGCTGATAATCTTCAGTTCCTAAATTAGTATACGCATTCTCTTTTCCACCATACACAGTATAATCGACATTTAAACCAATAGACTGATCAATAAAATTCCATTTACTCAGTTGCCAAACATTGTGAATATCAATTCTAGCGAAAGCAGCTCCAAAATTAAATGAAGACACCGTATCCGGCATATTTTCCATGACTAATTTTTCACGCCCCCCGAAATGCTTAATACCTAGACTATAATCAAAGTAGTGAAATACTTTTTTACGTCTTTTAAACACATGTTCCAAACCTATTTCTAGATAATACCCAGGCGTTCCTAACGGTTTAAGATCATAGTTTTGATCATCATCTTCCTCAGTGTAGCCAACCATATAGGTTATACCAGGTGAAAAATGCCATCCAAATGGTTGAAAGTGACTGCGGCTATGACTATATATTGCCTGACCTCTATCACCTGCAGTAGAAAATGGACTCCTATCCTTTCTTGCTTTGTTTCGCTTACCAATACCGCCTTGTGCAATAGCACTAAATGAAATTAAAACAACTGATAAACTAATTACTAATTTTTGAACCATAACTATAAAGTTTTAACGTTGCCAGTGGTCTTGATATTTTGAATCCATAAACTTTTTTCGCTTACGTACTTCTTTGGGCTTACCATAAGCTGCACTTATTCTCCAAATAACCAACCCTGCAAATAGCACAAAAAAAGCTTGCGCCATCAATCGTGTCATAGAAGGTAAATCACTTGCTTTTCCATTAAGGAATTCAGAAATTAACTCTGGAGAATAACTTTCTATCATCTTTATTTATTAGCTAAAATTCCTTCTTTTAGTATTTCACCAAACTTAAAACTATCCACATAACTATTATATAACGGAATAGTTGCTAAACGTATCACATTTGGTTCACGCCAATCTGCGATCACCCCTTTTTTTGTCATAAAATCAAATAATGATTTACCCATTCCATGTGCCAATATAGACAGTTGAGCTCCTCTTTTAGATTTATCTTTTGGTGTAATAATTTCTAACGTACAAATATCTTTGCATTCCTCAGACACTTGATTAATAATAAATTCAGTGTAGGCAGTTAAATCATCACGCTTTTCACATAATGCTTCCATCCCTACTTCATCAAAAATATCTAAAGCCGCTAAATGCGCTGCCATTCCAAGAATTGGCGCATTACTTAATTGCCAACCTTCAGCACCTTTCATTGGAATAAATCCTGGTTCCATTAAAAAACGAGTTTCTTTATCGTAACCCCACCACCCAGCAAAACGTGGTAATTCAGGATTAAATTCATGACGTTCATGTACAAACATACCAGATACTCCACCTGGACTTGAATTTAAATATTTATATGAACACCAAGCTGCAAAATCAACTCCCCATTCATGTAATTTTAAATTAATATTTCCAGCTGCATGGGCTAAATCAAATCCTACAGTTGCTCCAACTTCATGTCCCGCTTTTGTGATAGCTTCCATATCAAATAATTGACCTGTGTAATAATTTACACCACCAATCATGACTAACGCAAGTTCATCACCACAATCTGCAATCGCTTTTAATACATCTTCATCTCTAACCGTGTGTTCACCTTCTCTTGGTGCAATTTCAATTAAAGCTTCATCTGTAGTGTAGCCATGAAATTTCACTTGGCTTTCTAAGGCATATTGATCAGAAGGAAATGCTTTTGATTCACAAATGATTTTGTATCTAGATTTTGTAGGACGATAAAACGAAACCATTAATAAATGAAGGTTTGTCGTTAACGAATGCGTTACAACAACCTCTGTTGATAAAGCACCAACCACATTGGCAATTTTATCAGTTAAATACTCATGATATTTAAACCATGGCTTTTCAGCTAAAAAATGACCTTCCACTCCCCAATCTTTCCACGCATCCAATTCTTTTACAATATATTCTTTTGTTGATTTTGGTTGCAATCCTAAAGAATTTCCAGTAAAGTAAATGGTTTCAATCCCGTCAATTACCGGAATATAAAATTTTTCTCTATAAGATTTTAATGGATCATTTGCATCTTTTTGTTGTGCAAATTCAAGTGAGTTCGTGTAGTTTGACATTTTTTTATTTTGATATTTTCAAAGATAGTACTTTTTTTAAGATGCAAAAATTCTGACTAGATAAAGACAGTTTATAAATTATCATTCAAAGTTTATTATGCTGTACTTATTCAGCAGAAAAGTCTTCAAAATCATATTCCTGAATAGTCATATAAAAATTTAATTTATCTACAGCAAATTCCTGAGTATTAACAGGAAGGTCAACCTCTTTCGTTTCATTTGTTGGGTAAATCCTTGTCAATTTATTTCCTATATAAACATCTATTGGCATTTTAAAATTTGAATTTACATTGACCCATTTATAATAAAGTACAATCGTTTTTTTTTCTTGATTATAAACTAATGAATAATTAAACTTTGGCGGTTTACGATTCATTAAGAATTGAGTAAAGAACCAATTGTAATTTTGTCCTGTTTTAAGATTAACAAGTTTTAGAAAATCATTTGAAGTTACAATTTTACGACTATTTTCAATATGAAAGGTTTTCAAAATGTCAAAGAATACCTTATCATTATTAATTGTACTCCTGAGCGAGTGCAAAGTTAAAGCGCCTTTCATATAGGGATCACTATCTTTATAAGTCCAGTATTTTACATCTCTTGGACCAACCATTGGTTTCTTATTTTTGATATATAAACTATATGTATATAAATAATTTAAGTATGCTTTATACCCACTAATCTCTTCAACATATAATGCTTCTGAATAAGTGGCAAACCCTTCATGTAACCATATATCGGCAAAATCGCCAACAGATACCGAATTCCCCCACCATTCATGTGCCGATTCATGTAGGATTATGTAATCAAACCCCCTATAATTATTTTTATATTTATCGCCATAAGCAATAGCAGATTGATGTTCCATTCCTGCAAATGGAGATTCTACCAATTTATATCCATCATCAAACCATTGATAATCTCCGAATGTTTCTTCATAAAAATGCAACATATCATTTGTTTGTCTGAAATGTGATTTGGCTGTCTTTACATTTTGTGGTAAAACATAATATGTTAACTGATGTGTAATACCATCTTTCTCGTATGGGATTTGAAATGTTCTATAATTACCAATATAAAATGTAATATTATAATGATTGATTGGGTTTGATACTTTCCATGTGAACGTTTCTTTACTCTCCCCTCTTAGCTTTCGGGACTCCAATTGTCCATTACTAACACAAAATAGTCCTTGTGGTACGGTAAAACTCATACTTGCAGAATCTGATTCGTCTGACAAATGGTCTTTTAATGGCCACCATAGACTGGCACCATCTAATTCACAAGCTACCCCTATCCATGGTTTTTTTGAATTATCTTTTTTCCAAACGAAACCGCCATCCCAAGGCGCTTTTTTTGCCTTTTGAGGTTGCCCATTATAATAAACAGTAACTTTTACGTTTTCCTTTGCTTTAATTTCACGATCAAATGTAACGAAAAACGCATCATATTTCCTACTATAATTTAGAGAATGGCCTTCAAATTCAACTTTTGAAATTATCATATTTTCATATAAATCCAACTGGATTAATGACAAATTTCGTTGAGCTGTGAAGTGTATATCTACCTTTCCATCAATTGATTTATTATCCACATCAAATTCAATATCTAGATTGTAATAATTAACATCAAAACAAGATCTGTTTTCATTCAAAAACCCTTTTAGTGAATCACGTTCTGTAAACACAGGGTATTTACCCGCTTTCTTAGGAGCCGATCTTTTCGTATTAATCCCAAAAATGGAACAAGAGGAAACAAGTACGACACTAAAAACTAATAGTACATAATTTTTCATTTTAAGACGTAATGTTTTCATAGGTGTTTAATAATTACTACTTGTTTGATTCAATAAACTTGATATTACGCTCCAATCCTGCTAATTTGGTTCGCTTGATTGGTGATTTTTTGAATAACTCTCGAAACACTTCATCTGTTAATTCCGTCCACTCTGTATCCTTAAGGTTTGGATGAGGATTAAATTCAGGCGTAGTGTGGGGTTTAGAAAATTTATTCCAAGGACAAACATCTTGACAAATATCACAACCAAACATCCAACCTTCCATTTGATTAGAAAATTCCTTTGGTATTATTTCATCCTTTAACTCAATAGTTAAATACGAAATACATTTAGACCCATCAATAATATTAGCCTCTGTTATAGCGTCAGTTGGACAAGCATCAATACACTTAGTGCAACTACCGCAATGATTTAAAGTCGGGTTATCATATTCTAACTCTACATCTAAAACTATTTCCCCTACAAAAAAGAAAGACCCTCTCTTTTTTGAAATCAGCATCCCATTTTTGCCCTGCCATCCTAATCCAGACTTTTCAGCCCATGCTTTATCCATAATAGGAGCAGAATCAGTAAAAACTCTCGCATTAATATCACCTAATTCAGCCACTAAAAATTTTAGTAAGTCCTTTAATTTATACTTTAAAGCAAAATGATAATCAGTCCCGTAAGCGTATTTTGAAATTTTATACGTTTTATCTTTAAATAAATCTTCTTCTGGATAATAATTTAAAAGAACAGAAATAACCGATTTAGCTCCATCAACTAATAAACTCGGATTTAAGCGCATGTCAAAATGGTTTTCCATATAAGACATGTTTCCATTCATCCCCTGTTTTAACCAAGACTCAAGATAAGTAGCTTCCTTTTCTAAAAACTCAACTTTTGAAATACCACAGGTCATAAAACCTAGTTCTATGGCTTTATCCTTAATAGCTTGTGATATTTTTTGTTGTTTAGTCAATGTATTTGATAACTATTTTTTTATTAAGTGAATCAATCGAATACCATACCAGCACCTAAACCAATCCCTATTGTGTTATCGGTTAGATTAGAAAATGATTTCTTAAATGAATACACTCCAAATGAGGTATTTAATTTTAAATTAATTCTAAATTTAGATGCTTTATAGATCATATAACCATATGCTAAATTTAAATTTACCAAATTTGAACCTATAGAAATATGACCGACTTTATCTTTAGAAAGGAGACTCTCTAAATTTCCGTATTCTAAATACTTAATAGAAGAATAATAGCCAAATAAAAAAGAAACACCATATTGAACAAATGATTTCTTCCCTGTTTCAAATTTAATTGAAATTGGGATTTCTAAGTACCTATTTTTTTGGATTACTACCGATTTAGATAGACTAAATTCGTTATCGAGATATTCAATTTTATGTTTGATATTACTTATTCCAACACCAGCATTCAAATGATATCTATCTTTTAATGCCTTTTCAATAAAAAGAAACGTATTCAACGTAATTGCGCCCGATTTAAGCGTTGCACTTATATCATCAAAATCCCAAACAGTAAATTCGAAATCATCCACTAACAAACCATTTGTATAATTTGGTGACAAAGAAAATCCATAATTAACCTTTGAAGATTGTGCCAAACCCACATTACAGATTAGTAAAAAAACGAATACTACTTGTTTCATAATATCTAATTAATCACCGAAAAGGCCTTGTTGAAAATTACCTAAGTTTTTACCTAAATGACGATATGCCGCTTCAGTTACTTTTCGACCTCTAGGTGTGCGCATTATATACCCTTCTTGAATTAAGAATGGTTCATAAACCTCTTCAATAGTACCAGCATTTTCACCAACAGCTGTGGCAATAGTTGTTAAACCAACAGGTCCTCCATTAAATTTTTCAATAATTACGTCCAAAATCTTAATATCCATTTGATCTAAACCTTTCTTATCTACATTTAAAGCTTCTAAGCCGTATTTAGAAATATCCATATCAATTGTACCATTTCCCTTTATTTGAGCAAAATCTCTAACTCTACGTAACAAAGAATTGGCAATTCTAGGTGTGCCCCTACTTCTACCCGCTATTTCGTTTGCCGCATCTTTAACGATAGGAACTTTCAATATGTCAGCAGCACGTTCAACAATATTGGACAACGTTTTTACATTATAATATTCAAGTCTACTGTTAATTCCAAACCTTGCTCTTAATGGAGCAGTTAATAAACCAGATCGTGTAGTTGCACCAACCAAAGTAAACGGATTAAGTGAAATTTGAACGGTTCTAGCAGAAGGTCCAGAATCAATCATTATATCAATCATAAAATCCTCCATTGCCGAATATAAATATTCTTCAATAACCGGGCTTAATCTATGAATTTCATCAATAAAAAGAACATCACCCTCCTCAAGATTCGTCAATAATCCAGCTAAATCACCTGGTTTATCCAATACAGGACCTGTAGTAATTTTAATACCTACACCTAGCTCATTCGCAATAATATTAGCCAATGTTGTTTTACCAAGACCAGGAGGTCCATGTAATAAAACGTGATCCAACGCTTCATCCCTTAACTTTGCAGCCTCAACAAAAACCGATAAGTTTTCAAGCACTTTCTTTTGACCAGCAAAATCAGTAAATGATTTGGGCCTTAAAGCTTTGTCTAAGTCGTTATCGTTTGACGATTGCTCGTCTTCTCTATAATCAAATGATTCCAATGATTCTTTTTTTTAAATCTAATTAACTTGTTATACAAAATTATTTTCTCTTCATTTAGGAATCAAAACTACCGTAATCATTCAAACTTAACCGTTAAGAAAATAATTTTTATAAAGGTAAGTAATTATTTTGGTATGGCTGTGAAAACGGTTCAATTCATCAGTATCACAATTACTCACCTTCTACAAATTAAAGTAAGCTCAACTATATATTATTTTTGACGATTATACTCACATAAAAGCATACATTTGTCGAATGGAATTCAGATCGATTATATTTTGTACGATTCTTGCATTTAGCTTCTTTTCATTTTCACAAAATGATAGTCCTTTTAATAAAACACCCGAAAACTATTTTAATGAAGGTAAACCAGATAGCGCGTTCTATTCAGTAAGACATAGACTTGAACTAGAATCTGATATTAATGAGCGAATCAGACTTTTAGAATTGGCTGGTGTCATGTATGCAGAAACGAGTATCTATGACAAATCAATAGAAAGTTTTTTTACCGCTTTACAACTAGTTCATGAAGATAGTTTAATAAAATTACATAGTTTATATTTTAATATTGGAACTACTTACTTGGAAGCTGAAAATTATCTAAAAGCAATTGAATATTTAGAAAAGAGTACACTATTTTATGAACAGACAACAACAAGAAATTTTCAGTTGTTATTAGCAAGTTACATTAATTTATCCGCGTCCTATATTAAAACAAATAAAAGTAAGGCTGCATTTCATGAATTAGATAAAGCATTAATTTTAACAATGCCTGATAAATACGCCTTTTACAGAGGAGATGTATTGATTAATATTGGAGATGCTCATCTAGAGTCAGGTCATTTAGAATTAGCAGCGGATTATTTAAACAAATCTTTGGTAGCTTTTGAAAACTCTAATAACCACAGGGGGTTATTACATACAAAGGTCAGTCTTGCCGAAATGTTCTGGAAAACTAAGAAATTGGACACCGCTTTACAGTTACTTAATGAAACTGAACATAAACTCAAGGAATCAACTGACCTTAACTATCTAAAAGAAAATTATATACTTAAAAGTAAAATTTATGAATCACAAAACAATATTGAGCAAGCCTACAAATACCACCTATTAAACTCAAAAATTAAAGATAGTATTCAGGGGAATCAAACGTTGTCTAAAATGTTGGATTTAAATACTGAATTCTTACTCTTAAACTTAAAAAAAGATACTCAAAAAAATATAGATTTAATTACAAAAGAAAAAGAAATTGAACATTATCATTTTATTCTCATCTGTTTTATTTTTGCAATAATTCTATTGTTTTTAGCTATTCTGGTATTCGCCTATTTTTACAAGAATAAAAACAATCAAATTAAATTCAAAGATTCTGAAAATGATAAAAACATTCTAAAAAATGAATTGAAATTTAAACAAAAAGAACTCATGAGCTTTGCTTTTAATATCATTCAAAAAGAGAGTCTATTACTTCAATTAAAAAAAGAATTAATAGATATTAAAAAAAACAGTACTGACAAAAACGTAGAGAAAATTAAAAACTTAATAATCAAATTAACCCAATCTCTAAAAATAAATAAAGAATTAGAAGAATTTAATAAAAACGTAAATGACATTAGTTTCGATTATTTTGAAAAACTCAATCTTATTCATAACGATTTAACAGAGAACGAAAAGCGATTAACTGTTTTATTACAATTAGGCTTTAGTTCAAAAGAAATAGCAGTTTTAAACGAAATATCTGAAGGAGCAGTGACTATGGCTCGTTATAGATTAAGAAAAAAAATGAATTTAGATAAGGGAGTTAATCTTACTGATTACTTAAACAAACTATTTTAGCGTCATTTTTAATTGTATAGTTAAAACTAAACTCCAAATCCTTTATTTACTGGTCCTTAAGAAGGAGGTTGTATAGTTAATTAGAACATTAATGATGTAATTATCAGATTTTGTATAGTTCAAATAATCAAAATAAACACAAACAGATTTAAACTCGTCATACTTTTGATCAAAATCAAAGTCATGATAAGAAATCTAAAGTACCTTCTATTCACACTGTGCTCACAATTAAGTACAGTACATTCTCAAACTTACTTAATAAGTACAATGCCAGCGACAGTAAACACGTGTAGTGGCACTTTTTATGATTCAGGAGGAGCAGGCGGAAATTATTCAGCGAATGAAGCATACACAAAAACTTTTTGCTCGGATAATGGTGAAAACTTACAATTTGACTTTACAGCCTTTGACGTCCAATCTACTTGGGATAGACTAAGAATTTATGATGGGCCAAACACTAGTAGTACTCTTATTGGTACATATACTACAACAGTTCCAACAACAATTATATCATCTGGAACGTGTTTAACTTTTAAATTTAGCTCAGATTGTTGTGTTGATAAATTAGGCTGGTCAGCGACAATTTCATGTTTTGACCCAGGTACTTGTGGTACAAATCCTGCAGCAAATGATGCGTGTTTATCAGCAACAGTTTTAAATAATTTGGATGGTATTTGTGGCACATCAGGAGGCTATACATTAGACGCTATGAGCGGTGACTTACAAGCTAACTTTTGTACTGGAGTAAATTGGATTTCTAATAATTCATGGCTTACATTTCAAGCATCTTCTAACATAGTAGAACTATATATAATGCCAAGTAATTGTACTGGAAACGGAATAGAAGTAGGAATATTTGAAACAACAGATTGTATCAATTTTACGGAAATAGAATGTTGGGATCCATTCTATAATGATGCCCCTGGTTATTTAGAAATAACAGGATTAACAATTGGTAACGATTATTACATCATGATAGATCCACAGACAGGTGTATGTGATTACTTAATAAATGGCTTAACAGGAATTACAATTTTACCAATAACCCTATCCAAACTAAATTCATCTTGTCATACTAACAATACAACACTTAGCTGGACTACACAGTCTGAAATTAACAATGATTATTATACAATCGAAAGAAGTAATAACGGAATAGATTTCGAATCAATAGGGAGAGTTAACGGAGCAGGTACCAGTACAAATCAAACTGACTACCAGTTTACAGATTACGTGAGCTCAAATACGTTAGTATACTATAGACTTGGACAAACAGATTTTGATGGAACATATACATATTCACAAACTATTTCATCTGACTGCAAAAATGAAAACACACTTAATACCTCAATTTTTCCAAATCCGGCCAATAGAAAACTTAACTTAAATTATAACAATCGATTAAATGAATTTGGCGATATGACCATAACAATTGTCACGATTACAGGGGAAACTGTACATAAAACAGACTATGACATTGAATCTATAAGTATTGAAACCATTGATGTTAGCAATTTAAGTAAAGGCATCTACATTGTAAATTTTGGCTCTAAACAAATTCAAGAAAGTCATAAATTAGTTATTGAATAATAAAATTTAAAAGGTCAACAGAATAATACTATTACATAACTTAATTATTTAATGATATTACTGACTCAATTAATTCTAAATAGCCATTCCACAATATACTAACTAATTGGAATTTCATTATCAATTAAGTTGATTTCTAACACAAATCGTTCTAAGCACTCGACACATTCATATAAGAAAGAAATAAGGTTGACTTTAACACAAGGTTATTTAAACCTTAATGACCAATGAATTAGGCATCATTTTCCAAATGACAATTAATATGAATTAATAATAACCATTGAATTCAAAAAAAAATTTACAACCAATTAGACTAAGAGAAGAAAGGCAAATGAAATTAACATTACCATCCTTTAGACACAAGTACCACCAAACTAATGGAGACACTTAAATATACAAAAAAACCCATTTCGAATATTCGAAATGGGTTTTTAATAATTTTTAAAAAATCTTAATGCTCTTCTTCACCATCTTTAAGTGGTACGTTTTGCATAATGAAATCTTCATCAGCACCAGGCTTAGAATAATCATAAGGCCATCTGTGAACAGTTGGTAAATCACCAGGCCAGTTTCCGTGAATATGTTCTACTGGAGTAGTCCATTCTAATGTATTAGATTTCCATGGATTTTGAACTGATTTTTGTCCGTTCTTAATACTGTAAAAGAAGTTATATAAGAAAATGATTTGTCCTATTGCACCAACAATTGCAAAAATAGAAATGATAACATTTAAATCCATAATCATTTCAAATTGTTCACCATCAAATGACTCATAAACACTGTAATCATAGTATCTACGCGGCGCACCTCCAATACCAACAAAGTGCATTGGTAAGAATACTCCATAAGCAGAAACTAATGTAATCCAGAAGTGAATAAATCCTAATTTAGTATTCATCATTCTACCATACATTTTAGGGAACCAATGATACACTCCAGCAAACATTCCTAAAATAGCTGACATTCCCATTACAACGTGGAAGTGAGCTACAACAAACATAGTATCGTGAACTTGGATATCTAAAGCAGAATCTGCTAAAATAATACCAGTAATACCACCTGTAATAAATGATGATACCAAACCAATAGAGAATAACATAGCTGGCGTAAATCTTAAATTACCTTTCCATAAAGTAGTTATGTAATTAAATACTTTTACAGCTGAAGGAATTGCAATTAATAATGTAGTAAATACAAATACACCACCTAAAAATGGATTCATTCCTGTAATAAACATATGATGTCCCCAAACGATAAACGATAAGAACGCAATTGCTAAAATAGAACCAATCATAGCTCTATATCCAAAAATTGGTTTTCTAGCATTTGTAGAAACAATCTCAGAAGTTAAACCTAATGCAGGTAACAAAATAATATAAACCTCAGGGTGACCTAAGAACCAAAATAAATGTTCGAATAAAATTGGAGAACCACCAGATTGCTCCATCATCTCACCACCAACAATAACATCAGAGATAAAGAATGAAGTACCTAACAATCTATCCATTAACATTAAAACAACAGCAGATACTAAAACTGGGAAAGATAATACACCAATAATTGCAGTTACAAAGAAAGCCCAAATTGTTAATGGCATTCTTGTCATTTTCATTCCTTTCGTTCTTAAATTTAAAACAGTAACTATATAGTTAAGAGATCCTATTAAAGAAGAGGCAACGAAAATAGTCATAGACAATAACCACATTGTCATACCCATTCCTGAACCAGAAATACCTTCTTCAAAAACAGATAATGGAGGATAAATCGTCCAACCTGCATTTGCTGGTCCTGTTTCTAAAAATAAACTATATATCATTAATACAGATGATAACAAGAACATCCAATATGATAACATATTTAAGAAACCAGAAGCCATATCCCTAGCACCAATTTGCATTGGAATTAAAAGATTACTAAACGTCCCTGATAAACCACCCGTTAATACAAAGAAAACCATAATTGTTCCGTGAATAGTCACTAAACCAAGGTACATTCCTCTGTGCATAATTCCTTCTGGTGCCCAAGTATCTCCTAAAAACATATTTAAGAAAGAATTTGATTCACCTGGCCATCCTAATTGTACTCTAAACAAAACTGATAAGAATACACCAACGATAGCCATAAAAATAGCTGTAATTAAGAATTGTTTTCCGATCATTTTATGATCTT
>Ga0209395_1006025_pt1 | contig 13333 bp, 9 predicted proteins | sample GOMGulsemesocosm_3_FD_184635 | JGI IMG/M metagenome (GOLD analysis project Ga0209395, IMG submission 184635) | Methane-oxidizing microbial communities from mesocosms in the Gulf of Mexico - GOM9D Gulf of Mexico (SPAdes) (version 2) | ecosystem: Environmental > Aquatic > Marine > Cold seeps... | reverse complement strand
GTTCAGATGATTGAAGCAGGTCTTGAGCCAATTATTATCGATAACTTAGATAACAGTAAATTGGCTGTGCTGGATCGTATTGAAGCATTAACCAATGTACGTCCGGTTTTTTATCAAGGCGATGTACGTGATGAAGCCTGTCTGGAACGCATTTTTAACGAACACGCTATTTCATCTGTTATACACTTCGCGGGCTTAAAAGCAGTCGGTGAGTCAGTGCAAAAACCACTGGAATATTATGATAACAATGTAAATGGTTCATTAGTGCTAGCGCGTGCAATGCGCAAAGCTAATGTAAAAAGCATCGTATTTAGTTCTTCGGCGACGGTTTATGGCGATCCAGAAATTGTACCTATTACCGAAGATTCTCCAACAGGTGCCACGACCAATCCTTATGGTCGCAGTAAATACATGGTTGAAGAATGTTTCTCCGATCTGTTTGATGCGGAAAATGACTGGAGCATTACCTTACTGCGTTACTTCAATCCGGTTGGTGCGCATCCGTCAGGCACCATGGGTGAAGATCCGCAAGGTATTCCAAATAACTTAATGCCATTTATTGCGCAAGTTGCTGTTGGTCGTCGTGAGTCACTGTCGGTATTTGGTGATGATTATCCAACCCCTGATGGTACCGGTGTTCGGGATTACATCCATGTGATGGATTTAGCTGATGGTCACATTGCCGCATTAACAGCGGTAGGTCAAAAATCAGGCCTGCATATTTATAATCTTGGCACGGGCAAAGGCTCAAGTGTATTAGAAATGGTGAATGCGTTTGCCCAAGCATCTGGCCAACCTATCCCTTACCAATTATGTCCACGCCGCGCTGGTGATATTGCTGAGTGCTGGGCAAATACCGAAAAAGCAGAAAGAGAACTTGGTTGGAAAGCCAGCCGTAATGTAATGGAAATGAGTGCTGATACATGGCGCTGGCAATCAACGAATCCACAAGGGTATTAATCTTATGTCTACGCCTGAATTGAATAAAGAGTTGAACCAAGAGTTTAATCCTATTGACCATCCGCATCGCCGTTATAATCCATTAACGGGACAGTGGATCTTAGTATCACCACACCGAGCAAAGCGCCCGTGGAGTGGTCAAGATGAAGAACCTGATACGACAGTGTTATCGACGTATGAAAAAGAATGTTTTTTATGTCCAACCAATACCCGTATTTCCGGTGATGAAAACCCAAATTATGATGGCACATATGTGTTTAGTAATGACTTTGCCGCGCTGATGCCTGATTCACCAGAAGCGCCAAAATCAACTAACCCATTGTTTAAGACCGAGGGTGTGCGTGGATTAAGTCGCGTTATCTGTTTTTCGCCGGACCACAGTAAAACATTACCAGAGTTACCTGTTGAAAAAATTCGCGGTGTGATTGATACCTGGGATGAACAAATTGAAGAATTAGGCAAAGATTACCTTTGGGTACAAGCGTTTGAGAATAAAGGCGCAGCGATGGGTTGTTCGCAACCGCATCCACACGGGCAAGTATGGGCGAATAGCTTTTTACCTAATGAAATCGAACGTAAAGAAAAACTGCTTAAAGCCTATCAACAAGAGCAGGGCTCTAACTTATTAGTTGATTACGTTGAATCAGAATTAAAAGACGGTGAACGTACAGTCGTAGAAACTGAACATTGGCTGGCGGTTGTGCCGTACTGGGCTGCGTGGCCGTTTGAAACCATGTTACTGCCGAAAACACACATTCGTCGTATGAGTGAATTAACTGATGAACTGCGTGATGACTTAGCGCTAGCGATTAAGAAACTCACTTGTCGTTATGACAATCTCTTTAACTGTTCATTCCCTTATTCAATGGGCTGGCATTACGCCCCATTTTTTGAGGAAGGCACGGATATCGAGCATTGGCAATTACATGCACTGTTCTATCCGCCATTGCTGCGTTCTGCCTCGGTACGTAAGTTTATGGTGGGTTATGAAATGTTAGCTGAAAGCCAGCGTGATTTAACGGCTGAGCAAGCCGCGCAAAAACTGCGTGATGTGAGTGACGTACATTATAAAGAACAGTGATGATGACAAACCGCCGTCATAATAAAAAGAAGATAGCAATTAGACTCGGTAAGCGCAGTGTGATGACTCTGCGCTCGACTAGAGACTCAGACCCCTACAAAATGTGGAAGGCACCGATGACAGATTTAATTCAAAACGTAAAAAATGCATTCAACTCAGTACTTAACTATGCACCTACTCATATCGTGCAGGCGCCAGGTCGTGTGAACTTAATTGGTGAACATACCGATTATAACGATGGTTTTGTATTACCTTGTGCAATCAACTACCAAACCGTGGTAGCTGCAGCAACGCGTGATGACAATATTGTGCGTGTGATTGCAGTGGATTATGGTAATGAAACGGATGAATTTGACATTACGCAGCCTATTACGTTTCAAGACAATAAAATGTGGGCTAACTATATCCGTGGTGTAGTGAAGTGCTTGCTTGAACGTGGCTTTGAATTTAAAGGTGCTGACATTTCGGTATCAGGTAATGTGCCACAAGGCGCGGGTTTAAGTTCATCTGCCGCGTTGGAAGTAGTTATCGGTCAAACGTTTAAAGAGCTATATGAGTTAAATATCACTCAAGCAGAAGTTGCGTTAAACGGCCAGCAAGCTGAAAACGAATTTGTTGGTTGTAACTGCGGCATTATGGATCAAATGGTCTCGGCTGAAGGCAATGAAAACCATGCTATGTTACTTGATTGTCGCAGTCTTGAGACAACAGCCGTATCAATGCCAGAAAACATGTCTGTAGTGATTATTAATTCGAATAAAAAACGTGGTCTAGTTGATTCGGAATATAATACTCGTCGTGAACAATGTGAAGAAGCAGCGCGTATTTTTGGTGTTAAAGCTTTACGTGATGTGTCTATTGATACCTTCAATGCTAAAGAGCATGAACTTGATGCTATGGTAGCAAAACGTGCTCGTCATGTGATCACCGAAAATGATCGTACAGTTGAAGCGGCAACAGTTTTGGCTGCTGGTGATATGAAGCGCATGGCAGAACTGATGGCTGAATCACATGCGTCAATGCGTGATGATTTTGAGATCACTGTAGGGGAAGTTGATACCTTAGTAAACATAGTCAAAGACGTTATCGGTATTGATGGTGGTGTGCGTATGACGGGTGGTGGTTTTGGCGGCTGTATCGTTGCTTTAGTACCACCTGCATTAGTCGATTCGGTTCGCAGTGCAGTTGAAGAGTTGTATCAACCAGCAACTGGTTTAAAAGAATCTATCTATGTGTGCCAAGCAAAAAATGGCGCAGGCTTAGTGGCAACACTTTAAGGCATGATGATGAATGAGCAAACAAACTTGTTCGACAGTATGACTTCCGAGGCGGCTTTTGATGGTCGCCCAGCTCAGTTGTTCGAACTGAAAAATATTAACGGCATGGCTATTGTGTTGATGGACATTGGTGCGGCATGGCTAAGCTGTAAAGTCCCCGTCAATAATGTGCAACGAGAGGTATTGCTGGGTCAAAACAATATGACCGACTTCCAACTGCAGAAAAGTTATATGGGCGTGACGGTGGGTCGAGTGGCTAACCGTATAGCTAAAGGGCAGTTCTCTATTGCTGGGGTTGATTACCAAGTCGATACTAATCAAGCGGGTAATGTCTTGCATGGTGGTACGGCTGGCTTTGATAAACGCCGATGGGTAGCAACTGATAATCGTGAAGAAAGCCAAAACGAAAACAGTGTTGAATTTACATTAGTTTCTGCTGATGGCGATCAAGGCTTCCCTGGTGAGTTAACAGTTAAAGTTAAATATCAACTTAACGATGATAATACGGTGCTGATCAGTTATCAGGGACAAACTAACAAAGCGACGCCCATTAACCTAACCAATCACGCCTACTTTAATTTATTGGGGGCGGATAGTGGCCAATCAGCGCTGAGCCATAGTTTAAGCATTAATAGTGCTACTTTTGTACCAACCAATGAAGTCGGGATCCCGACTGGCGAGTGGCAGAAAGTTCAAGGCAGTTATTTTGATTTCAATACCGCTAAACTTGTCTCTCAAGATTTCATGTTAGATAAACATCAGCAAGCCGCAAAGGGCTACGATCATGCTTTTGTATTAGATGAAGATTGCTCACAAGGCGCGTTAGCAGCCAGATTAACATCCCCTGATAACTTAGTTAGCTTGGAGGTATTTACCAGTAAACCTGCCATGCAGTTATACACAGGAAATTGGTTAGCAGGCACGCCAAATCGTGATGGTCGTGAGTATCAAGATCATGCGGGTATTGCATTGGAAACGCAGTTTGTACCTGATGCGATAAATAATCCTCACTGGGAGCATCCGTGTACTATTCTGCAACCAGAAGATAGCTACCAGCATCAAACCTGTTATAAGTTTACTTTGTAAGCTTGTACCTCTGCGGTCTATCCCAGCTAGTCTGGGATAGACCATATAAGTATTTCCCGTAAATTAATGTGGCTTAGATCATAGTTAAAACAGCTTTTCACCGTAAAAAACTCAGATTACTTATACTGATAAGTAGCTTATAGGTTTTTATGGTGGTCAGGTGGTCAAATGTCTTTAAAGAAAAAGAGTATTATTGTACTGGTTTTTTATACCTGCTTACTCATTACAATCATTGCTAGTATTACTTATTATGTTGTCGAACCTCCTATCCGAGATAATCTAAAAAATAACCTTAACCTTAGGACCCAGTTACTGACCCATGAAATAGAAGAGCCTTTAGAGCGTTCAGTGGCAACTTTGCATGGATTAGTCGGGGTGGCTGTGAGTGGTTATCCTGTGGACGTGCTCGAAAATATGATTTTTTCGGTATTTAAAGAGAGTAATGACATTATTATCAGTGGTGGGATCTGGCCTGAGCCCAACACATTAATCCCTTCAAAAACCTTAGCAAGTCTGTTTTTTTCTCGAGATAAAAAAGGTAATGTTGAATTCATTAATGATTATAACAACCCTGCTGTAGCGCCTTATCAACTCGAACCTTGGTATACCTCTGTTGCCCATGAAAACAGTCATCATAAAATATCCTGGTCAGCGGTCTACGTAGATCCGTTCACTAAACAAAAAATGATTACCGCATCACAACCGTATTTTAATAATGGTAAGTTTGTTGGTGTTGCGACGATAGACATCTCGTTAAAAGGATTGATTGGGGTTGCTGAATCTCACGCCGAAGAGCATCAGCTAGGCGTCCGTATTTATAGTGATGCAATCGCTATTGCAGATTATAAATTCAATGTATTGAAAGGGATGTACGTTGTTACAAATAATCTGAGTAATTTTAATTGGCAGCTTGAGGTTATTAACTCTCACAATACGGTAGCTGATGATGTTTATACGCAAATCGTCAATATTGAAATGGGTATTATACCGCTATTACTTGTTTGTGTGATTATTGGTTATTACATTATAAATCGCTGGTTAATAAAACCTATTACTATGATATCAAAACAAATTAATGAGAATGATGTTGGTGAAATCATCGATATTAATTATCGCTATAAAGATGAAATTGCTAATTTGATCGGGTCTTTTAATAAGAAAACTGAATACCTCGAAATTGAAAAAATAAAAGCTGAATCTTCAACCAAGGCAAAAACTTCTTTTTTAGCCAATATGTCTCATGAAATTCGTACTCCGTTGAATGGCATTATCGGTATGTCGGATATTCTTGCAAGTACAGAACTAACCCTTGTGCAGGTTGAATATTTACAAACCATAGATACCTCATCTAAGATCTTACTATTATTGATTAATGATATTTTAGATTTATCGAAAATAGAATCAGGTCATCTTGTGCTGGTGGCTCAGGAGTCGAATGTTGCTGAAGTGGTGTATGACACCGTTACTATCGTACAGAGTAAAGCAGCGGCTAAAGGTTTATCGCTACAAATCGAATTATCGCCAGAACTACCTGAGCTGGTCATGATAGATGCTCACCGTTTACATCAAATATTGATGAATTTGATGTCTAATGCCGTTAAATTCACCCAACAGGGAACTGTGACGTTATCGGTAAGTTATGAAGCTAAAGATGATGCTCGAGGAGCATTACTATTTGCAGTACAGGATACTGGAATAGGGATAAGTGAAGATAAATTAGAACAAATATTTGCTCCTTTTACTCAAGAGGATGGCTCTATAACGCGTCAATTTGGGGGGACAGGACTTGGGCTAGCCATATGCCGTCAATTGGTCGCATTACTTGGTGGTGAGATTGAGCTTGATTCTGAAAAAGGCATTGGCAGTAAATTCTATTTCACACTCGACGTTGACGTTATTAAATCTCGCAATCCAGATTTAGCAGCCTTCAATGGAACGTCATGTTTAATTATCAGTAATAATAATATTGGTGCAGAGCAATTGGAGTCGGAATGCCTAAAATTGGGACTCGATCCGACGGTTATGCCACCAAGTGCTAACTTTATTGCTGTCGCTAAGCAATATGCGCTGATTATCTATTGCCAGCATACCTCCGAGTCAACACTGGCGGATATTGAAAAGTTGAATGGATTAGATAACTATCCGGCATTGGTTATTTGCACACAACAAAGCGAGCATATTGACTCTAACTACACTATCGATGGCTTAGTTACCATGCCTTTGTTGGGGAAACGTTTTGCAAAAGTTGTACGTAAAGCGCTAGAAACACCACCCCAACGTGGCACCTCGTTATCAACCAGAATGCCTCAGTCGATTGCAGAAAAAGATGATGATAGCCCTAATGATGATAGTGGAAAGAAAATTATATTAGTCGTTGAAGATAATATAATTAATCAAAAAGTTGCGACTTTATTGCTGAAAAAAGAAGGCTTTATTGTTGCCTTAGCGAATAATGGTAAGGAAGCGCTAGAGATGATCAAAGCTGAATCACTCGAATACTCACTGGTCTTAATGGATTGTATGATGCCTGTTATGGATGGTTTTACTGCCACTGGTGCTATTCGTGAATGGGAGCAACAACAAGCAAAAAAACGATTGCCTATTATTGCTTTAACCGCGAGTGTATTTGTCGAGGATATTGAAAAATGTTATCAATCAGGTATGGATGACTATGTTGCTAAACCTTTTAATAAAGACATCGTGTTTGATAAAATTGCGGCTTATACCTGATATAACGAGTAAACCTAAGCTCGTTTGGCCACTGATAACCTTTCCACTAATTTGGCCTGAAACACCTTGCCTCTAATGCCACTCTTATTGCCTTTGGCAAGGGTTAAAGCTAGTTCCGCAGCTTGTGCTGCCATCGTTTGAATAGGGTAGTGCATAGTAGTCAGTTTCGGATACAGGTATTTGGCAATCAGGCCATTATCAAAACCCATAAGAGAAATCTCATTTGGCACTGCAATGTTGTTTTTTTCGAGTGCTGATAATGCGCCAGCGGCCATATAATCGTTATAGCAAACCACTGCTGTGATGGCTGATTTACGTATCAGCAGTGCTGCCATTGCTGCTTCACCGCCTTCGTCAGTTGGTTTTCCTTCAAGGATATAAGCTTCATTTTGAGTGATCCCATGGCTGGTTAATGCTTGTAAGTAGCCGGCTTTACGATCATGTGAATCGTCAATATCGTGACAAGAATTAATATAAGCAATGTGCTGATGACCTTGAGCGATTAAATGTTGGGTCGCGGCATTAGCGCCTTGTTGATTATCTAATGCAATACAGCGTTCGGCAATTTCAGGAATATGTCGGTTGATGATCACCAATCCTGGCACTTCTTCGGCAAATTGGATTAGCTCTTGGTTGCTTAAGCCTTTGGAATGGATCACCAGAGAGTCGCAGCGGTTATTGATGAGTAATTCAATTGCTTCTCTTTCTATTTTTGCATCGTGATAACCATTACCAATTAATAAATGTTTTTGGTGGGCGCGGGCGACATTATCAACAGCTTTAATCAGCGAACCGAAAAAAGGATCCGATACATCACCGACCATAACACCTATGGTATTGGTGCTTTGATTGACGAGTGCGCGGGCATTGGCATTAGGACGATAACTTAATGCTTTCATTGCTGCATTAACTGAGGTGATTGCTGCGTTACTTGCCTTTGGTGATTTATTCACAACTCTGGAAACCGTGGCAACAGATACGCCTGCTGCTTTTGCTACATCTTTTATCGTTGCCATAATTACGCTTTTAATCCTTTAATTCGATCGAGTTAAAATTTTAGTAAATATTTTACTTTATTTGCTTGAACAATGACACCGTACTGATAGTGTAAACGTTAACACTCAGTTGAAATTAAGGATAAATAAAAAATGGAAACAATTGCATACGGTGATTTTGCAAAATTAGATATTCGTGTCGGAAAGATCACGGACGTTAAACGTCATGACAATGCAGACAAGCTGTATATTGTTCAAATTGATGTGGGTGAGCAGAGCTTACAAACAGTGACAAGCCTAGTACCTTATTACACGGAAGCTGAGTTATTAGGTAAGCAAGTGGTTGTACTGTGTAATCTTGCGAAAGCTAAGATGCGTGGTGAAACGTCGGAATGTATGCTGCTTTGTGCTGAGACTGAAGATGAATCTGAGAGTGTATTACTGGCGCCAGAACGTTTGATGGCAGCTGGTGTTAAGATCGTTTAATCCTAAAATACCCTCTCTTTATTAAGGTGAGGGCTAGGGTAATGATGTCACAAAATCCAGATACAAAAAAACCGGCGAGGTGACTCGCCGGTTTTATTCGTTATTAACTTAACTGTTAATCACTGTAAGGTACGATTTAGAATGAACCGTAGATTACTGAAGTGATAGCCATGAAACCACAGATAGTCACGAAGATATTTGCTGCTTTATTGCTAGCATATTTTTGCATCGCAGGTACTTTCTTGATTGCGTACATTGGCATTAGGAACAAGATAGCTGCAATCATTGGTGCGCCAATTGTTTCGATAAGACCTAGTACACTTGGGTTGATAATTGCTACAGCCCATGTAGTTAGTACGATGAATGCGATAGAGAAAGTGCCGATGCTCTTCTCTGATGCTTTTGGTGCAACTTGCTTAACTAGACCGTTTAGACCTTCTTGAGCACCTAAGTAGTGACCGAAGTAGCTAGACGTAATCGCTGCGAATGCTACGAAAGGACCGAAGTATTGAATTAATACTGAGTCATGTACGTTTGCAAGGTAAGACAGGATTGAGATGTTCTGTGCCTTAGCTTCTGCTAGTTGCTCTGGTGATAGTGATAATACACAAGAGAATACGAATAGCATTACGAAACCAAGTAGCATTTGACCAGCACGTTTACAGATAAGGTCAGTTTTTTGTACTGCGTTGTCACCGTAAGTTTCACGTTGTGCTTTAGCAAACTGGCTGATTACTGGAGAGTGGTTGAATGAGAACACAATCAGTGGAATCGATAACCAGATAGCTGGTAAGAAAGATGATGCTTCAGGTACCACAGTGATCATGCTTGTATTCCAGCTTGGAATCAAGAATAGTGATAGACCGAATAAGATGAATACTAGTGGGTAAACTAATGCAGATGTTGCTTTAAGCATTAAGTCTTTACCGAATAGAATCAGTGCAGTCATTGCTAAAATTAGACCACCAGATAGTAACCAACGTGGAATACCGCTTACTTTATCCATTAATTGAACACCAGCTTCGTTAAGCATAGGTGCGCCATCAGCCGCTAGGCGTGGGATTTCAGTGAAGATATCAAGTTGGTTAACAATGAAACTTTCAAATGTATTTGTAATACCAACACCGTAAATTAATACGATAGGGTAGATAGCAAAGAAGTAAGCAAATGTAATTAATTTTGCAGCGCCTTTACCAAAATGTTCTTCAACAACATATGTGATGTCTGCATCTGGATTTTTTGATGATAATACGAAGCGTGCAAGTGATCTATGCGCTAACCAAGTCATAGGACCTGCAAGTAATGCAAGAGCTACTAACGGCCAAAAACCACCTAAACCTGCTTTAATAGGTAAGAATAAAACACCAGCACCAACTGCTGTGCCGAATAAACTTAATACCCATGTAGTGTCTGCTTTGTTCCATTTAGCAGCGTTCGTAGTGCTTCCTGTGACTGTTGTAGTTGCTTGCTCTGACATTTCGTTCTCACCTGTGTTTTTATACTTAATCTCAACTGCTGCATAGGATAATGATTTGAGTTTTATTTAAAGTGACGTAGATCGCTTTTTTGCTTTGAAACTAAAAAAAATCCCGTGTTTATCAAAATAATTTGATGTTTTACGTGTTTTTTATTAACAACCTTGTTTTTTGTATGTTTATTGAACGCCAGATTGTTTTTATTCTAACTTTTAGTGTTTCGGTAATATAAATCAGTGTTTTATGCTTACTTTTTGCTGTTAAGTAGTTTTAACCTTGTTCCTATAATGAACAATAAAACATGTTAATAGCCAATAAGGGGTAGTTTGCGAGGTTTTAACAAGTTGTTAGCAATTGATTTGTAGGCATAGATCACACTAATCATAGCGGGCCTCAACTTTATTTGAGTGCTACTTTCGGGCGTTTCAAGGTGTAAACAGTGTAACTGCCTAGTTTTGAGTATTCATCTAGTAGTAATATCGAGTTTTAAGCGGATATTTCAGCATCTGAAGTGAATAGATGCTGAAATATTAATCTGTGGAGTTTTATTCTGCTATTGCTTTGTTGGGTAGGTGAAATATCCGCGAACTGCGTAATGGTCTGATAAATCCCAAATGCCCCAAAGTGATTCTGTTAATACCCTAGGTGCAAATATTTCTTGGCTAGCGCTGAGTGGTTGTAAATTGTCGTTACCTGTTAATGTGTAATCAAGATATTCTAAGTAAGGTTTCTCGGCCCAATAATTCGTGTTGGAATCAAAAGACAGGTTGTGGCCTTTGTTTTCTGGTTCTGTGGCATTGAGAATATATTCCATTTGGTCTCGATCACCTGGTAACCCTATTTTATTCACGTTGAAATCGCCTGCCAAAATGACGGCTTCATCTGCTGGGATATTTTGCTCTCTAATAAATTCGCCCATTTCTTCTAATTGCGCTAAACGTGCTGCGCGGTTTGTATCATCATCAGATGATTGGGTATGCGTAGCAAATACGTGGTAAATGTAACCTTGTTTATTAATACGGGTATAAATAACACCGCGAGTAGCAGCGCATTGAATTCCATTACAGTTGGTATATTTTAGGTTTTTCTCTATCTCTACTGGCCAAGGCGTTAAAATGCGCGTGCCTGATTGCATGATCTTACCTAATTTGAATATTTCGCTGCTTGTGAAGCTGTATTCATTACTGAGTTGTTTAAGGAGCTTACTTGTTCGAATTGGATCAAAAACTTCTGTTAATACCAACGCATCATAACCCGACATTATTGCGGGCATTTCAGTTAGGCGTGTGTCGACTTTTTTAGAACCGAATATAGTTGTCGCCCAAATGTTATAGCTTAATAAACTAAACTCGTTACCAGATCCGATAGTGGGCTTTTTATCATGTTGTTGTAATACGTAATTTACCCTGCCACCTTTATTTAGCTTTTCACTATTATAGGCGAGGGTATTTACTTGCTCGGCGAGTTGGAGCTTAAAGCGCTGAATCGCGCTGTTGGTTTGTGGCTCAATGGTCAATGCACCACTATCAAAACCAAAGGCAAGCTCACCGTCTGTCACTCTCTGGACTAAGCTAAAGCTATAATCTGCATTGCTTAATGAAATGGCAATGTCATCATTAGTATTGGTTCGAGTAATATTAGCCAGCTCAATCGTACTTAATGGCATTACTTCTGTTGTGAGCAGTTCAACATTAGCACCAGCTTCAATATAGGCATATAAAGTGTTTGGTGTGCTGTTGGTGAATTGAATTATGGTATGACGCTCTACAGGTACTTGGCTCATTGCCCATAGCATTGGACTTGATAATATTAGCGCAAATACAATTGTTATTTTCCTTAACATGGTCTGTGTCCTTTTTGTTTTCATTGTGTTGTGGTTATGTAAGCTGCTGTGTTTATTGTATATTATGATTCTATATATCAAGTACGGATATTAACCAGTTAACTTGACGGTTTGATGAAAGTTTTCATATTTGTGGCGTTAGTCTCTTAGTGGGTGCTGCCATTATGAATTGACAACGGACATCTTTGCGCAATTTAATCGTGGTAATTGGTTGTTTATTGGTGATGTATGGCGAGTTTTTGGCTGTTTACTGGTTTTAAATCCTGGGTTTTGTGGTTTTTTATAGATTTTAATGGTTGTCTTTGCGATTTTTTTAGGTATAACTTCTACCATTGATTGGATTTAGCAAACTTGGTACGGATAAATGGCTGCAATACAGAATAATGATGGTGCGTCTCGAGGACATTTTGGTTCTCGTTTTGGTTTTATAATGGCAGCGGCTGGTTCTGCTGTTGGTGTTGGTAATATTTGGGGTTTCCCTACGCAAGCGGCAAGTAATGGCGGCGGCGCATTCTTAATGGTATATCTGTTCCTTATCTTCTTACTGGGTTATCCAATGTTAGTAGCTGAGTTAATGGTCGGCCGTCATGGCCAAACCAACCCTGCTGACGCGATGGCTAAATTAGGTCGTAGTCCTGCCACTAAAATAATTGGTAGTCTTATTGGTTTAGCGTCAATTATTTGTGCCGCGATGATCTTTAGCTTCTACGCAGTATTGTCAGGTTGGTTCGTGAGTAATACGTTAGCACCTATTGCAACAATGGCCGGCGCAGATGAAGCAAGCCGTTGGTTAATCGATTTCTCATTATCGCGTAATATCGTATTTACCTTAGTATTTGCATTAATGTCTGTTTACGTTATTCAAAAAGGCGTACAAGACGGTATTGAAAAATGGTCTAAGCGTTTAATGCCACTATTGTTCACTATCTTGATTGCGAGTGTTATTTATATCTTGTTCCAACCAGGCGCAAGTGAAGGTGTTGCTGCGTTATTCACAGTAGACTTTGAAAAAGTAATGCACCCTGATGTGATAATTGGTGCACTTGGTCAGACATTCTTCTCGTTATCGATTGGTACCGGCGCAATGATGATCTATGGTTCATACCTTAAATCAAATGAAAACATTAGTAAGTTAGCGGTACACGTAACCTTTATGGATACAGGTGTAGCCTTCTTAGCTGCGATGTTAATTCTACCTGCTATGTATGTGGCTAAGCATAATGGCGTAACTATCTTTGATGAAAGTGGTAACTTATTAAGCTCAGATACGCTGGTATTTACTGTTCTACCATCTTTGTTCGCAACAATGGGCGCAGCTGAACATATTGTAGCTATCGTTTTCTTTGCTTTAATGTCTGTAGCAGCATTAACATCAGCGATCTCGGTTGTCGAAGTACCAA